>Ga0224501_10005208_pt1 | contig 10258 bp, 11 predicted proteins | sample SF_Oct11_sed_USG_4_FD_169105 | JGI IMG/M metagenome (GOLD analysis project Ga0224501, IMG submission 169105) | Sediment microbial communities from San Francisco Bay, California, United States - SF_Oct11_sed_USGS_8_1 | ecosystem: Environmental > Aquatic > Marine > Sediment | place: USA...
GTTTGGTAATACCTACCTGCACCACCATGGTAGCAATATCGGTCTCTTTTTCTTTTTTACAGGTTCGTTCCCAGTTCGTATGATATCTGGCTCATATGCAGTCAGTCGGTAGTCAAATGGTGGAGGCTGAAGAGTAAAGCGTGAGTTAAAATAAAGGTTCTATAATGCAATTATTTACGTTATTAGGATAATGGAATTTTTCTGCTAGAACTTTCTAGATGTTTCATTCTGAAAGTGAGCCACAACTATGACAAAGCTCTCGAGTTTATCAGATCTAGATCATGTTTGTGAAAAAGACCGGCTGGCTGTGCCCTATCATCAATTGGTAAGTAAATTGTCACGGGTGAATAGGAAAACAGGCTGATTTGATTGATTGCGCGACGATGGTTGTGGATCTATAGATCGGCCATCCCATTAATTTCAAGGGCAATGAACTAGAGGGCTTTGGACCATACATACCGCGATGCCAGAGTTGTAGGCGCACTGAATCCTGGCTTGTTTCATGGCTTCCACCACTCTGGATTGTCGTTTCTTTCGCAGACGTGACTTTCTGAACATTTGAATGACCAGCATGGAGACTGGGAATACTATTAGGTTTGTCATAAAACCTATCGATACCTGAAAATACCAAGCTGTTACTGAGGGAGCACCCACAGCGGAGATTGAGAATACGTCTCCCAACAGAGATTAATGAGCCCATACATCAATCAGAGTGACAATTGTAGATGTATAACATAATGGCAATAACCATAAACCATAGGCATGCTAACTCTAGGTCAGGAATGATAACTCCTGCCATTAACATGTATGACTATCCTACTGAACAAGCTTTTTAAACCCGAGGCTTGTTCTGAGCAGTAAAAAGCCACATTGGAATTCGGTGATGAGCTCACAGTCACAATAAGAGGCTTGCATAACTAACATTTGAACACGGGATGTACAGACCTTACTAAGCTGGCCAAACGGGTTTACCTGTTCAGGCGTGAGGGTGAACGGTCCTATAGCGATGCCAGCAGCAGAACTCTGGGAGGGAGCGATATCATAGAACATGGCACTGGTTACCATGCTCAGCATGAGCAGGAGAAGACAACAAGATACTCGCTGGACACGTGAGAAACGACTCTGGGCCGGCCTGGCAAATATCTGTAAGCAATGACAGAGTATGCGTCTGGTACTGACTGTATGATTGTTCATGAATGCTTCTATATACACTTTACAGACTGGTGACTAGTTGATCAACCAATTTGAGGATTAAATTTGATTTATTCATTTACCAAACAATTTATTGATTTAGCAGAATAATATATGTACCATTAGTCAATTAAATAAATGATTGATTATGCTGAATTAATCAACAGTACTAACCGAGAACCATAGATGTCCATCTGTGAAGTCTTGCTTCGCTGTTTCAGTCAGTAAGTGAGTAACTTGAGTCATATCTTCACTACCCGCCACAGGGATCACTCTGTCCACCTAAAATAATATTACTCGCAATATAAAACACCTATTCATAACAGATAAGTTAGGTTACTGGGGGGTGAAGCGATAGCCTGTGAATAGTGAGTGTACTGGGCTTTGGACCCAGTGTCCCGAATTCGATTCCGGATCGCGACGTTGAATAAAGGAAGCGCTCCCATAGAGTTACCTTCTCTGTGGGGCACACGGGTGCAAGCAGAAAGTAGCCGAAATGACACACTCTGGGAAATGCTTAGTCAAAGATTCAGTAAGGCAATTCCTGCCCCACTCCTGAAAGCTATTCTGTCATAGAGATAAGCGTAAGAGCCTAGGTCAATAATATTCTTCCTCAGGAATTATACGGATTCTCACCCTAACATTCTCAATCACTGCTTTAAGATTGTCTTTTTTTATGGCGAACAGACCACCTCTCAATTCAACATGTACTTTTAGGGAGCCTAGATGGTTAAAAATACAGACACTCGTCTTATTTGATGTATTTTCTTTTCCTTTTGTATCCTGGCCAGTGTCATGGGAATGCTGGAAATGGCCTATCGAGTCTTTAACCAAGCCTCTCCCAGAGTGTGTTATTAGGGAACTTTCTGCATCCCATAAAGAAGATAACTCTATGAGTGGGGTTTCTATATTTAATTGATCCAAATCTGACGACAGTGAACTGCAAGGTGGTGTCTAAACTGGGAATCGAACCATGGACCCTGACTCTAGGTTCAGTGCTCGATCCCCTAAGCTACCTCCTCGCCCAAATTTTCGGTTCCGTATACATAAAAATGGAAAACGATCCCGAATTGCATGCAAATGAGTTACCATACGTTAGTACAAAATATTTTCCGAATTCCGTATGATAAAACCTAATATGTTTTATTTTTTCTAGTTCAGTCAAATAAGTCAGTTTGTAGACGTTACGAACTATTATACCAGACATCTTCATACATTTGCACCCATATTATGCACTGAATCACTAGTAATGTGGATCCAAAGTGAGCAATGTTCTCACCGTGTGAGTGAACGGCTCACCAAACAAGTCATTATACATTAGTAGGTAGTATCGCTAAAATTCCGAATCTGTAGCAGGGTATGCAACTCCACAACCTCTCTAATGATTCCTTTATTATGTACAGACCAGTTTTGCGGTGAGCTATCAGCTAACCCAGTAAAGTCAATGGTAGAGACAGGAGGAACGTCGAAACTCAATTCGTTCCGACAAAGTCTCCCAGTTAACCAGGGACAAAACTCTATAATGAGGAGTAAAAGCCGAAAAACTGAATGCGGGTTCAAATACATAAATTGAAACTTAATTAAGCTCACCTGACCATCATCCTCATCCACGGCGAACCACCTGTTGGCTATAAAGTGCCATCTCTGTCTCGTCTGTAGGTCCCGCACTATCATGTAGTTCAGGAACCAGGATGCGTGCTTGCCCTTGCCAGTGTTGTCATGCCATAGACGGGCATACTGCAGATTACCTATCAACCAATGATATTCCACGATACCTTCCATCGAACAATTAAACCCAAACATTTCTACCATCCTCCACAGTGAGCCTTCTAAGATGGAAGTTGGAAGATGGAGGTGACATACCGAGGGGTTTGGGTGTTGCCATCAGGAAGCAGTCGAGTTGTGACCTTTGAAGCAGAGGCAGAGAACCTTTAGCTTCAATAGGACGAACTCCAGTCTCATCATCCTCTCCAGACAAAACTATGCACACCTGTACAAACAGATCCCGTCTGTGCGTTGTATGATTGTCTGCGTTACCCAATCAATCGGATGATCGCATCTTTGAGCACACCACAAGAGTATTGTCGCGTCAACTGCTCACCTGGATTCCCGTATTTAGCAACTCCAAAGATGTAAGTAGGCCGAGCAACTTGTATTTGTATTTTAAATCCCTTCTATGATTTATTTGAGTATGCTCATAAAAAATGTAAAAATGAGCCACAAGTACGGGACGAGAAGAACAGCCTCTAGTTGGGAATACTAAACTGAGTGATGAAAACACCTGAGAGTGTATCTACCTTTGACTTGGTGCCAGCGCCAGCCCTGGATCCAGTGGAGATAATCACTTCATACAAATATCTATCTAAACTGTCATTACTGAGAAGTGGCAAACAGCAGAGTCGAGCCTGGTCCTTCCTGTCTGCTCGCCGCGCCCAAATTATCATCAGGAAATAGAGGCCTACCAAACAACCAATGGGATTCTCAGTTACAATCAAGCTGATCTGGATTTAGGGTTTTTCATAAATTAGGGGTTTCTGAATTAAACTAATAAAACCTTTGAAATGATTCTATTCTATGCTTGGCTATCTGTCCAAACAACAGACAAGCTATAACAAGATACAAAAACAAATATCTGACTTATTGATCGACATATTCGGTCCATCAATCAATTGATAAATTCTATTGTAAAATGAGTAGAGCTAGGCCTACCCGGTGACCAAGCTCAGTTATAATCTGTAGCATCTCAACTCATTACAGAAGCAGTACAAATTTTAGTCGGCTGGACTTTAAACAAAATTCTACTCAGGCACTTGACCATCCTATTTAATGGATAGCGTAAACTCGAGCCTTGTTGGAGTGGTAGAAGCTGGGATAAATGTGAAGAGCTCATACTCACAGCTGGGACCCGTCATGGCCTGGATTCGAACCCAGTTTCGATCGATTGCAAACCCAGCGCTTTAACGGCTGAGCTATCCTGCTATCCCAGAGCAGCGTCATCTCTTTCTAGTAATGAGCACTAGAACTTTTAGCAGCTGTGACTTACAGAAGATGATTGAAAGACAAACATAGATAGCGGGGTTCTTAGTTGGGTCGAAGTCCAGCTCGGTGAAGTTAATCGTGTTCGGGGCTACAATCCAACCCCCTGCGAACGTAGTCAGGTGAGAGCAGAAACACTCAATGAGTTTCTCCGTTGTGTCCGGTCCTACCTATAACACAAAGCAGTGCAGGGGTTATGTGTTGACAAAACAGTCCCGCAACAATATGAGAGTGATGGCAAATATCTGGCTGGATACGAATCATTTTTCAAAGGTCTGGCTCCATGCGGGTCAATCCTGGATTGAAACACTTTTCCACCCCATTTTTCACTTTTCCATGACAAAATCACAGGGAGCCAGTCTGTCTGCTAAATACATTTACATGCAGTTGTTGCTTGGAACGCAGCAGATTCAGAGAGGTATCTCCTGAATAATTGATGCCGTGTCAGCCATCATTCAATGTGCTATTTTGATAAAAGAAAGAATTACCCTTGGTTGTCTATGATGAACTGCAACATATAAACCGGGTGCACGTGGCATTGCCTATTAGAACCTGGATTCCTGGTAACATGACCCATAGACATATGGTACCAATGCAATACAACGCATAACCATACAATGAAACTATATGTCTATGGGATAGCTCTATCTCAATAACACAAAAAACCAGGCCTTCGAAGTCAAAAGTACCCAGAAATGAAAATAAGGTACTCGCAAAAACATATTCAGGAAGGCCAATTCACTTTTTGCTTTGCGAGCGGTGGGGTAATGAGAAACACTCACGGTGCAACCTTCAGAAGACATGCTGGTGGTGACGTCATCATAGTAATAGCACCCAGCAGTGCTAGAGAAGATACCATAGGAATACGTGGCGTTAGGCTCCAGAACCGAGGTGAGATTCGGCGCGTGAAAAGAATAATTTGCCGTCATATCTACAAAACATTGAAATTTCCAAGTGTGCTGTGCCCCATCTAGCACAAAAATTTCCATGTGGAGGTGTGTTTTATAAAGCAGCCAGGCCTACCAAACATGGGCTCTTGTAGCACGGTATAGAAGAAAATTTTATGGGGTGCATGGTGTTTTAACTTCTTGATATATCATCCTACAACCAGGCTTTGGTTTGGATTGCAGCATCATACTAAGCATCATAGTAGCCTTATCACCCGTATACTGCCCAGAGGATTCGTGCGATAAGAATTCAATTGGTGCAGTACATACATTTGCATCAATAATTTGTCAGCGGGCAATAGTGAAATTACCTAGTCGTACGGGTGCAAAGCTCACATAGAATTCCCCAGTCCTTCCTGATATAATATCCTGTCCAATGACTAGACTCTGAGCAGTGACTCTGGATGCTGTAACAATTAGGTGTGGATGTGGGACAGTGAAAAAATCTTATCACACGACATAGCTTTATTCAACGATGGTGAAATATGAGGCTTCATATACAGGGCTGTCGGGGATCAGTGATGAATACCATGGAAACAAGATGGAAAAAATACAAGAAAATGAGGATCATGATAAAGGCACATCTGCGAACCGCTAGCAGTGCACCATCACCTCTGAATTAGCGTCGATTCCATAGTATTCCATAGTATGAGCAATATGGTATTTAGTTGTTCCCCTGAATTATGACTAACTTTTTCCTTGTTCAACAAGGGCACCTGGCCATCCTATTAAATGAACCTTCTAAGCCTGAGGCTTGTTGGAGCGGTAGGAGCTAAGAATTTAGTGGGGAGCTTATACTCATAATGGGTGCTCAGCATGACTAGGGCTTGAACTCAGAATCGGATGTTCTTGTGCCAAGCAACGCCCTAGCCTTTAAGCTATCCCGCTATCCATTACATTACCTGAAGCATCTATGAGATATTTGGCATCCCATTCAGCTGGCTCCAGTGATGGTCTTTGACCATGCCTAATCAACGCTATCAGATACTCATACTCCATGATATCCTTAAACTTTACTATCAGCGACACATTGTAGGATTTAATATGGAGAATCTCATCTACTAGAATCTGAGATCTACTGGGTGGAATCTTCTTTTGAGTGAAGACTGTTTCACTGCCATCTGATGCGGGGTCATTCTTAATCAGTATACGAATCTAAAATTACCAATAGAATAAGAACTTAAAGGGGTTATGACATGGTCGACGGTAGACGCACTTTCGGAGTTGTATTCCCCATTCTTAAAGGGAGGCCACTCCACATTCATTGCAGCGATAGCGAATGGTCTTTTGCCCCAAAATGAATATCAGTCACTCGAATAACTACGACCCAAATAGAAATAAAATGGGATCTAATTATTAAAACTTAATAACCTAATGATCTTTAACCCCTTATAACATCGAGTAGAACGTAAGATTGGAGAAAACTTACGTTATAAGAAGTGCTTTGCCGGTTTTCCCTCGCCCTAAATAGAGGCCGTTGCGTTCGAGCCTCCATCATTTCACAATAATGGCACTAATGCTTGCTGACAGAGATGAAAAACTGCACAAATGTCAGCGCGTAAGCCGAGAAATCAATGCAACCACCAGCAGTTCTGTGATAATTTCCTATCTCGAGGCCAATTCTATTGCATCGACGGTTTGAAAAGTGCATCGTCGAGGGCTCTAAGTATGCGCATTGGATAGGGCTATATTTAAGCTTCCATTTGAGCTGGGTATTGGGCCCATTTGTTCATGGTAGGCTTCAGAATCTGAAAACAAGTGAAGACACTTTTGGCCATGACATAAGCCCTTTAAATAACTTACAGTACAGGTGGTTATGATTTCCCAAGACTAGTCGTTCATCCGTGTAGTGCTTCACACTAAGTGAGTGGGAATTCTGACAGAGTGGAACTGGCCCTGGGCATGGTCAGCTTCCACTACGTCATTCCTGCCCAGGCAGCAGCTTCACCAGTTGCGGTATTTATCGCACTGTCATGACAGCAAGTTATATATTGAGCTACTATTTCTACTTTCTTCAGACAGACAGATTGCTTATTGTTAGGTTCGGGGACCCCTGGTGATTTTCTATATCTACACTATGTCTCCACCCCCAATGTCCTGAGGGTTCACTTACTGGCTGGTTAGTTTTTGTTACAGCTAGCTTCTTCCCTGTCTCATCCAGTAAGTCCAGTGTCACTGAGGATGAGCCGACACCGATCGTTGTTGGGCTTATATCAGTCGGGTTTTTCTGGTCAGCCTCCAAAGAATTATAGGAGAATGGGTTCTTAGCAAAAGAAGCCACCTGAAGCAGATGCAATGATTCTCGCTGCATAATTGCTTAAGCAGTTTCAGTGGCATACATACAAAGAAGGTCTGGAGCCTTCGGCAATTGTGTTTAGGTGACAGGAGGCAGGAGTTACATGAGGTTCTAGCCATAGAGTTATCCTTCTATATATAGCTATAGAGTTGAAGAGGGGAGATTACTCTATGCTTGCAAAGCTATCTCACCTTGATTGAGATAATCGTTTCAGAGTCGGGGTCATCAGTACAGTCTTCAGGTCGGAGGTCGCAGTATCCCGGAACATCCAATGCCCCGTCCTCTGTGACCAGTGTAGTGTTGGTGAGACGAGTAGCCAAGTCCTTAGCTACCTTCAGGTTCATGTTACCATTAGAGATACTGGTAAACTCCTCTCCTGGCACAACGTTTATCAGCAGAGCTTCGGATACTTGTTCGATGACATTAAGCCCATCGGATACTACATTCGCAGCCTATAGTGCATATGCCTGGTTTATACATAGTAACTGGTCAACTAACACTTCATGGGAAACTGATGATGATCCATTCAGTTGACAAAATACCACATATGGAGCAAGCATAGGTGACTAATGGCTGGCGAGCCGCAAACTATGGGCAATTTTCAAATGTGATGTCTGTTAAGCAATTATCAGATTTAAGCAAACAGGCTTACTCTAAAATTCCTAAGTGATTGAATCATGGAGATCCCGAAAAACAAATTTAAAAAATGGTATAGAAATCATGGTCTCTCCAAAACAGTTCTCAAGTTGTAGGCTGCTCTGGCAATAAATGCGGTGTCCCATGGATATGAACAGATCATAATTATGCAGTTAATTTTTTTAAACAAATCATTGGAACAGTGTGTTTGAGCAGAGAACCTTTTCATTAGATCTTTGGGTATACAACCAATTGTCATCGAGGGATTCAAATTTTATTAGGTGCATTCGCGTGATCGGGTTATTTCAGTTCCAATGGTTGAAAGTGCATTTTTATAAACCATGTACCTCAATCGGCTGCGTCTGAAAGTGAATTCGATCACGCGAACAGAATTCTGTGCCTGAAAGTAGGCGTGATAGTTTTTATAGTGTCAAGGTTATCAAAATGTTAAAGCTAACTATCGATCGCTTACATATTCTATGGTCGCTTCACGTGTCGCTTCGCTGTTGCAAAACAGACCGTGAAACACAGACTGCACGACTTTTCTGTCCTTAGACATGGAAGATGTTGAGAGAGGACAACTTCAATGTGGCCGAAACTGCACCCGAAATCCTTGCGTTTTGAACTGCGCCTATCTGTTCGCATTATCGCGTCTGACCAAAATCAAGCAAATAGGCCTATTGTGCGATGCCATCTTTTAGGATACAACATACAAACAAAAGATTTTACTTAGTTTGACCAAGATTTGAACACATGTGAAGACTTACGACGTCTTTCTGAAGTTTGTCTGAGGTGAAACCAGCCAGGTTATCAAGTGAGTCTTCCACAGAGCCTCCCGTATCCATCCACGGCTCATTACTCTCCAAGTCAGAGTCATAATACCAGACCTCCTCTGCCTCAGCTAAATCACTCTTCACTGGGTGCTTCAGATTCACTGTAGATGACTAGACGAAGAAGCGAAGTTAACTAACGACTGATTCACATCTACCTTCCATGCCTGGGAATCTCTGTGACCAGCAGGGAAAATAAGAGTGTTCCACAAAAATGTGTAGCGAGACAATGTTTAGCTTCAGAAGTGAAGGTAACATACACTTATTGACCATAAGTGTATGTTGAAGTCACTTGAGCTTATTGAATAGTTCACCGAACTTACGACCATGGGCCCTCAATTCAACCCAACTCAATTCAAAGTTCTACTTTGTCTTCCACAATTGATGAATCTGGGTTGTGACATGGTGCCCAACTGGGAATCGAACCAGGGATCTCCTGATTCTAAGCCAAGTGCGTCATCCACTAAGCCATCACTTTAGAAGACTACTGAACACCAAAACCATTACTGTATGTACACACGTAACTAGAACTGTAATTCAGAAACCACTATACCAGTATAATCAACTATCAGTGCGGAGGTTTGCCTTTTACCTCCATAGTGTTCTCCACAGTACTGAGGAGTGAGGAGGCTACACTGACAATCTCTTCCTGTGGTATTTCCTCTGCCAGGTCTCTGAGCTGCGTTGTCAGCATTTTGGTGATGGCAGCACTCTGTTTCTGGGCTTTACGATTCAGTTCGCTGACACCCTGAGTGAGGGCGTTCATTGCGCCGGACACCATGTCTATTGACTCGAGAGAGCCGGTGCCAAGGTCTCCTAAGCCACTTATCATCGTTTCTCTAACCTACAACCGACCCACAGAGCGTATCACACTGCATGTGTACTGCTCATATCCACCCATGACCCTGCCTGGTGAAGTGACTTCAGCTCCAGTCACACCGAAACATGAATTTGTTTTTATTATGTTTTAATGTTATATTTCTCAAAACAGGAGAGTTTAATTTAAAAGGATAAAGGGTTAAAACTTTAATTTTGAATGTACCATGCCCAAGAAATATTGGGTTGATGATCTTGCAATGTTAGGGCATTATCTGATGTAGAGGTCGTATGGGTGCGGGATCAAGCCTGGATCCCATATTCAAACAATGGGTAAATATCAGACCAGACATGTGTCACCTGGTTAAAATACACCTGTTCGCAGTGAATTGTAGGTTCGAATCCCAGAGTGAATGGTGCTGGCCGGAAGAGCAACCACAAGCTTTAACCAAGTCTCCATGTTAACCAGGGAGCATACTCCATGGCCCCCCCCCCCCCCCACGGGG
>Ga0224501_10005210_pt1 | contig 10256 bp, 13 predicted proteins | sample SF_Oct11_sed_USG_4_FD_169105 | JGI IMG/M metagenome (GOLD analysis project Ga0224501, IMG submission 169105) | Sediment microbial communities from San Francisco Bay, California, United States - SF_Oct11_sed_USGS_8_1 | ecosystem: Environmental > Aquatic > Marine > Sediment | place: USA...
TGATGTTAACCGATGTCAACCGATGTCAACCGATGTCAACCGATGTCAACCGATGTCAACCGATGTCAACCGATGTCAACCGGTGTCAACTGGTGTCAACCTCGTACCTCACTTTATATAGGGATTATAACCTCATTTCTTATATTCTCCAGGGATTGCTGCCGAGGAAGCAGAAAGCTCCGCCCATCTATTAGCAGAGGTTGCTGACAAGGTGGCGGTGTCATCACTTGATGATGCCAAGGATATGGTTGCCTCGGTCGCTAAAACACTGGAAACACTCGGTCTCCATGAGAATCAGAAGAGCTGGGTTAGTTATCATCACATTACCATCACCAAAATCTGAGTGTGCACAGATTTTCCTGATCGGTTTGGTTTTCGAAACAATACATTGGCTGGTACTCATAAACAGCTCCTCAAATCTCCTCTATATCTGCTTTGATGTGTTTATATGTCGAGAGTTAGCTGTTAGCTAGGTACTATTAAATGAGAGAGGTGCTGTGTTTCGGAGGGAAGGTCTTAAGATTTAATGATTGAGGGCTTGTATTATCATCATTTACAGGCAAAGTCTCGAGCCTTCACCACTGTGATTGAATCAGTGGAGAAAATACTGCTAATATCAACTGTTTATACGGATGGGATCAACAGAGAGATACATGGTGGTCAAATCAGTAAGTGGTCTGAAATCTCCTCTTGCAAATCCAATGCCAATTTCACAATATTATTTTAAGTTTTGCGAATCTGATCATTGAAGAAATTAAAAAAAGTTGATCGGTTTAAGTTAAATATATTTATAAATCACCTTCAATTTCAGTGATGCAGTCTGATGTTTTACCATCAAGTTTTGAAAAGAAGCAGTTTGACATGAGGTTTAACCTAACTTCGACCAGACTGTCTCTGCCACCTGAAGCAATCAGCAAGGATTACACCAGTGTAGTGGCTGTCCTGTACACAGACTACGGGCCATTTCTAGGAGATCCTCAAATGTAAGTGGTTATAACATTAACAAGAAATAATGTCCTTCTCGACCAATTACTCATGGCCAGTTTTGACTATCATTGACTTCTATTTACTACAATATTAGTGATAACATGGTGCAAGAATGTCAGCAACTTGTATTAATCTCAACATTATTGTGAGCTGTGCCCCTCTTGACAAGATTAAATCGTGTCAAACGTGACAGATCTTATGCTCATCTCAAATCGTATTTACGGTGCCTATACACATGCATCCCGCCATCTCATGTCTTACTCATATCACATTCTCTGTTTTCACCACACAGACCGGAGAAGGAAGAGGGAGTTGAGTATCGTCTGGGTACCATCCTCACTCTGGCTACTGATGGCGCTCGCAGATTTTCTGATGGTGTGGCTACCATCCATCTACCGGTGAATAGAAGTACTACAGTCCTCCGTGCGGATAACACAACACTCAACATAGCCACTGTGCAGTGTGTCTATTGGCATACGCTTAAAAGGTGATCACTGTCTCACTAGAATTTTCATACATTCTCCGAATTGTTAAATTGAATAATATTCAACGAGTTTAAACTGCTGCTTAGGTGTAATCTACAATGAAACTTACCACAAGATCAGCTTTTAGATTCCCGCCCGACCACCTCCTTCCATCCCTCTTTACATCCCTCCCTCCTTCCTACTTTCCCTCCCTCCTTCCTACTTTCCCTACCCCTATCCCCTTCCCTTCCATTCCTCTCTCCTCTCACTCTGCCACTGTATTATATTACAGCCTGTGGTTGGAGGATGGTTGTGTGACTGAGGACACTGATACCGGGGATGTACTGTGTAAATGTAATCACCTGACCAGCTTCGCTGTACTCATGAGATATACTGACTATGTAGCTGAGGAGGAGATGGAAACCACAGCTCTCACTCTTATTGGCTATATCGGCATCGCTGTATCCTTGTTCTGTCTCATCACCACCTTCTCAGTCTTCATATATCTCGAGTGAGTCTCTCTTGCTTAGAGAGAATTTAGCAGAGTTATTAAGCATCCTTTTTGTTACAACGGCAATAACCTACCATATTTCAGCTACTTTTTGTTTCTACTTAGATAACTGGTTTACCCAAGGGTAATGATTATTATTACAGTAACCTTACCACGGAGCGGAAGAAGATCCACATGAATCTGATAGCTGCCCTGGGTATGGCTCAGCTTACCTATGCTGTCGGGATAGATCTCACTCAGGATGCTACCACCTGTACAATCATTGCAGTATTGTTACATCTATTCTATATGGCCACATTCACATGGATGCTGTGTGAAGGTATCCATCTCTACTTTAAAATCGTGGCAGTGTTTGACTCAGAAGGCAAATCTAAGAAGATTCTCTACTATGTTATCGGATGGGGTGAGTACATCATGGTATGTCTCCGAATGTCCTCTATGCCTGCTGCTAATGTCCATCGAGAAGAAAACTAGCAGACTTTCTGAGTACAGATTGAAACATTCATATTACATACATCACTTCTGAGATCAGTACCTTTATAATTGATACAACAAAAATAAAGTCAAATTATGAAAGTGCAGAAGAGATAGTGGACTACGCTTGGCGTATAATTACTACCTGTTTCTGCTCAAGAACATGCCGGCGGCCCACTATATATATTAGCCAACATGATCTGGTAGTACAATAAAATAGAAAAGTATTTTTGATGCCAAAAACAATAGTACTTTGATGCGGACTTGTCCCGGAAATCTAGCAGTCATTGTATTGTGCTGTACTGACCATGTCATTGTGTGTGACCCTATGTAATCATTTATTGGTAAGACTTTTCCTTCTTGTACAGGCTTCCCAGTCATCATTGTGGCTGTGTCTTGTGGAGTGAACATCGATGGCTATGGCCATGAGAACTTGTGAGTGTTTCTTGTCTTCCATTCACAGTTTAGTATTAGAGTAACCTTAAGGGTTGCTCCTGTTCCAGCATGCTTTTCATGGTACACTTAGCATTACCACCAATTTAAATACATAAATATAAGCAACTTTGGGTGCATGGCAATCCTGTGTTATCGGTTACATACTTGAATCGTATTGCTGCACAGGCGTATGATGTAGAATATTATTGTAGCTGCTGGTTATCTGTATCTGATGGTCTCATTTGGGCCTTTGTTGGACCCGTCTGTGCCGTGGTGCTTATCAACTTCATCATCATGGCTCTGGTAATCAAAATAGTGGTAACCTCAGCTGGCGAGGTCGCACGAATGTCCGCGAAAAAACAGAAGAGTGTCGAATTGATAAAGTAAGTAATCCTAGGTGCTAGTCATACGAATTCTCCCCGCTGAATGTTACTACCATACCCATATAGCAGGACAAAATATGAGGGAATGTAAACAAAGATGATTAGGTATACTGGCAAAGTCGGAGTTCTACATAGAGCGTTGCCATGTCCTTAAGGTCAGCGGTCAGTCAGCCTAAGCTATGTTTTACACATCACGTGCTGAGAACTCAGCTACTCTGAGAGAAGAGAGGTAGATCTCTAATGACCATGGAGTGGTATTGACCCTTGTTCAGTAGTTGAGACCTCTAGTATTTATCCTGTGGTCGTCCATAGCCATGCGAGTTATTTTTCACTGTGTCTGATCTCGCAACATCTGAATTTGTGGTCATTCTCTATGAGAAGATAACACTCAATAATGTTTACAGAGCCGGAGTGAAGGGAGTAATAATCCTCACACCGATCCTCGGAATTAACTGGTTATTTGGCCTTCTTGCCGTCAATAAACAGATGCTGGTGTTTGAGTTTCTCTTTGTCATCATCAATTCACTGCAAGGCTTACTGATCTTCCTGGCCCATTGTGTGGGCAGCTCAGAGGTTTGTAGTGAATCACTCTGCTGCCATAAACTGCCTCTAAACTAAACCCGCAGATGAACAGCATTTTCAGAATTATGGCTAGAGTTCTTCATGTAATGGGTATGAGCATGTATGTACATACCCGATCTCCTACCGGATCCAAATCATGTAGCTCCATAAAAATTTCCACTCACCACACACACAGACCTGGCTGACAGTTAATGCCCACCCTAGGTTATTCGCTATTTTCATGTCAGGTGATAATGATAAAACGTGTTACAGGTGAGAACTGCGTTCAGGAGAAAGAGAGAGCAGTCATCTCGTTCGAAATCAATTGATCACTCAGTGTCCCATGACAATGTGATAACTCCTAAAAAAGATGGCTGGATGGCAGCCAAGTTCCCTTCACTGTTTCAGAAAGGCGGCAAGGCAGTCAATGAGCAGCGTAAGTAGTCTGTAAGATGAGTGGTTACCCTTTTATCGGCAGTTTCGTCATCTCAACCATTATGTGTAAATGAATGACTGACTCCCAACCTCCCAAGACTATACGCCGGGTCATGTAGCACACTGCCCTCAGACTAAGTCAGCGGCTATTCACTGGTCGGGGGGAGTTGACCCCGGGCACAGCCTCCACTATATCAGCCCAGTTCAGACCTGGAGATTCACTAGAAGCTGCGCCATGGTCTCCCCTGACCAACAGATGTCAATTATACAACAGCAATAAAGCAAATGGATAAATGGCTGAAAAAAAGTCCAGTTCAATGTATTCAGCAACCGATTTAGATATAATAAACCGATGCTCAAAACACTGTTTTCCCTGCAGAGATTGTCGAAGATATTCTGCATGGAAGACTTGGAAAGAATATGGGAGGAATACGTCATATGGTTGGCTACGCAAATGACATCGATCAAACAGATGAACAAAATGGCCGCAAAAACGCAACACCCAGCAAAGATAGAACTAGCTGTCCCGAAATTGAGGCCTGGCCGTGAGTAGCCGAACACATGGCAATGTTGTTTTCATGTACATAGAGGCTAATCCCAAGTCAGACAGTGCATGTAGTTGAAAAGCTCTATCAGATTGTGAACAAAATCAAATCATTTAGTTGTAGATTCCAAATCAAAGCCATCATTGCGCTGTTTCTTTTTCAAACCCAACTTTTGATTGTTGTATGAAAAGGGATAGTGGTAATGTACCATAATATACTTGTAACATTCTGCTTTTTAGGTTGCCACGGTCACCGGTACGCAAGACATCATCCAGTATGAGTAATAACAGTAAGAGAACTAAAGTGTCCGAAGCAAGCACCACCATGACAATGCTGGAGCTAGATGCAGAGGAAGAGGATGATATATACTCTTCAGTGGACAGACCCCCATCCAGCTTCTCATGGAATCAATCTGTCCATACGCCTGGCTACAATGATTCACTGGCCTCACTGCAGACTGACCTGAGGGGCGCGGGCAGAAATAGGAAACACTCACAGGCCTCATCTGGCAGGACCTCAGGACGAGGCTCTATGGGAGATAACCATATGCCCTCTTCTCCTACTGTGAGTCCTGATCAATCTGATGCATCAGCTAGCCACGCCATGCCAACTTTTTCAAAGCCAGGTGTCTTGGTTCGGAGTTGCCCTGCATTGTCACCTATGCCATTACCAGTAGTGCAAGCTCAATACAGCAGGGCATTAGTGCTGAAATACTAGCTCCAGTAAGTACTGCGTTACCATCTGGGATGTCTGACAGTGTCGGCACATCCATCTCAGGTGATCATGGATTTTATATTACCTCTAATGTTTTGCAGGATTTGCCTGGGCTGGTGAATGAAGACTGAAGGAACTGAGCTCTCCTTCTGACTAACACTCACAGACTAGCAACACTTTACTTGTTATAGTAGTCGAAGTTTGGTAAAGGATGGCAATAGCCACTCTAGTCATGTTTTACAGTTATTACTGATGCATGCTACAGTAAACATTCGTACTGAATATTTTTATTATAATTTATTATAGCTTTACCGACAGGACTTTTGGTAAGTCATAAAGAGAGAATGTTTGTATATACATATCATGATGACAGCCATGTTATGCTTTTACTGTACCTGATAACCATAGAATAACTATTCTATGTTAGCAATACACTTTGTTTTACAGCGAGGGCCCAATCCACTTATCATATGTATGCTAGTCTCTGTTAGCAGAGTAGTGTTGGCACTTGATTTCTTGATGGGCTTTCACCAATATGTAGTATAAAACTTCACTATTCATGGCTCTCAGAAAAACTCTTATTATATTCAAATTTCTCTTGGGTTTGGCTTTACATAGTATGTAGCAGCTTCCTTTGCAATACCTCTACGCCTGTCAACAACAACAAAATTGATTGGGCACAAACATGGCAACAGGTAGGTCAGTGAGCGGGATCACGTATCATATTACACAGCCCTCTGCCAGTCCTGGTGCTTATCACATGTTGAGGTAGATGGCTTTCTTTCTAGGTATTGCATGGTTTTGGACAAGCGATTGATAGTTGGTCATTGCTATCAGCCAAGCCAATGTGACAGAAAACCATTGTGCTTTTTGGTCAACGAAATGCGTTTGCCAACTCGGCACCTACACACACCTATTGAGAGATAGGCTTTAAAATTTTTGAGGGGAATTTCATTATGATAATGCGCAAAGGCTAAGTTTGCTTGTGTAAAATGTCATTTCAGAGTTCAGCTTCTTTGCATGGCTGTATGCAGAATTTGATGGTCATACATGCATAAGCGATCTTCACACATCTAAGGCTGCGCGTAGACAGACGGACTAACAACCATCCCCGGATAACCATGATTAAGAGTAAAATAGAAAGCTGTATTAATGAATGGTTTTCCATATGTCTGGACTACAAAGATAATTTGGAGCAATTTGCAATGTATAGCATATGCATGGAAATCACTTTGGGTTTTTAGGATACTTACGCTTCTCGGCCAAATGTATCCATAGTGATTCTGTTACTATCAACACCAGGAGGTTTCTTGTCATAACTAGTCACTCCCAAAGAATTCAGACCTGGAAAATAGACAAGGCAAACCTATTGAGTTTTGACTATTAAACTAGTTTACTGTTACAGACTAATGAAGTTTGACTAGGCCTAAAGCTTTATAATAACTAAATAATATCACTGTTAGCAACGAAGGAGGTGTTCCGAGTAAGCAGTAACACGTCACTAGAGTAAGTAACTGATTGAACTCAATGACCCAAAACTAGTACAGCCATTTGTGTTTGACTCTTATAATTTCCAGGGTATGATACTTGAGCAAATCCTAACTGTCTCTTTTGTACCTGATTCATATTGTTCGAACGTGATGGTGCCTTTTCTTGTTGGATCCATCATGCCAAAGACAGCATCAATGTTAGTTTTATCGAAATGGCTCGGAGGATCCATATTGACTGCTCTACTTTTTATCAGTTTTTCTGTGAGAGCCTGCAGAAAGGCCTGAGGGTCACCTAAAACAAAAAACACGAGTCCATAACATAAATCACTACTTTTTGAAATACGCATATGAAAGGTTATGGTCTTTAGGATAGTTGGCATATTGTTACCACGGGCTTCCCACTTAGCTAATTGCATTTCTATTGCTATACAAAATACATGCATATCACCAAGGCACAAGATAAAAAATAGAAGCACAGTGGTTGGAAATTTTACTAGTTTACAGAGTAATTGATTGATCTCATACAAGTGGCTCTTTGGTTTAAAATTCAAGAGCCTGCATTGGTTGGAGTCACTCTTTAGCTGCTGCATAAATGGGGTCTTCACATTTACTGCAATACAAAAATGAACAGCAATCAGCTGAATGAGTAAAGATCTGAACCCAGAATGAGCAGCAACCGGCTGGTTGTTAAATGCCTCCGTGAGTCCGTGAGTGACATTGACAATCCAGAATGGATTGTGATCAAGTTTCACTCATTTCATTTTATATGACTTACTTGGTCGATTGTACAAAAGTTGAGCTGTAAAGTTATCCAGGAGCTCCATTATTTTATGCTTTTGGAGATATTCTAACGCCCGCTGCTCTCTGGGATTGCCATTTTCCTCTTTATCTTTAACAAATTGTTCAGTCCTTTGCCTGGCCGCCATGTCTAAATAAGTTGCTCGTTGCTGTGGAGAATATTCTCTTCACTTCCGGTTAACAACAATTTAGCAAACGAACGGCTAGATATTTCAACGTAACTATCCATAATTGTTTCTTAAGGACTAAATAGTTCGTTTACAAAGCTTCCTTCACTAGTTTTGTCATCAGCCTTTGATTATCAGTGTGAGTTTTCGAGATTATATCACCTAGGAGAAACAATATGGCGGACGAAAGGGCCTGTCCCACTCCAACTCGACCTGGTTCATGTTGAGCAAGTTTTTCATCACCGGCTCATGCTTGGCGAAGACGTGAACAGTAATTGCTTAGTGCAACTTTTACACCAGGTTTGAAAGCGTGGACATATTTTTTAAGCTCTGATTGTGAGCCACTGGCTGGAGGAGGTGAGAACTACTCTAGTCCAACACAACTCACTGCTTTATATACTATAGTCTATAGTAACGTCCTCCCAGTGCCAAAGTCACTGACCTTCTGATCGTATAATAAGTACAGCATAGCTGACTCGCGTGTACACTGGTTTAACTAGGAGCTACAATGGCTTTGGAGAAGCAGTTTACTATCAGAGAAGTTCACACGAGATCTCTAACTGCTATTGGATATAACCCAGCTCGCAGAGAGATACTTGTGGGATGTGAAGGTATGTACCTATTACTATATTATTAGTACATGTACAATCTTGACTTTCTCCATGACCATTACTGTCTTTAAAAGATACACACAAGTCCAGATTCACCCGTTTTAAGTTTATATACTGGCTTCCATGGTTGTAGATGGGGTCATCAAGACATTCGAAGCTGAGACAGGGCGACAGACGGGTATGACACATGAACACAGGGGTTGGATCACAGACTTTCTCTACTGGCAAGACCAAAAACTTATGCTTTCATCAGCCAATGATGGACTTATCATTGCCTGGTCATCTGGTGGACAAAAATATGACATAATCAGTGTAAGTATCACATATGACAAGAAATACATTTTATGTGTGTTTGAAGGAATGCAAGTCAGAGGAATGTCCCTATTCATACGTTATTGCCATCCAACACCCCCCCCCACATGCATCTCCTTCAAAGTTAGTGTGCTTCTGCTATCTGCTGAGTTTTTGAAGAGATCCACCAGCTCTAGCCACCAAAGCCCAATTTATCTGAATTTTTCCCTGTAGCTGAGGTCTCCTGTCTACTCGATGACTATAAATCCAAGAAGGCAGCAGCTTGTTTGTGGAATGAATGCTAGAATCTGCGCTTATGACTTTGATCCTGGTAAGCCCGAGATTCTTGTAATTTTTTCAGCTAAGTTGCAATGATTGTTTAAATCCAGACAGACAGCTAAAACTTTTTATGCCGTTTGGCCTATTGATGGAATTGACTAAACAGCAAAGATTTTTTATTTCCGTTAGCTGTAAGATTCCTGTAAGATTAAGATTATCTCACAATACATCATTTGGTGATATTTGACAACATCAAATGTCCATCAAATTGTCTGGACTGTAACTGACCTGTTGAGATTTAACTAAAGTGAGGCTTTGTAGTGAATAAAAACAGGAACAGCTGAACTTGATCTGAGGTCAGGCTGGACTATGTTTAAATCAGTCACAAGCCTTCCTCATTGCAGACAAAGAATGTGGCCACATAGTAAATGCATTCAGACCAAGTCATACTGCCAAGGAGCATACAGATATAGTCAAAGTGGTGCTGTGCTATGAAGGACGAGTGTATTCTGTCGGGTGAGTAAAGTGGGCCACCAGCTCACTCACTATCTCATTCAGAAGATTTAATTAAAAATCGTATTGAATTACAAAATGAAATGTATACCATGACTTCATTTGTGGCATAAATCAACTTGGAGGGATAACTGATCGAGTGGCTGGAGCATTTCAGTTCAAAATTATTAGATCTTTGATCTACAAACTCTGGTCATGCCTAGCTCGCACTGTAGATATGAGCTCCTCACCTCATTCCTAGCTTCCACTGTGGATAGCTCCTCACATCATTCCTAGCTCCCACTGTGGATATGAGCTCCTCACATCATTCCTAGCTTCCACTGTGGATATAAGCTGCTCACATCATTCCTAGCTCCCACTGTGGATATAAGCTCCTCACATCATTCCTAGCTTCCACTGTGGATATAAGCTCCTCACATCATTCCTAGCTTCCACTGTGGCTATAAGCTGCTCACATCATTCCTAGCTCCCACTGTGGATATAAGCTCCTCACATCATTCCTAGCTTCCACTGTGGATATAAGCTCCTCACATCATTCCTAGCTTCCACTGTGGATATAAGCTCCTCACATCATTCCTAGCTTCCACTGTGGATATAA
>Ga0224501_10005211_pt1 | contig 10256 bp, 7 predicted proteins | sample SF_Oct11_sed_USG_4_FD_169105 | JGI IMG/M metagenome (GOLD analysis project Ga0224501, IMG submission 169105) | Sediment microbial communities from San Francisco Bay, California, United States - SF_Oct11_sed_USGS_8_1 | ecosystem: Environmental > Aquatic > Marine > Sediment | place: USA...
TACCTAAAGGTGAAGGTTGTCCCATAGCAATTAATCGCCATCGGGAAGTGGCTGTTAGAGAGCTAACTTGTACCAGGCAACGGTGTAACTGAGGTGGGGTGCCACTCCTCTTCCTCGCCGCCTTTCACCTTCCATAGCTCTGAAGAGAGGCGGGTACCCATTTACTGCTGGGTGAACAGAGAGAGTTTTTGAAAAATACCGCGCACAAGCTGTTCCTATCAATGGGGTCACTGAGGTGGGGCGCCACTCCTCTTCCTCACCACTTTCGCCTTCCCCAGGTCTGAAGAGAGTTACATACCCATTTACTGCTGGGTGAACAAAAAGAGAGAGTTATTGAAAAATCCCGCGCTCAAGCTGTGTTTTGAACCCGGGACCTTCAGCACCAGTGGTGAGCGCTCTAGCCACTTAGCCACAGTGCCGCTCTAACTAGAGGTATTTTCAGACTACATTAACCTTGTTGAATAGCGGCTGATTTCATGGCCTGGAACATTAATGCGGATTCAGACTGCGCCAAGTTTTCTGGTCAGATGGTATCATCTCATTCCCACAAACTGGCAAGTGGATCTTTCATGAGTTGAACTACTTCGACAAGCCAATAATAATACTGCTTCTAGTTGATTTTAGCCTGATTAGTTGATATCTTGACTGCATTTGAAGTTGGTGCAAAAATCAAGCAATAGTGAGCGGAAGCAATTTTGGACGTCATTGGATCGATTCATCGAAAAAGTACAAAAACAACAATGAATGGGTCCACGACTAACCGGGTTCGCAAACGTTGCATTCAGGTCTGTTAGGTGCGATAGTGGGATAGTTCAGGGGTAGAGAGCTGGGCTCACAATTATGAGAAACTAGGTACGAATGTCAATCACAGCGGGTTCTCTTCAGAAATAAAGCTCCTCACTATAAACTTAGCTCATGTAGAAAAAAGCCTACCTATGAGATAGAGCTTTGATACTGACCCACTTGTGGTGCTCCCTGCTACCCTTAACTGGTGTCAAAAAACAGATATCTGTCCCGACAGCATCACTATAATAGGGAATCTGTCATACCAGAAAAAAGGTCTGTTAGATGCCGTAAGAGGTGGTAGTGGCTGCCTGAGTAATGTCAAAGCGAAAACTTTACCTGAATAAAGGCAGAACGGTCACAATCTGAATTATAAGGGTCTGTGGTGCCTACCTAAGTAAGGGTGTGTGGTGCCTACCTAAGTAAGGGAGTCTGGTGTTTACCTGAGGAAGGGCATCTGGTGTTTACCTGAGTAAGGGCGTGTGGTGATGTTTATCCAATATGCAAAAATTCCGTCCTCTTTCCTCTGAAGAGTGACACGATCAGCGTAGGTGCCCGCAGCCTCACAGACGACCAGCGATCGATTACCGATGCAGGGAAATATTTTTGCAGATTCGGTTCCCAATGTGAGATTTACTTCCAGTCCGATGTGATTCGCCGGATTCTACGATTAACCAGAATGCAATTTTAGGCGGTCATAATGATGACCTCAATTAGATCTAGATATGATAAGTCTTGCTGTATTCCAGTGGAATAGAGATAGTGTAAACCAACATCAAATAATCTCCAAAAATGAGTAACCCCCCCCCATAGTCCATGTGATAATAAGCAGGTATGAGTAAATTCAAGCACTTCGCTATGCCATATTTCCACTGAGCAACGAATTAATGATAATTATAATTGTAGTTACGTGTACATAATTAAACAAATGTAATTTCATATGATTTTATTTCCGCGTTGATTCTGTTATTTACATAAGCACTTTAACTTAGACAAGATCATAGGGCTTTTTAACATTAAGGTGCAAGGGAACTGTAAAACATGGTCTCACAATGTACCTTTGATCTCATCTCTCGGAGGATCTTACTCAAAACCTCTACATCAAATGCCCAATAATGTATGACACAATACGATGGTGGGCGGAGCTTAGCGATTGCCGCCGGTTTTGTCCCTATCTAAACACGAATCCGCTAGTCAAGCTGCCGTCTGTCTAATGTGAATCTGATGCGAACTCTGATACACTTTAAGAAAACCAGAAATGCTAAAAAATAACATAACACGATATAAAGCTAATGATGTTTATGTTTCTTACCAGTACTAGAACCTGTTGAATGTTAAAGGGCCGGGTCAGCTCGGCAGCCCACCAGGTTATCTCGGATGCCTTAACATTGCGAGTCCGAAAAGGTCCGGAACTGAAAGCCTGGGCCGCTCCATAATAAAGAGGATATGCAGCTAGCTGTGTCACTGATGTTGTGTCTGTAATAGTCACATAATTTTATTAACAAGGTCAACATCATGTTGGGATGTGAATCTATGGAGGAGATGTGTACGGACTACGTGACGGGGATGAGTGTCGCAACGCACAACAAAGGGCGATTAACGATCATCAGCACATTGTACTTGTTTATTTGGGGAAATCTGTGGGTATAGAGAGGATGAATCGTGGTTTTTTATCCGATCAACAACGCTTGATTGTGCCTTGAATTTTCCAGAGTTCCTGCGGACACAGCGGCAAAATTAAATATATTTTATACTGTTTTGATTGGTTAAGTTTTCCTATGCTGATTTGATTGGACCATGTGTGGGGCATCCTTCGTGAGACAGTATAAAACACGAAGCGAGGTCCCAAGAGTTAGGAACTGCTGTTAGGGACTCCTGTTAGAGACTACTGAGAGACTGCTGTTCTTTCTTTGAGTTCATCTCAAGTCATTTTGATAAGGTTTTCCACGAAAAAACACTTCACGCATCCTATCACGCAACTCAGACGATTCTTCGAGATCTGATCATCTGCACATCATCCGTTGAGATACGTTCAAGCCATGTAGTTATAAATATACATGCACTTAGGGCACAGCAGGCAGGTGCCAATGTAGAGAGAGCTGAATAAGTGTGAGCATGCCCTCCATCTTTGCCGGAAGGACCACTGGGGCACTCCGAGTGTGCAGTCGAATATACTTGAACAGTGTCAAGTTAGAGTAGGTAAAACCATTGCATGGAGTTTAAGCCCGTCTAGGGTTTTAGGGAAACCATCTCATGAAGTTAGACCCGGCTTGGGTGATTAACCATACGTGCAGAAATAATAATTATAATATTAAAGAAAGAGAAGAACACTTAAAAATTATCCACTACAATCATTTCCGATAAAGCAATGTTTCAAAACTGCACAAACCATATAATAAAAACCGATATTTTATATAAAATTGAATATTGGCAGTAAATTTAAAACTTGAACTACTATGAAATCTTTCCACACATCTACTGTTATTCCCATGAGTGTCTAGGTTTGTATCAATAAAATCAAAAAGCTTTTAACTTCTGGCACAAAAAGCCTCTTTTATACCAGGAAAGTTTGCCAGGGTTAGGCGTTCATTTTTACATGTAACTCGAGTCGATATCATTAAAAATAGGGGTTTGGCATTATTTTTACTCATTTTGAAACATCCCTATTTTTACAGAGATAAAACACACAGGATTGTAATAGTACTTGAAGAGATGCAGCCAGGCTGTAGTGTACCATACCTGATAGAACAATAGTGTAGTTATCGACTACCTGTTCATGGACAGTTACGTCTCCTAAATGTCCCGCAGTGAGTTCACAGTCACTGACGCGAAGAATCCAGGCCGCAGCAAGTAATGCGATTAGCCGGTGCGCCATATCTATTTTAATAAATGAAAATTGAAACCAGTTATTTCTTTCTTACTCTTAGTGTGCTGGAAAATGGCCAATGCAATACTATTTTCACAGTCTGACCCTAGACCCTTCTGACTAGTGCATCGGTTGCACATGGTTGGGATATTGAAAGTAAAAGAACTGGGAAGTTGGTCAAGTCATAAATCATAACCACAATGAACTTTGAGGCCAAATTTGAAATTACACGTACCGATAGTGAAATTACTCCAAATCATCAATTGAACCACGTCCAGTCCCAGCCCTCTGATTCAGTCACTGGCTAAACTGCGATAATGGTTCTTACTATCTCAATTATAGCAAAGCGATCAAACTATATTTCATGGCCGCTCCCAAATCCATCTCGTAACGGCATCACTGTGCCACCGTCAAAACAACAAGGGCGTAAGTTTGTGATATCTCATTTACTCTTAAATATGTCACTGGTTCCTCAGTTTCTTGGAACTTTTGCATATTCAACGATTGATTGCTATTGGGCAGGTTTTGACCAATTAAGACTTGGGTAAGTGTATCTATCGCTGATTGGATATTATACCCAAATTGAGTAGAGGTCCGAGGGCTCTAGCCGGGATTATTTACATGGCAACGGGAACGCAGCAAGATTTTTTTATAGACTAGTGAGACTACGGATAAAAGACAGACGACCAGAAACGCTCAGCACCGCGAGAACAGAGAACAATAAGAAGTTATTTACCTCGGTAAGATATAAATGCCTATGATTCAATCGGCGATTGACTGATGAATGTCTGATCATGCCCTGAGTACAGCTAAATTGGTAAATGAATATGCCAATGTAATCACTAAAATGCTGTGTCGGTGGTGGTGCATTATCTTTTTATAGTGACTAGCTTAGAGTGAGATGCATAGACTTAGTGTAAAAAGAGTAAGAATTGAAATCAATTAGATTAAACAACCGTCCATAACTGGCCGAAACAATGATAGTCTGTGCGATTTATCATGTGGAATTACGAACACAAATCACTGCACGAAATCTCTGAAATCAACTCAGATGAGTTATCAAGATACTTACTGTATATGATGTCACTGGCGTATCCCTGGCCATCTGCGGCTGGCCTTCTGTAAAGGCTACATATTGACAGTGGCTCCTGTAATCTTTAGTGAGAATTAATCATGTTGGAGGCTACATCCTATCGTTATGAGGTGATGAAACCAAAAGCCAGAACATTGGAGAATGTAGGAGCTCAGTCAGTGCGCATCAAAGTGAGTATCTCGTCCTGATATTCTGTCTTAGAAAAAAGGGGATTTGAAAAGTGAGTTGTTCATGGATCGCTTAAATAAGACCATAGACTGGCCCATAAATGTAGGAAATGGACCTTAATTTATAAATAGACAATCTATAATTTTATCAAAGCTACCCATAAAAATCAAACAGCTTTTAAATGTTGGTGTACTTCTTCCGATTAATATTCATTGTTGGTCATTGAGTGATCACCTTACGTAGGCCATAAATTGAGAAGAGGTCACAGGCTACTGAGCGCAATAACCACTTACTGGTTCAACTTCCGGTCGAGCACCATGCTATGCTTTTACCCTCTTCACAAACAAATTGCTTCATTGACTTAACGCGGCTTACCCAAATATAGCACCCCTCTAAATGGCTGACCATATAGATCATCCTGAAAACTGTTGTAAAGGTTGCAACACTATCACTGTTAAAGAGATGATCTTATCTCAACTTAAAAATGCTACATTTGTGCTATTGGCTTGCCCCAACAAAAGTGACGTATCACTGCGCAGTACAATAGCGAGATAACCTGTAAACCACAACCTCCTCCGCTGATAACATAATATTTCATCACAGCAAATGAAGGGTCGGAATGATCCTTGGGATCCTGAACAAGCGGTAATAATCTACATATACCAGTCACTGCTACCAGCACTACAGCTTACCATTACAGCACAACATTAGCTTGCCCAATATCGTGCACAGCCTATACAACCATTGTTTCTAGCATTGATTTATATCTAGAATACCTACATATTTATTACTATTTTCTTCTATCTAAATTTGTCTTGTATCTCATGCATGGCACCACCTACTCAGTATATACCTAGGTCATAGTATCCCTGCCTGATGGCAATGTCTCATTTATAACATATATTTTTACAGGAAGATGAGATGATCGAGGCAATGGAAAGCCAACTTAATTGGTTAGTATTATCGCATTTCTGTAATAGTTGTTACTGCATTTTCCATGACTACATGTCAGACTATTCTTTGAACCATTTATTGGTAGACGGTTGTTCTCTCTGGTATGTTCAGTCAAGGAAGATCTCCTTACCAGAACTAGTCGGCTTATAATCTCCTGAAGGAAGGTTGTTGCAAACTGTCGAGTGTCAGTGTGGAGCTGTGATGCTTCTGGCTAGCCGGATGTCAACGAGATGGATATTCCATTGGCTGACAGTAGGAAGTTTTGTTACCCGCGCTTGCTAGTTTCTGATGCATTGGTTATGTTATACAGGGAGAATAAAATTCTACAAAGAGCCGACTGGGATGGGAAACTTCAACTCAAAACAGAGTACAAACGCCTAAAAGCTGGACAATCAATTATTCGGGGCGAAATGAAGATGGCTGCTCGCACTTTAGTGGAGGTATGATCCTACGTTTTCAGTTGAGGGACTCAAAGCCAGTGGCAAGCTATTAGACCCCCGGTATTTAACCGGGGGTACAGGGCCTCGAGTGATTCGTAGGATAAAATTCCTGCTCTAGGTATTGAGATGTTGACATTTATACTGTAGGTGAGACGAGCGTGTCTGAAAAAGCTTCTCGAAGAGGAATATAAACAATACGAGCAAGAACTGGCAGCATGTGGGAAAACGTTCCACACGCAGAGAATATGAATACTCCCGATTGGCAATAACCCTCTATGTGAAAATTATATATACCAATAGACAACGCGTTCAGTGGATAGACGGTATATTTTACAATAATGGAGTGAATGTTACATAGCAGCCACTGATAACAAAGAACTACAAAATCAAGGACTGAGTTTGCCTCTTCAATTTACAACCAGCAACGTAATAACCCATTAAATCGACTACCAATACAAATGATAATAAATAGTCCCAATGCATTCTGTCTCATGTTGCTGCTCCTACGGTGTTGGTGGCTGGCGGAGCTGCCCAGGCCGCGGCGGGGTTATTCTGTGCCGTGATACAGTTTAGGTCCTTATTTAGCATTTTTAAGCGAATTGGAGAGCCAGTCTAGTCCTTCGTAGAGCCCTTCGCCGTTGGTAGCGCATGTTGCCTGGATGAACCACTTTCTGTTTCTCAGGGAATGCAGACCGAGTTTCTCCGTGATCTCTGAGGGGCTCATAGCATTAGGTAGATCCTGCAACAGACAAAACCATGACGACTTCACTAATGATAGCACAATCGACCAGTATTAACGAGTTATCCAGCTCTGTATTGTGTAAACCAGCGCTCGACTGTATTTTGAGGAAAGCTTGCTAGCTGAATTCCGTCTGCAATACACAGCCACGGTATAATGACCTGTTTGTTAGCGAAGACTAGGAGCACGGCATCTCGGAGTTCGTCCTCGTCCAGCATCCTGTTGAGTTCTTCTTTGGCTTCTGTCACTCGTTCTCTGTCATTACTATCCACAACGAATATTAAACCTGCAAGCCAACACCATCAATATATTTGATACCACTGGCTATGGGAACATCCCACCAGTATACACAGAAAGGTTACAGAGTATAATAAAAGATGCAAACTGCAAGGGGGGGGGGAGAAAGTGGCACATTCACTCACCTTGGGTGTTCTGGAAGTAATGTCTCCACAGAGGTCTGATCTTATCCTGACCTCCCACATCCCACACTGTGAAGCTTATATTCTTATACTCAACTGTCTCTACATTAAAACCTGCAAGACGAGGCGTGCTTTAGACAAACCGGTAATACCAACAACCAAACCAGTTGGGGTGTGAATATTAACAATACTGTTCAGACAGGTTAGTACAGTACACGCGTGAAGTATACAGACACGGCAGAGTAGGAGACGATGTGAGAGACAGTGATGCCAGATTACCAAGAAAAAGCCACAATTGAAATATCCAACCAACTCAACCTCCGTCTGACTTGTATAGTTCGGTCCGTACCTATGGTAGGAATAGTGGTGACAATCTCTCCTAGTTTCAGCTTGTATAAAATGGTGGTTTTTCCGGCTGCGTCGAGACCAACCATCAGTATTCTCATCTCTTTCTTGCCGAAGAGGCCTTTAAAAACTCTATCCAGGATGTTACCCATATTGCCCTGAAAAGTGTAGGAAACAAACCGATAGAGTTCAGTCAGTCCGACATGTACAAAATATAACGCAACCATAAGCAACATTTTATCAAGTGATTTTCAAAGACTAGGTCGGCCAAGGTCAGAAAACTGATGAAAAAACTTTAATACCCATGAACGCTAGGAACGGAAATTTCCCATGTAGCAACTTGAAAAGCGAGCCTTTGAAACACACTAAGAAGTTGGCCAGGTTCTTTCAAGTTACACTAGTTCACTCACTTTGACTCATCTGGTCATTTAGTTTCTAGTAGAACATTTAACAAGTGGTCAACTGTTGACAGACCATAGCATAAGCATGCCAAGCCACATAACAAGCCAAAATTATAGCGTATGGTAATTATGATTTAGGATATTAGCTATGCCATCCGTGTAACTTGGAACTTAAGTTGGACTGGAACTTGGTTAAAATGTGGGTCATCACCTCCAAAAAACCAGTCAAATGACGGAATCAGAATGTGAGTATTCGGACAAAACCACATCCAACATACGAATGTGTAGGATGAAACCAACTGAATGGGTGACTAACTCTAAGCCAGTCAGAGTCGATTAGTCGAAGTGACGTAAGGTAAGGTAAGCATGTCCAAGTTGAGTTGGGAGTTGTTTGTTTGAAATTGATAGCGATACCCATTCATTTGCTTCTAATTTAGACAGAATAATTGGTATAGCAGTTAGTCTTATTGCTCCGTGTTATTATTATAATCGAAATAAACCCAAATGTGATGATTCAGACAAAATATGCGGAGCATCAACCAAAAATTTAACAACACTAACGACAAACTCTGAGTCCAACTCTAGTCCAAGTCCAACAAAACAGTCCCGAGACCGGCGTAGTCAAACTCAAAAGTCAGGCTGAACAGAAGCCTGCCTTGACACTAAGATGCCTAATTGTGTTTACGAAATACTCTTGTCTCGTGTTCTAAAAAGGAGAAAAACTCACGTCGACTTTGAGCCTTTAAGCTGTATTAGGAAGAACCGAGGCAGCTGTTTTTCTTTCAAAATGAGAAAGTGGGAGCGGAAGTGAGTTGCCTAGTTCCAAGATGGCCGATACGGAAGCCGTCAGAGCAACTAGATCAATGACGTACATCACACGACTAGTTTCCCGCTATAAACGTCAACGCAACCTTGCGGAGTTAGAGCCTTCGAAATCGTGTCAAAGATATTCAAGTTGAGATATAATCAAATCAAATGATGAACCTGTCTCCTGTACGCCTAGTGATCTATTCTATTTGATTTAGAAGCCCTTTTTATGAAGGCGCTTTCAAAAACGTCCTGGCGCACATTTTCTTTTCATCGATCTTATTTGGATATTCACTCAGCCTCGTATATAGTTTCCTTGCCGCTCAAGTAAGTATTTTGTTGAGGGTATAATGGACTCGGGTTATTCGAGAAGGTGCAAAACATTTTTTTAGTAACTGATTGGTGAATTTTTGTGAAATGCAAAATGAAAATACAAACACTAATTACTAAAACTAAAAGTAAAAGTCAAAGTAAATAGTAAAACTAAAATACTATCTATTATTCTATAGCTATAGTAGAGATAGAGTATAGTAAATTAGTGACCTCGGAATCTGAGTCTGACTCTGTTCGGCGGTCTGACGGGAGTCTTACTCTTAGACTGAGTCCTGACTGCGTCAGTCAGTGAGTCAGTTACTGAGTGAGTTGCTCGACTGACACTGACAGTGACACCCTGACCCTCGGCCTCACTCACTCCTCAGAGTCAGTGAGTCAGTCACTGTGAGTGTGACTCACGTCACTGACTGTCACTGTCATTCTGACTGAGACACCGAGTCATTCAGTGCTTCACAGTCACTCACTCACTGCCCGAGTGAACTGAATCATGAATGGCTAGTGACTCTAGACCTAGTCTAGACTAGTCTACCCTGACTGACTGAGGCAATGAGAGTGACCGAACGAGGGAGTAAGTCCGTGACTCACTACTCACTGACAGTGACTGACTGTCACTGAGTCACTCAGTCAGTGAATGAACGAGTGACTAAATGACTCATGACTCATGAGTCATTCACGAGTCACGGGTCACTCCACTGATACTTTAAAATGACTTGACACTCTCACTCTGAGTCTGAGTCCGACTGACATCGATGATAGTGAGGTCACAACATTGGCAGAAAGCCGTTAAAAACACAACGGGTGCGAGTCAAGTCTTTTTGTACTCTTCAGCTGAAAAATTGTTGACTTAGCAAACTAGCTATTCCTCTGGTTATACATATTAGTCAGTCACATAGGTAATACTTGCCAAT
>Ga0224501_10005212_pt1 | contig 10255 bp, 4 predicted proteins | sample SF_Oct11_sed_USG_4_FD_169105 | JGI IMG/M metagenome (GOLD analysis project Ga0224501, IMG submission 169105) | Sediment microbial communities from San Francisco Bay, California, United States - SF_Oct11_sed_USGS_8_1 | ecosystem: Environmental > Aquatic > Marine > Sediment | place: USA...
AAGATAAGTAAGCGCTTCACACTTTCCTGGCCACCAAATCTTCAGTTGGCTACCACGCTGTACACAGTATCGCTCTTATAAAAAGGCACAATCCCACCCAATACAAATTGGCCAACACACAGATTAGCATGTCTTAATTGCATTCCAGTCTGCTTGATATAGCACGAGAGTCGTTTAGCTCATAAAGCCTCTTCTTTCTGATTAGAGCCTCATTGCTTTTGATAGGCGGTTGACAAAATGCCTGTGGTAAGTTGGTCGCATGCTGAAGCTGTCTGTGATTATAATTTGATGCATGTGATTATTTCACCAATACATGTACACCAGTAACGTATGTTGTTGCATGTAATGTACCCTAGATTGCCCATCTGTCAGGCTAGTGGTATTGACCTGCATTGCTCCCAGTCATCCTGTGGATCATTTAGGGTAGTGTAATGTAATTCCCCATTCTGTATTGCTGATATGGGAACTTATGACTATCATAAGCCTAATGCTTGTTTAGGAATGACTATTGGCTGGAACCCAAGATAAACAGTTAGACCGCTTGCTTTGGTTGCTTGGGGACCGCTGTCTGAAACCAGCTAATGATCTGATGACCTCCAGTTCATTCACTACCATGTCCACTCTGTACTATCTTCTTATTGCTTTGTTGCAGGATAACACAGTTGAGAAGGAGGCTCTGAGACGGGCGGACACCGCAGAAGCAAAACTCCGGAAGATTCAAAGTTTGTGCGATAATTGTGTGGATGGGAAAATCAGTGTAAGTATATGATCTTGGTAACCTTTTCAGGTTGTTGCCCCAAGGGTATCCTACCTACCGGACCTCCTAAGCCCGAGGCTTTCTGGAGCGGTAGCATCAATTTGAGCGCTTTACTCATGGAGTCATTCTCCAGGTACGGAGAGACTGTTTGTATAATACAGAATTCATATCCCCAACCTGCTATTGCTGAATGTCTTGGATGTATTCGTAGAAAACTGGCCTAAATATTTGAATCAATTCAGTTTGCGACGCATTTTGATTTTTTTTTGGATGACATTTTACTCCTATGATTAAGCCACGGGATTACATATTTTTCTACCAGTTACGCTTTAGCTTGCGGTACTGTGAGTGGACATCGCAATGGTCCACCTCATAATGAGGCTTAGGCTAGGTTTATGATGAGGAGTTCATACTGACCGAGACCCGAACCCCTGGTCTCCTGTTTGAGAGCTCAGTGCTCCAACACTGAAGTACCCTGATTTCCCATTGGGATGCATTGGGGGACTTTGAATTGACTGCGCGTTTGTTTCTGTATCGCAGGTTGATGAAGTTAGAGCTATTCTCTCTGGGAGCGGAGCCGGATTTGGAGCAGGAAGTAGAGCTCGGGCTGACAACATGGGGGATAACACTTCACGCGCTTGCAACATTCAATAGACAAGCCATCCGCGACATTACAACAGTCACTACAATCCTTGGCTGTCACTGATCATGGCTTGAAGTTCTAATGCAAATGACTAAAAGTCGAGACCGCCATCAATATTGTTGAAATTACTGACCAGACTTTATTTTATTCGCCGCCATCTTTTCTCTGCAGGGTTTTCAAACAATCAGAAAGCATAATCGATGATCCTGTCTCTTTTGAAAAATTTCCGAACGATTGAGCCTCCAATGTCACTGGGGATTAAATGCCTGCTGATGTTCTTGAGTCAAACTTCGCCCCTCTATCTTCTACCCAACTCCATCGTAGTGACATCAGAGACTGTCACTTCTCAACTTTATTCAAATGTAGAATTATATTTTATTGTATTCATCCATATTATAGCTGTGATAGTTTTCTGTTTCTAAGGTAATTCCGTCCTGACCTAATGATAACATCGAATCAGCGATCGCTAAGCCAGCACTTTTTCAGAGCATATATGCATATACGCGTAATCTTTTTCTTGAAGATTTTAATACCTGTGAAAAATGTCAATAAAAACAGTATTGAATAATAAGTCCCTCGTTTCTCAATGGTGACAGTCTTCACTTTATGGGGTGACTGAGCGACTAGTGTGCAGTCAGTGGCGGATTCAAATCGATAAAATTCAACAACGTTACAGGTTCCAGGAAAAACATCTGACCTTTAATCACTCTGACAAGTTCTCCCCGTTATAGGGGGGGGCAAGCTCAATAACCCTGCAAGGGGAATAATAACAATTTTTAACGGACAAAAATTAACAATTTTTCTTTCTTTGTGTTCAGCTATTGACATAAATATGTGATAAGCAGTTGCCAAATGATAAATGAAGGGAGTGCTACAACTATATTACACTGTAGGAGTTGTTTTTTCTTCGCATTCGAAAGCAGACAACTCTAATTTAGGATGCATGTATTTACGGAGTTGTCTACCTTGGCTTTAAAATCAAGTCCATTCCAATTGTTCTATTTCGCTGGCATCAAAAGGCAATAGACTCTCCATGGGGTTAGCCTCGAATTGCGAACTGGTTGAGAATCAATAATTATATTCACATCACTATGTTCAATTGGACCGTATCCAATCAAACCAATCGCTCCTTCTATGAAGCTGCTTTTTAAACTACGACCATTTACTGGATGATAGAAATGATAAATGATTCTGTTCACAGTGGGGCTTTGTCATCCTATGGAGCTTCTATTTGAGGTAGGCCTTTTTTCACCCAGCCGGAGAAGGAGAGATTTATGTGAGAAGCTCATACACACAGTGTAGCCACGGTACTCATTCACTCTAGACCCATGATTTCACACATTTTGAGATGGTGGATATAACACCGTGGCTGAATCTGACTGTTCACGCGTGGAGGCACCGGGGACGAAACATGATCTTTGATTAGGAAACACGCTGGAAAAATTGTTGGGTGGTCGAAAAGTTATCCAAAAAATTGAATAGCCTGCTAGTCACATGACAGTTTCCGTTGAGTCGCATACCACCTAGTTTTTAAAGTTTCTCAGTTGTCCGCTTGTGCAGATAAAAGGCACATTCATGTGATCGGCTTTCAGACACATTCTCAATTCCACTGTTCAAAAGTGCGTTTTTACAAACCCTGCACCTCAACTGCATCTGAAATTGAATTCGATCACGCGAACAGAAGTGTAAAAGTTATCAGAATGTCAAGGTTATCCGTTGGTCGCTTACTTATTCCATGGTTGCTTGCGCTTGTTTGTTGCTATGGGAAACACATGCACAATTTTCTGCCCTTAGATATACAGGATGTTTTGAGAGGATAGTTTCGATGCACCCTCAACTGCGCACTAAACCCCTAGTGTTTTATCCACATTCGTGATAATGTCTGACATTTTTTGTTTGCGTTTGGCTGAAATCGCCCGAATATATATAATAAAATATAATATAATAAAATTATAGCTTTACGTGGTTAGGTAGAATCTATTTGAAATAAAAGCAAAATAAGGTTTGTATAAGATTTATATGGTGACCACAGAAAACAATTTTTGGCACCATAGTAAGTACAGGTATATACTACAAGAACGCATTAAATAATAATAACAGTACGATTATGTATAAATAAATGTGAAGCTCTTTGCCAGGTGTCTTCGCTATTATACATTATGATGAGTTGTTGTGTCACTTTGATTGAGTCTCTTTGCTCAGTTATCTTTGAGCAGACACCATTTCTATGAATATGGGGAGCAGCAATCGCTAATCTCAAGGTCAGACGAAATCACTCCTAATGACATAACGTACAAATAAACTACACAGGAATCGTTGTTTTTTCTTCATACTAAAGAGCAAACAACTCTGCATTACCGTCCATTCAGTTCACAGAGTTGCCTACTTTTTTCTTAAACTTTACAACGAGTATAATGAAACTATTCCATTTTGGTAACAATAGAAGCCAATGGGACTGTCAGCCGGGTTGCCCCTGTATTGCAGACTGGTTGATTCATACATTCATATTAGGGGCGGAACACAACCTCGTTTTGAATACTCTACATCTGTACGAGCGTCCTTGGTTTCAGGTAGTCACCCATATAATCTGGAATTATCTTCTCTTTACTTAGTAAGGATTCTTTTTTTAAAGAGGTAAAATAAGGTTTTATCTGAATGGCTGTGTATTGATGTTGTTGATGGAAATGTCCGAGATTTGTGAAGCCGTACTAAATCTTCTGGAGTTGAATAAACTTTCACCCTGCAGGTCTCCTGGAAGCTTGAGATGATTCCTACAAAAAAGAACAAGTTATTGATTTTTTATGAATAGTGCCGGAATACAGCAACCTGCCACTAGACTAACCCCATATAAAGTATTGTATCTCGGTGTCCATTCAGTTGAAAGAATTATCAGAGAACTATAAATGGGTGTAGAGGGCCTAAGAGCTGTAAACAAGTGCCTTAGTATGAGACCCTAAACCACCCTGATGCCTCAATATTTATAAGCCATGACAGGCGGAAAAGATTTTTTTCACCATCCAGGCAATTTACTAAATCAGCATGACAAACAAATCAATTACTTTTAATCAGGATGGTAAGTTACCATGGTAAGGTAAGTAAGGCCACTTACCTCTTAACGAGAACAATGACAACAATTCCAATTATTAGAAGTAAGCAAAGCGCTCCTACTGATGGCCCCACAATCATTGCCAATTCTGCAAAGAGATTCTAATCGGTTATTTGCATAGACAGAAAACTGGCTAGAATAACAACTTGGTTTTCATTAGGTGCATTTGCGCGCTCACAACCGAAATTTTTTCAAAAAGCATGAGAACACATGGTCGCCGTCAGGAAGTGCAGTTGAGTTCAGGGTGGATTCTGATCAGATCAGAGTTGTCCTCTCTCAACTGTAACTCATTGGTTAGGGCCGATCAATCGTTCGCGATTTGTTATCCCAATGTAGTAATCAAGTCTCCTTGTGGTAGACTACCAGGCCAATGCTTACTTTCGGTCGCGGAATTCTGTTCGCATGCGTTCGATCACAGATCACGACCGAAAGTGAAAGATGGTTTTTTGGATCGCGCTTTTCGGTTGTACTCTTGAGCAGTTTAGCAGATTTCATTAACGAAATTCAGTTCGGTCACGAAAAAGCCGAGAAAGCGAATGCACCTATTGCCAGTTCTGATTAGAGCAGAAATCGGGAGACGCACATAAAGATTTTGACTGGAAATGTTGATTAGATCTCCTTATACCAACCATGCAAGCATGTGCCAAGTGAGGTTCTTACGCCTTGTTTAATTGGCAGTGGTGCTTCTGGCTTCAGGCTTTTTAAATGAGAAAAACCATTCTGTAAATCTCAAAGTCAGTCAACAATAAAAGGAACTGCAAACTGCCAATCAATTGATTCCATTTCCCCCTAACAAACTAGCTGAATTATCTGCTAGTTAATTATTAGCAATTATTGCATCCCTACCTGATTTATTCGATTGACATAGGACCATTTTCTATTCAGCTAAAGTAGTCGGGTATTCGAGTATTATGTAATTGGCTATTGAACTGATTCAAAAGTTTGGTATCTTCTGTGATCTGGTATCTCTTCAACATAGTTTTGCAGCATACATTAGGCCTATTTTCGAAACCAGGACGATGGCGATGATGAATTTGTTAATTAGGCTGGGATGATAAGGGTTTCAACAACACATTTTTGCAAGGAATTAACCCACGTTTTTATTGTGGTCACTGCTGACCATGACGCTTTCAATGTGTCATGTAACAATTCATAAAGTCAGCAGTGAAATTTCAAATGAGACATCCGGTTATATGGTCCCAATTTGGAGATAAGAACAGAAAAATTTGTTCAGTGTTAGGTAGGGTTGATTGCCATCGTCCCGGTTTCGATAATAGACATATCGGCTATCGACAATGGGACTTGACAGGTTTTATTTCACAACTGCCGTAGTCTAAGGCTGACTAGCATTTTTACTAATGTAATTCTCAAATTAACATTTCATTGTAACTAATTACGATTTAGCTAGTTTCCACTGAGATTTGCGTACCATTTGAAGTGATAGAGTGGGACTGGGACACATTAGGAGTCTCAACAGGTGGTGAGGTTTTCGGTGTAGTAATCGGTCGCCGTGAAACTAAAACAAAACAACAGATGTTATATTACAACATCACTGACCAAATAAGTGGATTTGGGCAGACCTCCTTAATTTAGTGTCCCGATTCCGAAACCGTTGAGGGTGTTGCAAAAGAATCAAACCAGTCAAAGGCCAATCACGCTATCCATTAAGTCATATCGCTTCACTCCACAGTCAGTGAAAAAGAGACTGAGAGAATGAGAGGAAACTAGCTCGACCCATTTAAGACCATCAGGACCGCCCATTCAGTCTTGTAGCTGCGCTTCACACTGACTCAGTGGATGTAGTGGAGACAACTTTGGGCACGCCTAGCTTCCATTATACCAAACCTGTCCTGGCAGCAACTTCATTAGTCACGCTGCGAAAAATGGTGATTAATAATTATGGAATTTTCAATATGCAAAAGTTTCAAGTAACCAACAGATCAACAGACACTCTGGCTACCACTTCTACATTCAGGACGGTAGGACCTGATGCGTTTCCTATTTTGACGCTATTATCATAAGCTGACTATAACTAGGCCTATTTTCAAGGTCTGTTAATAAATTTAATGAGGCATGGCCGATCAGAAGTGGTAGTCCATGACGGGAGCGCAGCTTACATCGGTATGGACTAAAGTGGTTTATCGAGAGACACTAAATTGTTGTTACAGTCATTCATACGGATGATTCCTACTTGTATCCTGTCTCCTCAGAAACCGAGATGAGAGTTTTGCAAGAAATAGATGACAACATCTTTCGAAAAAGTTCATGCACTAAGCATTCAGCAATGCAGCACCCCGAGCTATGATCAGTCTCAAACTGAACATGAGATTGAGCCAAATTTATGAGGGTATTTTAAACTAAGATCGCAGGGTACAATTTTGTGATGAATGCACATTGTATACATCTGACTTTATATACCAAGTATTGTGCGAACAAACCGTTATTGTGAAACTCTTGCCCAACTAACATATCCTAGCACTGAGAGAAAGGATGTAAGGTAGGAAGGCATCTATTGCCAGAAAAAATTATTTTTCTATATAACCAGAAGAGACATCGTTCTCATTCACACCAGTTACTCTTGGTAGGCCTCCAACTACTAATTGCGATATAAATTAACAAAATAATTTACTGAGGCATTTCAAGTTATCGCTCAGTTCCAAACTTACCAACATTGTGATGCTCTGTAACTGGTTCGTGGTGCTCTGGGCCTACTGCCATAGTGGGGTCCACTCTAGGAGGTGGAGGGGGTCTTTCTTGCCTTGGTCGGACAGGTGGTAGCCCGTCTCCATTTGTCATTATATCCCCATCAATATCCGGATTATGGATTCTTCCTGCAGAATTGGAGAAAATTGTTATTACTTTTTTTTCTTTTGTTCTACTCGCACACTTGGCCATCCTATTTGACAGACATCCTAACTCTGAGGTTTGTTGGATCTATGTTAGAACCCCAATCTCATGGTGGGAGCTTGCCATGACCACGATTCAAACTCAGATTCTCACGGTTGTGAGCCCAGTGGTCTACTGCTATTCTGCTATACCAGAAGTTCATCATTTATCAATCAAGCCATGGTTATCAGAAACTTAGTTTAGATTCCACCAAATTTGATGTTTCACAACCGGCGGTCAGCCGTTTTTAAAACGCTAACAGGCTGCTGCCCAAAAATGGGAGTATGGGTCACATGACCACCTCGCAATCAGGTTTTTGATAGATAGGGGTCTCTTCATTGGTTCATTCTGAGAGAACTACCTGCACCAGATTAAAGAGGAAGTTTCATTTGTCTAAGAAGCCAACAAACTGGAAATTGGCCTGGGGCTTCCATGGCTCATATTTCCAACTTTGAATGCCACTTACTACGATATTGAATTAATGATTTTTTTGTGTAGCCAGCGGGGTAACACATATGGATTTGGTAAAAAATAGTTGAAAGATCCGACATTCAATTCGTCGGGACTGTGAGCATGAAAATCTTCAGCCCCTTTCAGAAGCAAACCTCAGGCTTAACGGGTTCACCTAATAGAATTATCAATTGCTAATAGTACACCAAAAAGAGTGCAGTGATCTGTCATTCACTGCGCACTAAATTCAAAGTCAAGAGAATCTAGATAGCTTGCCTGTCAATGTTATGATTTTGTTAAGCTATTCAACAAATGAATTTCTGTCTGGTAAAAGATAGCAAACTAATGGGAAGCAACAGTGCACAGAATTAAAAGTAGAATACAATCATGTTCTTCTATGAGTACAGCAAACGTCTGTTTCCAGGATGGTCAGTGGCATGCCCCTTAGAGAAGACGACTCTATGGGACATTGATCTACTACTCTATTAGTCCATGAACATTTGTTAAGACAAGCTTGGTTTACTGACACTCAGGCCCACCCATAGAGATCATTGCCACAATCAGAATCCCAGCAAGCCTTTATGCCGCAGACAAGTCAGGTGTGCCTTCACAAATGTTCATCAGTGAGTCGTTGATGAGTCTGATCAGTGACATAAAGGATGTCACTGGTCTGATATCACTCTGCAAACATCACCATGATGGCTCAAGCACACTAACACGAAAGAACCCACACAAAGTCCAAAGCAAATATTTCCTAGGCGAATTTGCTCGCGTACCTGCGCACACTGCTTGGGGTTTGGTTCACGAAAATTGTGTCCATTGCCAAACGGCCTACGGGCCTGCCCCATGATGGCAAATTTGGTCGAACTCACAAACAATTCACGCATCTTATTACGCAAAAATGGACCCACTGTTTCCTCACCTTCACACTGGTAGATAATGTGCATGGCTAGTATTTCCGGTCTCTCAGTGCCATTTCTACAGGGATACATAATGTCTCTGTGGTCCATTAGCCAATCAGTGTCCATTTGATAAACGAGTCCTTCTTCCGGATTGACAGAGCAGTCTTTAGTTTCTAGGCGTCCTTCATTTAGGCAACTTCCTAAACTGTCCCACAGTGCTGGCAACTAAAAGATTAAATCTATAGTTAGCATAGTTTAAGATGATAGTTATAGAACATTTCTAAACCTCTGTACTCCTGGTATAACTCAATCAGCTGCTACCTTGGTACATCAGAGCATAACAAACTTGCAATAATAAACTCCATCTGTTCCCAGGTTGCAATCGCAAGTCAACTTCCACACTCAGTGTTGAGTTTGTACTGGTATCATTCAGTTATACGCACTCAGTCTTAGCAGCTGCACCACTACTAACTTTGTAGTGGTAGTTACTAACTAGCAACTAGTAAGCAGCACAGTGGAGACTGAAGTTATCCTTGTATCAGTCAGCGGTCAAAAGTGTTGCAACTCGCTCTAACTTGTGTTTCACTCAGACTAAATAATTGTATTTTAATGAGGCTGTTGGTTGACTAGGTGATCTTTTCCCTTCCAGTATTGCAGTTAAGTACATTCATCTACAGGTACATTGAGAATTTAAAGTGTAATTATCGTCTGGCCAGTCACACGGGCAGTCCGGGCGCAATGGTAATACCATTCAAAATGAATAATTCATGTAAATTGCATTGCACTTGTTGACCATTATCTTGCTTCTTTTTCATCACCAACCCTTTCTGGGAATCTTGAATTGATAATTAGAACTAGGGCCCTTTATTATAAGCATCATTCCATCTAAGGACAATCTATTTCGGTCCTTAGATGTGTTTCAATTTTGGAACGAGAATCCGTTTTTCCTTTGGTAATACTTGCATCCATAATATCAACTTCATACGAGTATTTGGACCGAGTATTCTTTGCGCTATGCATAAATAGTCACAATGAACCACATATGTATGTACAAAAACAGTAGGCAATAGGCAAATGATTCATTCCAAGAAGACAATACGGAGCCTAATTTTAGATATTTAATCCGGTAAGTTAGTCCAATCACCCGAGAAATTTCATTGCGGCGTGGATCCGCCTGGTACCGCGCTAGTAACGGCTGTTTGGCCCAATAAGATTACCATCAAGGCCTCTGTGAGTGTGAGTGCCCAGCCCTATATAGTTCAAATTTCATTAAGAAAGTGTATCCATTCTTTCTAGAATGGTCTGCAAGTGGAGTGATCATTCCGCGCATGGACAGTGCATGAATTTTCAAATCTGCTTTTTAGAGACAAGTCTGAAGCTCCATTTGGAAAGGAATCATAGTGATAAAAGTGGACAGCAAGTTTACTGATCTTCTCCAAGAGCTATTCCCGCCCTTTCTTCTGAGCTTAGGATAATTTTTGTTTTTGCACAGTGACCCATCAGCTATCTTG
>Ga0224501_10005214_pt1 | contig 10253 bp, 10 predicted proteins | sample SF_Oct11_sed_USG_4_FD_169105 | JGI IMG/M metagenome (GOLD analysis project Ga0224501, IMG submission 169105) | Sediment microbial communities from San Francisco Bay, California, United States - SF_Oct11_sed_USGS_8_1 | ecosystem: Environmental > Aquatic > Marine > Sediment | place: USA...
CGATATCCGCATGGCACTGGGTGAACAGCGCCATCTCGGACTCCGGTGCACAGGGCAAATGGAGTCCGGTCCGTACCATTAATGCATAGAGCCCGACGATTTTAAGCGTCACGGTTTTCCCTCCGGTATTGGGACCGGAGATCACCAATACGCGAGTCGTCTCGTCCAAGATGATGTCATTCGGCACCACCCGCTCTTTCGCCAACATCAGCAGCGGATGCCGTGCCTGCTTCAACAGGACGCGGCCCCGTTCATTCAGCTCGACCGGATTGCACCGCAATCTGCGGCTCAGTGTAGCCTTCGCCGCCACGCAATCGAATTCGGCCAATACCTCCAGACCTTCACGGATCTGCTCGGCTTTCGCTGCGACCAACGTGGTCAACCCCCGTAAAATACGGCGGACTTCCCGGTCCACATCCAGATCCGCCACCTTGATGGAATTATTCAACTCGACCAATTCCCGAGGTTCAAGAAAGACCGTCGCCCCACTGACCGAGATATCATGCACGATACCGGGAATCCTCCCGCGCATATCGGCTTTTACCAGCAACACATACCGTCCTTCCCGTTGTGCAAAATAGGTTTCCTGCAGCACCTCCTCGTATCGACGGGAATGGAGCATGCGCTCGAGATGCTCCCGCATATCCTGTTTCAACGCCTGGGCATGGTGCATGAGCCGACGCAATTCCGGCGTGGCAGATTCCTTGATGGCGCCGTCCGGTTGAATCGCCCCCTCAATGGCCGATCGGACCTGTCGCAGACTTTTGACTCCGAAAAGGGGCTCCGCAATACAGGCTAATGCCGGAGCTTGAGTCGCATGGCACGTTACATACCGCTCAATGTCCTCCATCAGCGATATCACGACGGCACAGTCCCGCAACTCATGAGTCTCCAGTTCTCCACCCTTGCCGGCCCGAACCAACACTTCACGAATATCGGGAAATACCAGAGACGGCACCGGTTCTTCAGATTCCAACAGTCGCCCCATTTCAGTCGTTTCCTGCTGGCGCAGCCGAGCCACGATCAACTCACCTGACAGCATCAGCGAACGACATCGCGCCGAGCCCATTGCCGACCGTGCATACTGAGCCAAGACATCCAGTAACCGAGGCCACTCCAATACCTGAACGGCCTTGAGGAACGTTTCATCCATATATGCCTCTCACATGGCTCCTAACCGACCCTAAACTCTAGCGAAGAGCCGGACCGACCCGCAAGATGGGTACCGTCATCCACAGGCTGCTGTTTCGGTATGCACAGCATAGAGTTTCCCCGTCAAACCCCGCCCTATCGTGTCAACAGAACTTGACAAGAATGAAAGGCCCTGGATACTATCGCGATTCACATGTGCCTTCACGTAGTCGCTTCATGATTTTTACTTAGATAGGGAATAACCATGGCTATTCGAATCGGCATCAATGGGTTTGGACGGATCGGGCGAAACGTGCTCCGCGCCTCTTGGGGCGATCCCGATCTGGATATCGTCGCGATCAATGACCTCACAGACGCAAAAACCCTCGCATATTTGCTGAAATATGACTCCGTGCACGGCACCCTCAATGCCGCGGTCGAAGCGAAGGACGACCACATTCTCATCGATGGGAAACCGCTCAAAGTGCTGGCAGTCAAAGACCCCAAGGAATTACCCTGGAAATCGCTGAATATTGATGTCGTCATCGAATCCACCGGTCGCTTTACCGACCGAGAAAACGCCGGGAAACACCTCTCCGCAGGAGCCAAGCACGTCATCATCTCGGCACCGGCCAAGAATCCCGACGTCACACTCGTCCTCGGCGTGAACGATGCCGCGTTCGACCCCTCAAGACATCAGATCGTTTCCAATGCCTCCTGTACCACGAACTGTCTGGCACCGGTGACAAAAGTCCTTTTGGACAACTTCGGCATCAAACACGGCATCATGACGACCATCCATTCGTACACCAACGACCAGCAATTGCTGGATCTCCCTCACAAGGACCTCCGGCGTGCACGCGCCGCCGGGATGTCGATGATCCCGACAAGCACGGGAGCCGCCAAGGCCCTGCACCTGGTTATTCCTGAGCTCAAAGACAAATTGGATGGCTTGGCCATCCGCGTGCCGACCCCGAACGTCTCTCTGGTCGACCTCACCGTTGAGACGGAGAAAGATTGCGATATCGAGGCAGTCAACGCCGCCTTTAAAAAGGCAGCGGATGGCCCGCTCAAAGGCATTCTCAAATACTCCGAAGACCCCATTGTCTCCGTCGATCAAAAAGGAGACGCTCACTCCGCCACCGTCGATGCTCCGCTGACCAATGTCGTCGACAAACGGTTGGTCAAGGTCACGGCCTGGTACGACAATGAATGGGGCTATTCGTGCCGAGTCCGCGACCTGGTCAAGGTCTTGGCTCGGAAGACAGCGAGCCGCTGAATTCCCGAATTGGAGCGCGAGTCGATTCTACAGACGGCCGGGTGCTGATCGACGGACTCCACAGGATGGAGTGAAGGAACGTCATGAACATGCACAAACAGACCGTCGATGATATCCCGCTCAAGGGCAAACGGGTGATTATCCGTGCGGACTTCAACGTACCGCTCGATGAAGCGTTGCAAATTACGGACGATACCCGCATCCGCTCTACCCTACCGACTATCAATCGTGTGGTGGATGAAGGCGCAAAGGTCGTACTCTGTTCACACCTCGGACGGCCGAAAGGCGCATTCGACCCAAAATACAGTCTGGCACCGGTCGCAAAACGGCTGGGGCGGCTTCTGGGAAAAGAAGTAGTTTTTGCCCCGGACTGCATCGGCCCGGCAGTTGAAAACCTCGTTGCGAAGATGAACGCGGGCGACGTGCTCCTACTGGAAAATCTTCGCTTCCATTCCGGAGAAGAAAAAAACGACGAGGCCTTCGCCAAATCCCTGGCCTCGCTCGGTGACGTGTTCATCAACGATGCATTCGGTGCCGCGCATCGTGCCCATGCCTCCACCGTCGGCATTACGAAGTTCATCAAGGATGCCGCCGCCGGAGCCCTGCTCAAGAAGGAAATTGAATACCTCGAAGGCGCCGTCGCCAATCCGGTCCGGCCGTTCGTGGCGGTGCTCGGCGGAGCAAAGGTGTCCGGAAAAATCGGCGTCATTGAAAATCTCGGGAAAAAGGTCGACAAGGTCATCATCGGCGGCGGTATGGCGTTTACGTTTTTGAAAGCCAAGGGGATGGAGATCGGCAATTCATTGGTTGAAAACGACATGCTGGACTTTGCCAAAGGCATTGAGGCTCGTGCCCTCTCCAGCGGAGTGAAATTCTACCTGCCGGTCGATTGCGTCGTCGCGGCCGGCCGCGAGCCCGGAGCAGAAACTAAAATCGTCCCGGTCCAGGAAATTCCGAAAGGCTGGTACGCCCTCGACATCGGCCCTGCATCAGTCAAACTGTTCACGGAGGCCGTCCAGAATGCAAAGACGATTCTCTGGAACGGACCGATGGGCGTATTTGAAATCGATGCCTACGCCAGGGGGACGCTTGCCATGGCGCATGCCATCGCCGATGCCTATGCCCTGACCATCGTAGGAGGCGGAGAAACATCCCTGGCCGTCCATCGCGCAGGAGAATCAGAAAGCATTTCCTTTATTTCAACCGGCGGTGGCGCCGCGTTGGAACTGCTCGAGGGCAAACAGCTGCCCGGTTTGGTTGCATTGCCCGACCGTGTCGATTAGCCGTCCCTTTTCGAGTGCGATACAGACAAACCGGGTTTTAGGCCTCACGGACAACATCGTGCGCACAACATTGATCGTCGGCAACTGGAAAATGAATAAGACCGCATCGGAAGCGGCAACCTTTATTTGCACGGTCGTGCCCAAACTCCCTGCACCACCGACGATTGAAATCGTGGTCGCTCCCCCCTTCATCGCATTAGAGTCCGTCCGCACAGCATTGGGGGCTTCAACTTCCGTTCAACTCGGTGCGCAAAACCTCTTCTGGGAATCCCATGGAGCCTATACCGGTGAAGTCTCAGCACCCATGCTGAAGGAACTGGGCTGCCGCTATGTCATCATCGGACATTCGGAACGGCGCACGTTATTCGGCGAACAGGATGAAGAAGTCCGGAAAAAAATCCGTTCCGCCCTTACACATCATCTCAAGCCGATCCTCTGCATCGGAGAATCCTTGTCCCAACGGGAGCAGGGACAAACCGATGAGGTCCTGCGGCGACAATTGACGGGAGGGTTAACAGGCCTCTCGGACAAGGACATGGCCGCCGTTGCCGTTGCCTACGAACCCGTCTGGGCCATTGGAACCGGAAAAGCCGCCACAAGCGAGCAGGCCGTTGCAGCCCACCGAACGATTCGTGCCTTCCTCGCCGACACCTGGTCCGCAGATCTCGCAGAAGCCACAAGAATTTTGTACGGAGGCAGCGTGACGCCGCACAACGTCAGCGGGTTATTGCAATCAGACCAAATCGACGGCGCATTAATCGGTGGGGCTTGTCTAGAGGTAGAGTCTTTTGCTACAATCTGCTGTCTTGCTGAATCGATTGGAGCTTGCGGGTAGATGGTTTACACATTAATCGTTATTCTTCACGTCTTCATCTGCTTCCTGATGATCGGTGCGATTCTGCTCCAGGCAGGGAAAGGAGCCGAAATCGGCGCCTCCTTCGGCGGATCAAGCCAGACAGTCTTCGGTAGCCGTGGCCCCGCAAATTTCCTCAGCAAACTGACCGTCGTCGTGGCAGCCGTATTCATGATGACATCGCTCACTCTGGCCATTCTGGCCAAGGAACGAAACATGGCATCGACCGTCATCGACCTGAACCAAAAGACCGAGTCAGCAGCTCCCGCAGCCCCGGTTGAAACTCCAGCTGACACTCCGGCCGCATCCGAGTCCACAGAGTCTACTTCCGACGCCGGCGAGTAAACCAGCCAACACCTGACTCGTCATTCGTCAAACGACGTGGAGCACAGCTCCGCGTGACGGCGATTATCGTGTAACAATTGACTTATGCCCTTGTGCTGGCAGGCTGTGGGATAACTCAGCCCGGATTCCGCAGTTGACCATTGTCCCTCTCGACATTCCCGCGTGCTTTAAGCGGGAATCCAGGACATCCGAAAACCTGGATGCCCGCCTTCGCGGGCATGACTTCCTTTCTCCTGCGACCGCATCATCTTCCCATCTTGCAAGGGGTTCTGATCGCTCGCTCATGCTCGCATCGTTCAACTGCGGAATCCAGGCTCTGTGTAGCCAGGACAGTCCCAGCGTCTCATTGAATGGCTCTGAGCGCCGCCTCAATAGCTGAACCGTGATATGCACATGACCGGTGAGGGGTACGTGGTAAGGGGTGAGGAGGAGGAAGAAGAAATGATGAATGGTTTAATGATACGTGACGGATTAAGAATTGAGATGTGGGAGAGCTGGATTTCAAACTCAACATTCAAAATTTTCGTGAGCCTTGCCCCTTGAACCTTGCACTGTAAAACGTTTCACGGCTTGAGGAAACGGCGACGACGAACGGGGCAGCATCCTGCTAAACGCGGGTCAACCACGATTCATGGGTGGGGTCTTCTCCACGCACAATGGAGAAGAAGGCATTCTGAAGAGTACTGGTAATCGGGCCGGGCTTTCCGTTTCCGATCCGGCGATTGTCGATTTCTCGAACGGGCGTCATTTCCGCGGCGGTCCCGGTGACAAAGACTTCGTCGGCCACGTACATCTCATCCCTTGTGAACCGTTCTTCCTCCACGACAAGCTTCCGCTCCCTGGCCAATTCGATCACCGAATTTCTGGTGATCCCTTCAAGAATCGACGTCAGCGGTGTCGTTTTGAGCTTTCCCCGGCGAACGATAAAAACATTCTCTCCCGTCCCTTCGGAGACGTACCCCTCGGCATCCAACATGATGGCTTCATCATAACCTGCGGCCTTAGCCTCGCGCTTCGCCATGATGGAATTTACATAATATCCAGAAATTTTCGCCTTCGTCATCGATACATTCACATGGTGCCTGGTAAACGACGACACGCAGGCACGCATACCGTTCGCTAACGCATCATCTCCCAAGTAGGCCCCCCATTTCCAAACCGCGATCGCCACCCGGATGGGATTATCACCAGGATGCACACCCATCGCCCCATACCCGATATAGACCAACGGTCTGATATAGCAGGCATCCAGCCTATTGGCACGAACGGTTTCAACAATGGCCTCGGCGATCTGCTTTTTATCGTAGGGCATCGCCATCATGCCGATATGCGCCGAATCAAACAGCCGATCGACATGTTCCTGAAGACGGAAAATAGCGGATCCGGACGGTCCTTTGTAGCAACGAATCCCTTCAAATGCCGCCAAACCGTAATGGAGGGAATGTGTCAGGATATGGACGTTGGCGTCATTCCACGCCACGAAGTTTCCATCCATCCAAATCTTTTCAGCCGGTTCCAGCATACGACCCAACTCCTCCGCACAACGGCAGCGACAATTTTTGGCTCAACAGCGTACTCGACGCGAGACGGCGAACTATAGCGTGCCCCCGAAAGTGCGTCAAGCAATTGAATAGCAGGACGGAGGTCTACCAGGCATTCAGATGCCTGCCTGAAGGAAAGACCGCTTAATGGATGGTGGAATAAGAATAGTTCAGCCGAGTGCTCAAGAAGGCTCCGATCCGTTCCTGACTGTCCGATTTCAGCTTCACCACCTTGACCCCGAACAGAAGTCCGCGAACCCAACGAACCACAACCCGTTGAATTTCTACCGGACCACCCTCATTTTCTGGGAGAGACAACCGCACCACGAGCTCCATCCCAGGCACCACCTGCTGATCCCCGATCACACGAAACCCGTTCTTAGATAAATTCATGAGCGTCCCCTTTCCAAGAAATTCGTCGCCCATGTAATATAATTCACAACGAACCGGGACCCGATGATAGGTACGAATCACAAAACGCGTTGACGGCATGGTCCCTCCTTTCACAAGACGAACAAAATAAAAAGACCGTCCATGCCTTCCGCTGGACTAAGCCCGAAGAGATAGTGCAAGATACTGTGATCAGAGGCCTTTCTCCTAGCCCTCCAGAAGGGTGGGAACAGCCAACTTTTGCTGCGCTTCCTATTGGGAGAAGAAATTGTCCGGGCTTACGATGATTTTCTTGACTCTCGGCAAAACGATATGTTAGATGAATCGGTCCGCTATGGAGAACAGAGCTATGTATGCAATCGTAGAAACAGGTGGGAAACAGTATCGGGTTGAGGCCGGGGCAACGATTCAAGTCGAAAAATTGCCTGGCGATGTCGGCGCAGTGGTTGAATTAGACCAGGTGCGCTTAGTACACGGTGACGCCGGACTGGTCGTTGGCCAGCCGATCGTGCAAGGCGCGAAGGTCACGGCTGAAATCGTGCGACAGGATCGAACCAGATCGATCATTGTCTTCAAGAAAAAACGCCGGAAGAATTACCGCCGGACGCGGGGCCATCGGCAAAGCTTTACCAAGCTCCTCGTGACTGGAATTGCAACGGCTTAGACCCCACGAGGGAAAAGGGATCATTCATGGCAACAAAGAAAGGCGGCGGATCATCACGGAACGGGCGGGATAGTAATCCCCAATATCTTGGTGTGAAGGCCTACGGCGGGCAAACCGTCACGGCCGGCAGCATTATTGTCCGCCAACGCGGCACCAAGTTCTTTCCGGGCTTCAACGTCGATCTTGGGCGGGACCACACATTGTTTGCGCGGGTGACCGGCATGGTCAAGTTTGAAGGCGGACGCACCAGACGTAAAGTCAGCGTATACCCTCTTCCCGCTAAACCCTGATTCCCCTCCTACTCACTTAGGCCGACAGACTGTGAAGGAATGCCTACCCGACCCATCATGATGACGGGTCTGGTAGGCTCCTGATCAGTACGTCCGTGACTTCGTAATCCGCGATTCCAATTCGATCATGTTTATCGACGAAGTGCAAATCACGGTGCGAGCCGGTCGTGGGGGAGACGGCATCTGCAGTTTCCGCCGGGAGATGTATGTGCCACGCGGAGGGCCTGACGGAGGAGACGGGGGCCATGGAGGCAATGTGGTCTTCTCGGCATCCAACCGGCTCACCACCCTTCTGGACTTTCGCTACCAAAAACACTACCAGGCCGAAAACGGAAAGCCCGGCAGAGGTTCCAATTGCACAGGACGGACAGGCTCAGACGTTGTTCTCTCGCTCCCGGTCGGCACCGTCGTCCACGATGAGACCACCGGCGAGATCCTCGCCGATCTGGTCGCCGACGGGGAAACCGCGATCATTGCGCGGGGCGGTCGAGGCGGCCGAGGCAACAGCAATTTCGCCACATCCACCAATCGGACACCCACGCGATGTACTCTCGGAACCGAGGGTGAAGAGCGAACATTACGGCTGGAGCTCAAACTACTTGCCGACGTCGGCTTGGTCGGGTTCCCCAACGCGGGAAAGTCGACACTGATCTCGGCCATTTCATCCGCTCGACCCAAAGTCGCCGACTACCCCTTTACCACACTGGTTCCCAATCTGGGCGTCGTACGCTGGGGATCCGACCGTAGCTTTGTCGTCGCCGACATTCCCGGCCTCATTGAAGGCGCGCATCACGGGAAAGGTCTGGGATTTCAATTTCTCCGGCATATCGAGCGTACCGCTTTCCTACTCCACTTAGTCGATGTGTCCGAATGGGCCCCTGAAGACCCGATCACCGGATTCGAGGTCATGCGACAAGAACTGGCGACCTATGACGAAACCCTGATGACTCGCCCCTTCGCTATCGTCGCCACCAAGATCGATATCAGCGGGGACTCAGAACGATTGAGTCAGCTCCAGACCTATTGCAAGCGAAAAAAATACCGGTGTTTCCCTATCTCGTCCGCAACCTGGGAAGGTCTAGACAAACTGATCATGTTCGTCGGCAAACAGGTGGACGACCTCAGACACACACCATGCGAAACGAAATCCTGACCCGTGCGAAACGTATCGTCATCAAGATCGGGAGCAGCCTGATCGCTTCTCGTGCCACAGGTCTGCGTCCGGAGCAAATCGAGCGCTTAGCCGACGAAATCGCCGCACTCAAAGCAAGCGGACGAGATATCCTACTTGTCTCATCCGGCGCCATCATATCAGGCATCAAAAAATTAGCCCTCAAGGAATACCCGAAGAGCCTGCCGGTCAAACAGGCAGCCGCGGCCGTCGGTCAAAGCCGACTCATATGGGCCTACGAAAAGGCTTTTGAGCGCATGGGAATCCACGTCGCTCAAATTCTTCTTACCCACCAAGACCTTGCGGATCGCCGCCGGTTTTTGAATGCCCGCTACACCCTGACGGCCCTGATCGGTTTCGGCATCATTCCCATCATCAACGAGAACGACACGGTCTCGGTAGAAGAAATCAGAGTCGGTGATAACGATACCTTGGCGAGCGAGGTCGCCCATTTAGTCGACGCGGATATGCTGATCATTCTGTCGGATGTAGACGGACTCTACACGGAAGACCCGCGGAAGAACCCGAGCGCCACATTGATCGATCTTATCCCGGAGATTACCGAAGATATCGAGCGGCGGGCCGGCGTATCCAGCACCTTCGAAGGTACCGGAGGCATGGCGACTAAAATTCGAGCCGCTAAGAAAGTCGGCGGATATGGGGTCCCGACCTTGATCATCAACGGAGAACGTGCAGGACTCCTTCCTCACGTCCTGGCAGGAGGACCAGGCGGCAGCCTATTTCTCGCACGCGAACGACGCCTCACCAGCCGCAAACATTGGATCGCCTTTACCCTTCGCTCACGTGGGCACCTACGTCTGGACCAGGGAGCCGTCGACGCCTTGATCACGAGGGGAAAAAGCCTCCTCGCCTCTGGTATCGTCGATGTGACCGGAGACTTCGATGCCGGAGACCCCGTAAGCTGTCTCGATCCCGACGGAAAAGAAATTGCCAAAGGCCTGGTCAATTTCCCCTCAGATTTGCTCGACCGTATCAAAGGTCTCAAGACTCAGGATATCAGCCGGCAAATCGGGCGGCAGGAATATGAAGAAGTGATCCACCGGGACGACCTAGTTATTCTCTAGTGCCGAGACGTACGTACTGAGTGATGAGCCCTTCTAAATTTGAGTCACCCTCCTCACCCCTCACCCCTCACCATTCACCCCTTCGGCTTGGCCTATTCGGCGGCAGCTTCAATCCTATTCACAACGGCCACTTGACCATTGCGCGCGTGGCTCACGACAGACTCCGGCTTGACCGGATACTGTTCATCCCAACGGGTGACCCACCGCACAAACAAGACGGA
>Ga0224501_10005215_pt1 | contig 10252 bp, 3 predicted proteins | sample SF_Oct11_sed_USG_4_FD_169105 | JGI IMG/M metagenome (GOLD analysis project Ga0224501, IMG submission 169105) | Sediment microbial communities from San Francisco Bay, California, United States - SF_Oct11_sed_USGS_8_1 | ecosystem: Environmental > Aquatic > Marine > Sediment | place: USA...
AGTTACCGAGCTACCGAGCTACCGAGCTACCGAGCTACCGAGCTACCGAGCTACCGAGCTACCGAGCTACCGAGCTACCGAGCTACCGAGCTACCGAGCTACCGAGCTACCGAGCTACCTAGGAGTGTATGCCTCTTGCCTCTGGGCTGTGTGTATCAGCCAGAGTACCTCTTACCTCTAGCCTTTACAGTGCAAAGTAAGAGTTTCTTACCTCCAAGCTCTACAAGCACATTGATGGTTTCGACGTTAGCGATTCCTGCCCTGGCAGCCACCAGCAGGGGCGTTTCTTTCAGGTCATCCTGAGTTTCAAACTCTAGCTGTCCATCAGTGGCTTTGATAAACTTCTCAACAGACTTGAAGTAGCCTATAAAGTATCAAACAACTCTACTGATTTCTATCACAACCTTGCATCAACTTGTCACTTTCCTGGCAGCCGCTGCCAACAGATATTGGCTCCGTTAAGTGGGCTTAGCATGCGTATGAGTGGCATATACATATGTGTATTTAATAAAATAATCAGCCATATTTTGTTTGTTTTAAATGTGCCATCGAAATTTTAAAGAGAAACCTGTAGAGGTATTCCCGCAGTATAAAACACCATGATCCCCTCTCAGACATAAGACAGGGCAATATACTATACCATAGGGCTGTACTATAGAACTCTACTAGAAGCTGTTACAGTGTATAACTCACAGAATTGGCTAGTCTATTATTGCCCAAAAAGAATGCTAACGACAAAGCTTTATGGTCACAGTAGGCATTTCGAAATAAGTTGTTGTAGTTACGCAGTTTCATTCACCTATACCAAAATTCCAATAAAACAGTGTACCTATACTTTATTCTCTAGGTTCCGGCAGCGTACTTACCCTTTTTGGCAGCATGATGTATATGAGCCCAGCCGTGCTCGTCAACTTCATTCATCCTGCCGTTCTCCTGCAGACTCTGCTCATGAAATCGGCGGAGCCTACCTCCGAGTATTGACGTCTGAGCTCTGAACAGGATTAACTCACATTACCAGTCAAGCAGAGAATTTTAGCCCTTTGTAAAGCAGCTACTTACTAAATGAACACAATAACTCACTGATGATTGTAGGCACTACTTATGCAGCCTATTACTGGCCTCAGGCTGTGTAACATAAAATTTTTTTATCTGATTCTGGACTGATGCTGTCAGAAAACTAATGGCGTTTTTGAGAACACACAGACCGGGTAACACCAGAAGGTGGTACTTCATGGTTTTTTGTCAAATCTATCTTTTGTGTTTCTAGGGCTGTTGGCCTTCCTATTCAGTGAGCGGACCTTCTAAGTGTGGGGCTTGTTGGAGAGGCAGGAGCTATGAAATAAATGTGAGGAGCTCAGTGAGCACTCAGCATGGCCAGGACGTGAACCCAGGATCTGCTGATATTGACCCAAGAGCTCTGGTCATTACGCCATTTTTCTAGATCCCGAAGAAGGTAACCATTATTCAATGTGAATGACAAAACCCGCGACAAAGTTTCTCTCTTTGGTGAGCAAAATATCAACTCTATAAGAGGTTATTGTACATGTAACAGAGCAATGTTAGAAACTGCAACCTGCCACAGAAATAAATTTATTGAAAGAATCCCTAACAGCTAACGGCTAATAACAGTGACACGTTAATGACTATAGCAAGCAGTTAGCATTAGGATTCCAGTGAATCTAAAATGTGTTTGAAGGGCAAAGCCTTCAAAATGACAAAAAAATTGATCAAAAATATACAAGGTTCCTTGAAGCGAGTATTTATCGAAATTGGTTGACTTACACTGCTCTGAATTTGCGTAGACCTAACATGCTGGCTTCCCTCACCATACTAGGCACAAGCACTAGAAGTATTTTATTAGCATAAGGATGTGATAGAAACGGCTAATATTAGTAACTTAATCGGTAGATTTAAAGAGTGTATCACTTCCCAAATATTTGCTAACCTACCACTTCTGAACTGGGCACACAAATCCCCTCATTAATTAGTGTGATATTTCGGTAGATTGGGTATGTGTGCTGATTGCACATAGAAGGTAGGGTAACACTGTGTAGATATTCACTATGACACTGGTACGATAGGTTCCTGATGACGTTTGTGGATTTCGCTAAAGATGCCTCGTATAATAGGATATTTGAAATAAGTTTCTGTGTAGGGGGTGTGTTTGTTTATCTACACTGAAGGCTTAGTCCAATTCCTGAGTATCAAAAGTGTACATGTAAGAACTACCCAAAAAACGTCATGGTGGGTGATAGATCACTCTTCCCTGGTATTAGGTGAATGATGCTGAGCCTGTTTTTGTTAAGATGGTGGCGCAATGAGGGGACGGTCACAAGGCAGAACAAGAACCAGAAATTCAATGGGATTCTATCTAACAGGATCAACGAGAATGAATAACTTTTATATGTCCATTGTGTGACCTCGGAGATGACCTGAAAAGAGTTGTTAAGTTCTCATCCCGAGACCAGCGACCTCCACCCGCTAAAATACTAGATAGTGAACTAATGTTTACCGATAAGTCCTTAATGCAATAAGCTGCTGAAAACCGTATTTGATCTTACCTGGTCCACCTTGTTGGTCCGCAATCAACAATTCGCTGCCTAGCAATACGATTCGTTCAGCCACGGCAGCAGTGCTGATAGTGTGTCTCTTTTGTTCTGGCTAAACTCTACAAACCAACGCTGACTGTTGAAGACAATACACTTAGCACTTACATAAACAAAACCACTGAATGGATTTGATTATTGGGCTTCTATAAAGAATTGTCACATATGGGTGATTGAATGTAGGAATAATGCTTAATAAAACATTTTGATTTGATTGAGTAACCTTTTAGCTGTAACAGCTGAGATCAATTCATTCGGCCGATACCGGCCTTTATATTCACACTATGATGGGACAACTCCAGGTCCCTTGTTATATTCACACTATGATGGGACAACTCCAGGTCCCTTGTTATATTCACACTATGATGGGACAACTCCAGGTCCCTTGTTATATTCACACTATGATGGGACAACTCCAGGTCCCTTGTTAAGCCAAAGTCTCGAAATATTTTTTCCTATTTGGGCACTTGGTTATCCTATTTAGCAAAGCTCTTAAGCCCGAGCCTTGTTGGAAGGGGCAAAGCGGGTGCTCAGCGTGCCTAGAACATGAACTCAGGATCTTTCGATTTACAGCCGAGCACCCTAGCCATTGAGCTATCCCATTATCCCCGCTTAAAGGTCAGTTTCCCCAAAAGATTTGGGCAGATTCACTATCGGTTTATAACAGGTGCCATGTACTCTCCAAAAATCCCCAGAAGATGTGATCATACAATATATCACTCAATATTTCAGAAGCATGCACCAAATTCACTCGAATGACCTGATCTGACCTTTAATCATACAGAAAGAAGAGTAGGAAACATAGTCAAAACACTAGACTGTCAATTCTCATCAGCGTATTTATTCCTCGAATAATTGAGCCATGAAGTGCCGTATATAGGTAAGGTTGAGACGGGAATTGATTTTTAAACTAGACGGCTACTTCAGAGAAGAAAAGAAACCAACGCAAGTTTTCTGACCTAATCATAATGACCAATGTTAAGGAAACAAGGCTCTAAACAGACAGTTTGGTCTGCCAGATGATGTGACCCGGCGGCTTTATTGCTGCATGCCGAAAAACCAGGCCGGGTGGAGCTTTGTCCTTCGCAACACCCTCATCAGTTTCAGGAGGCGCACCCATACCTGCTTTCTATGGGTACATGAGTGCGAGCAGAAAGTCTCCTATCGATGCACTCTGGGACTCCCAGAGTCAAAGACTCCGTCAATATCTTGAAAACTGGTCACAGTTATGAAATAACAGTGACCTTCATACAACAGGAAAGAAGAACGCTGTGATGGTGAACAGGTGAGAAATGATAAAATAGTGCCCGAAGGCGAAATTATTTAGAAATTATTAGGTGAAGTCAATCTGACAGTCAACAAGACAAGGCTGACAAATTAATCATAATTAGGCAGCTATTAATAGGATCCAATTAGGTGTAGTGTCCTGAAGGATGAATTGACTAGGGTGGCTTAGCAATAAAACTTAATTTAAAGAGGTAGGTTGAGGTTTTATTTGATTTTACGGTAAGGTCAGATGAGTAGAAATGCAGATCCTGATGTAAAAATTTTGGCATATACTAATTTAAGATGGATTTAATATGTGTGTTGGGATTGGTTGGATTGTAAAATCATGTAGGGATAGCGAGATAGCTCAGTGGTAGAGTGTTGTGCTCTCAACCTGTGAGAACCTGTGCTCCGATCGCAGTGGGCTCTCATTGTGAGTATGAGCTCCTCGCATTATTTCCTAGCTCCTACCCCTCCAATAAGCCTCTGACTTAGGCAAGAACCCATATTGAACAATAAAAAATACCTATGAAGCTACACTCAGCCACTCACCTCTATTATCATGGAGTTATCCTTTATAACTTTATGCCTCTTTAACATAACACTTTGTCTCCAGGCAGACAGACACGTGCTAATTTGAGCAGCTCACTTCTGAAACTGAAGACAATACCTTACTTTACCAATAACCAATATCCTTTCCATTCTCTCATTACCAATCATAAAGGACGAAACTATTGCCCTCTTAATGAATGCTTTAGTATTGATAATAGATTCTTTATATGAGCAATGCATTTCTAGTAAACATGTCCGTGAAATATATTTGGAGTTGTTCTCTCTCATTACCAAAACTGCTGATTTCGGTATTGTGAGGTGTGACCGTTCGCTTAAGATTTAGGGAACGCAGGGGTCGAATCCCACAGTAGCTTCAGGCAGGATGATGCTGGGCGATCAGCATCCTCTCAACCACAGCGTCTCCTCTGTGAGCTTTTCATGGTCCTCTTCTCATTTGTTGCGAAGCAATTTGTAGTCACATGACTCTATTTAGCTAATACAATTCCTGGGTGATAGCGAGGCGTGTGGCATGACTCACTGCACCGTGGCACGTACTGACTTCCAACCTATAGCAGTCCCTCGCCTTAAATGTCCAACACATCAACACTGGGTGTGACTGAAGACTATATGTTTATGTCTGTCACTGCAGACAGGACCCTATATCTTGTAATGTAATCGTCACGAAATACATTTAGGTGGGTTTCTTGCTTTATTGTTGGAAACCTGACCTTCCTTATAGGTTGAAATCATCGATATAAATAATGGATAGTCACAAGTTCACACAACCCGAGTCATTTCTAACGCCACAAATGAATGAAAACTCAGCAGGAATTGTTACAATTAGATGACGAGTTGTCTCTTCATTATCTTAAAGGGCAAACAACTCTGCATTTGTGTACATTCAATTTATGAAGTTGTCTAACTCTATCATAAAGTTGATGCAAATCCAATAAACTGTTCCGTTTTGATGCTGTCAGAGCTCAATGAGACTGTCCTTGGGGACCGGTTGCTGATCAAAATATTTGTATCGATGTTTGAAAATTGTATTAGCAGTAGGTAGTCTAAACGACATCGATTCGCTTTGGCAGGAAGCCCCGAATTATCTGAATTATGTTAAGTTATCCATGAACACATTTCACTGCTGGTCAGGGAAAGTAGGATAGGTCAGTTGTCTTGTAACCGTGAAAATCTGGGTGCGAGTCCCCGGGCTGTGAGGTGGAGCGTTCACACCGCTCGTGACACTCCATGCTAAACTACCCAAAAATCAAGTAAGCCTCTAACCTGGCAGCTTTATCATAACAGGGATGACATCATGCAAGAAAAAAGGCTGCTGGTCAGATGGCATTTGCCCAACTGTATACATGTATATATCTTTTTCCTTCTCCCTTTTTCATTGCTGTTTTTTCATGGACCTAGATGTACAAAAGACTAAGTTATCCTATCCTATGCAAAAGTTTTCATTGGGCTTTGCAGGCATATTTAATTGTTAAAGGAACAGTAGACCCTTTTTAGCATATCTCTCAAAGTAAATGATACAGTGGCGACATCAACTCTGAGAAAGCTTTGTCGTCAGCTAGCTAGAGATAACACGCCAAGTGTTTTCAATATAGGAATGTATTACTAGACTAATTCAAAAAAATACATTTTTAGCATGAACCAGTGACATGTGACAGTGACATGTGACAGTGACATGTGACAGTGACATGTGACAGTGACATGTCACTGGCATGAACCCATGCCAAAAAAGTGAAGGTTGTCCCATAGCCATTAATGGCCATCGCGGAGATGGCTGTTGTTGTGGGCTATTTTGAAAACAAGGCTTTGAATTAATAATATTATCCGTATAAAATAAAATTAACCTAACCTAAGACTCTTCTTCTGCCCACTGGAAGGAGTCAATCTCAATAATATGGAGCAAAGTCTCAAGCAAGGAAACTGGTTGAATCTACTGAAGCTGCGCAAAAGTTAGTGTCAACTCCCCATAACAGAGTAAGACCCAATTATAAGCGGTAGGGTTACCCAGTGATACTACTTTATTACCTTAGAATCCCAGTGATGATTCAATAAGCTTCAAACAAAGAGATTAATCACTTCCTGTGATTAGGTGACAAAAAGTGTGAGGACATACTAGTTGTTGAGATAGCCGCGTAGCCGTGGTTCAATTCCAGGCTTTGTCCTTTGAAACACCCTCGTCGGATTTCCGATCGGATTCAGTAGGTCTTTCCGCACCACTCCTGACAGGCATTCTGCCATTATTATTATTACTACAGCAGTGCTCATATACATTGCTCACTGTATAAAATAACCATGTACATGCTATAGTTTCTAGCTGTGTGGTAAGGGTTATATGCATTATGTAGTGTATTACATTGCTGTATGAGCTATGGCAGATACTAATGCAATAACCACTGCAATAATCCCTCACACTAATGGATTGAATCAATTTATGAAGTAGTGACTCAGAGAACATGTTGGGTACTATAAAAACAACAATGTTCATCCTCCCGGTTCGAAGAGGACCAGGTGCTTCATGAGGAAGCCTGTCTTGTGCGTAAATTGGTTTAAAGTGGGGAGAGTTACAGAACCATCAGCTTCGCTAGCTTCGCAGGGATGGCCTTGACTCATCCGTAAGACATGGGTCAAGATGGTTGGAGGTCAATGTCTTTGGGGTAGGGGCTCATTTACATGCCATCTACCGAGAACTTGAGTGAGAGTGTTACTCCAATCCTGTGTCAGTAGGACTCGTTTCTGGTGTAGTAGAGCTAGTGTTTGCTTAGCTGTAAACTCAAACGTATAAAATCCTTGCTAAATTCGAATGGTGGCATATTTTGGCAAAGTGGTTTGAAGGATTGTCAGCAAGCAGCTGGTAGCTGGTCAATCATAGCATCCTGTGTTAGGCAATCTTGTCTGCTGATTCTCACAATGGTGTCGATTTGCGCCCATAGTTTTACGGTGCATGCACTATAGAATAAGGCACCGCAATGTTTGCCTATGCAGACAAATATCACAGATTCTGACAAAAGGTAAGAACAATGGCGGCTGTCGCATTTAGTTAGCTATACAAAGCTCATACTAAGCAGTTTAGGCCGCAATACAAATCAATCTGCATAGTTAATAATTAGTGAATGCATTATTAGCCCAGTACTATTCCATCAGGGCATTGATTTACATAGCCTAGTAATAAGCGGATGGACTTTAGTTTATAAGGTGTAACTGGATCGGATAGACTCACTGTAAGAATCTATATAGAGGTACTGTCATAACTAGGACTCTACTAACAAACTGTTCTACATAGGAGGAGGAATATCAGCCAAACGTATTTACAGGTGAGGGTCTCTGGTCAGAAACATGTGTTGAGATCATTTTTACATGAATAAACCCATCCGCTTGTTTCCTAGATGAGAGAAGCGGTAGTGGATTGCACATCCGGCTTTAAACCTGGGTTCAATTTCAAGTTTGCGCCTCACTTTGTGCTTTCCTAAATATTGCACAAACTATATGGAGCAAACCGTGGATCATCCTGAACACGGTCCATTGGCTTAGTGATGCTATAGATGTAAAATAAGATGATCGTATCTTATGTCTAAGATATGCCCCCTGGAGATGGGTAGGTCTTCTTTATTCAATGAGGCTGGAAGACAATGAGATACCTGAGCTGAAAATCAAACCAGGGGCCTCTGGTCCTAAGCCCAGTGTGCTATCCACCAAGCTGCGGCCTTATCCCCCATAGGAACTCAGTCTGCACAGTACCCTGTACAGGTCAGCTACATTCACTGTAGATCATAAAGCCTGATCTCTATATGTGTGCCCATCAGCAGTGTCACATCTGAGAAGCCATAGCAATGGAGTTGACCATTGAGTAGAGGACAACTGTCCATACACCATGTCCAGATGCAGTATGATGCACACATTAGGAAATCAGGCCTTAGGTTTGAATAAGCTGGAAAATTTTGGGAGACTTTCGGAAAACAAAACCATAGACACATAGTAACACGTATATATCTATGACTAGTCCTTCTCCTTTAGATAACAGGTTGAGTGGTTTTCCACTTTCGGGTGAACATTATCCGCGTTCTGAACACAATGGCATCAGCCACTCTTATTCCGTCTATTTGTAAATGTCGAATCTGGTAAAAATGACTAGGGCTGCTTTGCCTCGGGTCACTCTGAGTTTATGCATTGATGTGAAAAACAATGTAAACAAAGCGAAACCTAAAAGGTGACATTCAACACAAACCTCATTACTCAAGGGTGACGTCACTTATAAAAAAAGTGATCATGGATTTTTGTTCATCAGGACTACCAGAAGGTTATACATGGATAACGAACCTTACTGATGCTGCAAATCAAATGTGGATGGTGTGGAATGCAAAACTGATTGACTGTAAGATTATATGTAATTACATCAATACTTATAATGACTAGGGAGACTTATCCCACGGCTTGTGTCTCTATAAAGCTTCATTGGAAAGCGGCGCCTCGATTACTGAGTCAACATCGCTCAAACGATGCCAACTAACCCAACAACTGAAAAAGAATGCAAGGAGATGGCAATTTTAACCTTAGTTATTGACCCTCTGACAACTGGTTCAGACCAGGAAGCTTGGTGGTAATGCTGCAAGCACGAACGTGTATCAAACATAGATAGGAAGCTCGCTTTATTGCTGCAAAACCTGTACATACACGCAAATGTCCCTTGTGGCAGTCGGTAGGTCTGGTGACAAGATAAATAGGCGACTTGGCAGATCTGTAATCCATCCATCAATCTGATGACGAACTGAGCTCTTTTTACAGATCTGACACTCGGCATGAAAGTGATACGTTTCCAATAGAGACAGCCTATCAAGCCTGGAACATGAATCTCAGTACAGCCTGCTCTTTAGGTAAGTTTTATAAGAATATTTATGTACATAGACGTACATGACTTCTTGCACGCCTGTGCACAGATGTACATTAGGTTCGTTGAGAACTGAACGTGGTTTATCGTGTTGGTGTTGTGTATTTGTAATTTGAAACCTTCTCACAAGTTTATAGCCGAACTACAAACATCACACTTCGAGAATGGTGATAGAATGCATCATATACGTTCTAAAATATCGTGGTAACCAATATAACACACATCATCAGCACAGTAAAGAACCTGTAACAATAAATCGCATGTCGATTGATCCTTGGGCGGTAGCAATATAGTGAATTCATATGGATAGTGGGATAGCTCAGTGGTACAGCATTGGGCTGTTAACCTTGTGAATCTCGATTCAAATCGCAGTCATAGCTGGCTCCCGCCGCCGTAAGTTTGAGTTCCTCACTTCAATCCTACCTCAAAACAAAAACACGTGGTAAAGTATCAAGTATCTAACCCAGCAGAGGGGGGAATCTAACCCAGCAGAGAGGAGAGGGGAGTATCTAACCCGGCAGCAGGGAGAAGGCAGTATTTAACCCGGCAGCGGGGAGAGGGGAGTATCTAACCCGGCAGCGGGGAGAGGGGAGTATCTAACCCGGCAGCTCACCATAGTGGTGAAGAGGTCACACGAGAAAAAGTATTTTTGATCCTGCAAAATCATAATGCATCTTTAAACTTAATAACATGCGTACATGAACAGCAGATTGATTATCACTTCCATACACGTGTTAGTGATGGAATAATGTCTTTGATTAAGTGAAGTGCGGCCTGTGACCTCGCGTGTACAGAGATCGCAAGTCTTGATGAATTAAATAATGATCTTTATGCCATCATATAGCATATAGCATATAGCATATAGCATATAGCATATAGCATATAGCATATAGCATATAGCATATAGCATATAGCATATAGCCTCTCTCTC
>Ga0224501_10005216_pt1 | contig 10252 bp, 5 predicted proteins | sample SF_Oct11_sed_USG_4_FD_169105 | JGI IMG/M metagenome (GOLD analysis project Ga0224501, IMG submission 169105) | Sediment microbial communities from San Francisco Bay, California, United States - SF_Oct11_sed_USGS_8_1 | ecosystem: Environmental > Aquatic > Marine > Sediment | place: USA...
ACCTCTGCCGACCTACAGTGGTACCTCTGCCGACCTACAGTGGTACCTCTGCCGACCTACAGTGGTACCTCTGCCGACCTACAGTGGTACCTCTGCCGACCTACAGTGGAGAAGATGAAAATGTCGTGACTTTGTTGTGGTCAAACCAAGGGGTTGCTGCAGTTCAAATGTGGCCTCATCTATTCGCCAATATTTTAAAATTGCGGTTCTTTTAGTATCAGATCGCATAAAATACGACCACACACCAAACTCAGTGGTGCTAGCCATTAAGTAGTTAACAGGGATTTAGGCAAGGATTTTCGGGACTGCCAGTTAGAGGCCAAATTGAAAAGGGCTTTACAAGTAGTCTGTTGAATGAAAAGTACATGGCGAGTGGCTATCTCCGGGTTAGTACCACTGAGCTTGGCTTGGGGTAGTGGTTCGCATGATCTGATGCTAAACGAACCACAATTCTAAGACATTAGTAAGCAGATCAGGTCAAGTTTGAACAGTAATAACTCGTTGGTTTGGCCACCAGCAGCAGAAAATCCACGGCCATTTTCTACGCCCCCCCTCACTATAGTATCCGTCTTGCAATTCAACTGGGCACAAAGTGAAACACCGAGTTTGACATGATTTGGATCAACCGTATAAGCTTCTTGGAAAGCCTTTTGCGATCTCTCGTAATTTCCTATCACAAGACTTGATTGGGCAATTAGCTCAAACCGGATACTCATGGAAACCAATGGCACCTACTTACTCAATGGATCATACCGTATCGTACAGAGCTTTTGCTTGTCTGAATGGACTATCGGAGCTTCCAAATCGGAGGTTTGACGTCATCTATCTGATCGGGGCTGATGAAATCGCCCCAATGGTTTGCCACTGGTATCCTATCATGATCATGAGCTATGTAGGTTTTCTTCCAATTGGTTTAGCAAAAATTGTATCCCGTGAAAAGTGACAGAAAAGTCACAGCGCAAATGATTTCATTGTGCTGTGATACGTCTGTGCTGTGATACGTCTGTGCTGTGATACGTCTGTGCTGTGATACGTCTGTGCTGTGATACGTCTGTGCTGTGATACGTCTGTGCTGTGATACGTCTGTGATTGAAATGTTGCTGTAGTTGTTTTTAACCGAGTTTAACAAATTTTGTGTACATTTGTAGAGACCATTGCCAAGACTGGTATGGTAATGTTACTGGGTGAGGTGAGCTCCTCAGCGCATGTCGATTATCAAGCCATTGTCAGAGATACCATAGAACACATCGGATACGACCACTCAAACAAAGGTACATAAAGTCTGATTGGTGAATGATGAAAGTTTTGCGAAATCTAATTGGTGAACCACGAAAGGCTGCCGAAATCTGATTGGTAAACCATGAAAGGTTCGCTAAATCTGATTGGTGAACCTTGAAAAGTTCGCGAAATCTGATAAGTGATTTCGCGAACTTTCCGCGAATAGATTTCATTGAGGTTGTAAATATTTCCCTCATCAATGCCTCTCAATATTATATTATATTATATTGTATTATTCATTTATTTTATTTGCGTTGCTATCATAATTTTAAGACGTATTAGGTGCATTCGTGTGTTCCGCTTTTTCGCGAGCGAAATGGATTTCAGTAGCGAACAGAATTTCGCGACCGAAAGTAGGTGTTAGCCTAGTAGTTTAGGCAAATGTCAAGGTTACCGCAAAGGGGCTTGATTACCATATTGGGATAAAGAATTGCGAACAATCGTTCAGCTCTAACCGATGAGTTAAGGTTGAGAGAGGACAACTCTGATCCAATCAAAATCCATCCTGAGCTCAACTGGGCTTCCTCTCCGCGACCGAAATTTCTGTCGCGAGCATTCAAATGCACCTAATATGTGCCGTTGGCTTTATTGTATTGTATACTTTTATTTACTATCATATTATATATTGTTTTTTATTATGTAGTTTTAGTTATATTATATATTATTATGTATTTTTTTTATTTTTAGTTTTATATATTTATGTCCCGTTATATTTTTACAGGGTTTGATTATAAAACCTGTAATGTGCTGTTGGCTTTGGAGGAACAGAGTAGAGATATCGCTCAGGCCGTACATGTGGATAAATATGATGATAATCTGGGAGCAGGTGATCAGGTAGTCACCTATACTCCCTATCCAATATACACTGTGCTGTGCTATTCGGGTACCCAACCTCCTATACTCCTTGTCCAATATACACAGTACAGAGCTATCCAGGTACCCAACCTCCTATACTCCCTATCCAATATACACAGTGCTGAGCTATGCAGGTACCCAACCTCCTATACTCCCTATCCAATATACACAGCACATCACTCACTCACACCACATTCTCTCAAGACAAAATTATCGCCAATCTGTAGATTTTCCCACAGATTTACTAACACTCGTTTAACATTTAGGAAATATAGTGATGAAATGTAAATTCCATTACATCAATAGGAATCTGGCAAGATCAGTGAGACTTCACCCCCTCCCCCTCCCCAATCTGTCTGAGTTTGGCGACGATAGTCCATCCGGCCCATATCGCTGTCCCCCAGTGTTCATCTCGCCATAAGGCCACTTTTATAGGAGCAAGGTTTTTCAACGAGTCCGTTGACAACTCGAAACAAGGGCTCTAAATAAAAAGCCCTCTTCTAAAGCCTTCCAAAGGCTCTATCACAAACCTCTTTTCGAGCGATTCTGTCGCCCGAAACTATAACCCCTAACTGGACTCTATTCCGTCAACCGATCAAATCTCATCTTAGCACCTCGAGGCAAAACTGCAGTAGCTATACTAGCTGCGGTAAATGGCAATGACTCAACGATCATATTTACTGCGTAGTGAGTAATCCCTATGAAATCTCTTCGTTGATAAAGTGACTCTTGATGGTTATTCACCACTTCTGCTGAAATAATGACCACATTTGACTACCTTTAGATTGCCTTATCGTTTATTTGCTTCTCTTCTATTTTAGCTAGGTCAGCCAATAGTCGCGGTTTTTAATCCCTGGTGTCTCCTATAAACGCAAATATCTCCCGATGTACCTGGCCTGAAACATTGCCTGAAAACCCGGGCTCTTTTATAAAAGTGGCGAGTGGGAGAGTGTCCTGAGCCAAACAGGCAGTTCTGTCTAGTTATCTCAGTTCCTCTTACCGGTTCCGTCCGGTTCTCGCTGCGTGTCCCACATAATGTGCCCCCTGTCTTTAGTAACCCCGGATATCACAGCCTGGTTTCCCCTTATCACCCTGTCTGTTGGTATATCATAGTTAGATTGTTATCGTAGATAACTCTATGGTGTATATCGTGGTTACAGTAACTGATCTATCATCCAGCAGATCTCCGATTCCCTAATGCTCTCCACATGAAGCTGTGGGGGGGGGGGGATTTGTTTGCGTAGACCCTGGAAGTTGAGGTCGGTCTGTTTGCCTGTCATTGGTTTTTGGAGATAACTTTACCTCAAACATTAGGTTAGCCCACTAGTATACAAACTTACATCCTGGTGGATGCCCTCCTATCCCACCCTCTATCCCGCCCTCAATCCCGACAATGGTTAGGGTATAGACCCACAGCTGTCATTACCTCTCTGCCATAATCACCACCCATGTGATGAAAAATGGCCATTGTTTGAATACCATATATAATGTGTGATGTCATCATAAAGTCACCACGGAAGACTCGGAATTACTCTCCTATGAGCTCCAGTGACACATTGACACTAATTAATGTTCAGCTCAATCGCTAGTCGGCGAGTTTTTATTCTCGGCGAGTCGAGAATTTAAGAATGGGGAACACAACTCCGAAAGCGCATCTACCATTGATCATGTCATAACCCCTTCAAATTCATTATATTGTTTGAAATAGTCACTATTTTTTTAAATGGAACGGAATTATGGAATAAGGTCTTATTCCACGATCAGCCGCCAAGTTACAATGTGAAAATAACTCCCGTGTGGATGTGATTTGGCTTCCCGTAGGGGCGAGCACTACCAGCCGAGAAACCGCAACGTTTAACTTGGGATCGACTTAAACTGAACTTTAGAGTTGGCTACTTGCGTCGTAGTTAATCCGCTCTCATTATGAGCTCACCACGATATAGTCAGAAGATCTCTATTAAGTAAGTCTGCCGGTGGTATAACGCTCTCCTTACACACTCCTCCTTCTCAGGGTCTGATGTTTGGTTACGCCACAGATGAGACTGAGGAATGTATGCCGCTGACTGTAGTTTTGTCTCATAAACTCAACAAGAGGCTGTCAGATCTGAGACGAAGCGGGGAGCTTCCCTGGGCGCGTCCAGACACCAAAACACAGGTAAATCACCCCCATATAAATCTCATCCCGCCCGAAGGGCCAGGTAACCTGGCTACCCAGACAGGGCTCTGTGTGTGGAGTTACCCTACCTTGATATGCAAGCCGGTTCTTGGGCAGCGACTCTGACTTGAGACCTGGTGATCCCTGTCTTGCTGAACTGGGTGAATTCAGACTTTAATGAGGGGGTGTGTAGTTTCTGATAAAAAGCATCTGTCGACTCATGTTAATAAAAAGATACTCAGCTCAAAACAGCTGACCACTACCATACGGTTTAATATGAGCGCCATAGAATTATCTTCTCATGGCAGAGGAGGATAACTCTCTATCTATGCTCAGACTCAGATATCCACAGAAGCAGCGCAGCTGTCATGTGGTTATTTACGGGACCAATATCGATGAAGTAAAACTAGAATGTAATAGTTTAGAAGGCTGACTGTGCTGAGCTTACTAGCTGCTATAGAGCATGTACTAACCAAACCCTCACTGTCATCCGCGCATTCTGTAACTCGGCCCTCTCTGTAACCCCGTCCACTCTGTAACCCCGTCCACTCTGTAACCCCGCCCACTCTGTAACCCCGCCCTCACTGTAATCCCCACATCCGCCCACTCTTACCGTGTTCTCTCTAGGGCTGAATATAAGTTCGTGAACTACTTTTGAAGATTAAATAAACAATGAAATTTTTCCTAGTTAATTACCTTGAAGACAGGCTACCTCCGGGGGCATTTCTCAGAGAAATACAGCCAAATTGGGGAAAAAAATAATCTAGCAAACTGCTGGGGCTGCCATGTCAAATCACACCGAATCTCACGAGACTGTAGTAGCGCCAACCCTACCAATAGGACACAACTCTCCACTGCCTGTAACTGGACGGAATGATCATCTAAGTCACAATATCCCAACAAGATTAACTGGAGATTTATTTTCGAAAATTTAAATTTCTGGATCTTCGAACAGCACTACTCTCTGCAGGTGACTGTAGAGTATAAGTTTGAGGGGGGAGCGACTGTGCCCGTCAGAGTTCACACTGTAGTCATCTCAACCCAACACGATGAAACGGTCACATTGGAGCAACTCAGGTAGGTACCACTCTCAGTATTCACTACTGACAGAACCAAAGACTCCCGGTACCAATGACTCCCCAAGTACCAACGACTCCCCAAGTACCAATGACTCCCCAAGTACCAACGACTCAGTCCCGGCGAGTACCCGAATACTAATAACTCCCAGTACCAACGATTCCCCAAGTACCAATGACTCCCATAAGTACCAACGATTCCCCAAGTACCAACGACTCACAGTTCCAGTGACTCCCTAAATACCAAAGATCAAAGTACATGACTCCCTGTACCAACAACTCCCCAAACTGTACCAATGGCTCCCCATGTACCAACGGCTGCCATTCCAATTGTTCCCAGTACCAGCAGCAATCGGTGCCAGTAATAGAGTTATAGGAGGATAACACTTTAGTATCAGTATCATAAGAGAGAAGAAAAGAAGCCGACATGTCATCGCTAGCAAGTAGCAATTATAGGAGTGCTGTGAATCAGTTGGCAGTTCAGTATGGGTGCCTTTCACTATACTGGTTTGATCCGCCTACACGTATACATATCTGATATATAATGCACCTGTTCTAGCGGTTTATTTGATCTGGTCTCTGTGTGTATTATAGATAGATGTGTGTATTATATATGTATTTGTGCGTATTATAGACGTATGCATATTATAGATATCTATGTGCGTATTATAGAGAGGATCTGATGGAGAAGGTGGTAAAGCAGGTTATCCCTGAGAATCTGATCGACAACAACACAGTCTATCATCTGCAGCCGTCTGGTGTATTTATCATCGGTGGACCCATGGTAAGCCTTACTATTCATCCACCCCTGGTCACTCTGCATAACCCTTGTTATCCACCCCTGGTTACTCTGTATAACCCTTGTTATCCACCCCTGGTCTCTCTGTATAACCCGTGTTATCCACCCCTGGTTACTCTATAACCCTGGTTATCCACCCCTGGTTACTCTGCATAACCCTGGTTATCCACCCCTGGTTACTCTGTATAACCCTTGTTATCCACCCCTGGTTACTCTGTATAACCCTGGTTATCCACCCCTGGTTACTCTGTATTATGCAGTAACCAGGGGTGGATAGTGGGGGGTACACTATATAGTATGTATGGGGTGAAACAATAGCCTAGTAGATAGCGTACTGGTCCCGGCCCCTAGTTTGATTCCCAGCTCGGGCACAACTGTCTTTCGCAGCACCCTCTTTGCCCTCGGACCCCAGCACTAGATAGAGTTATCTTCTCTACGGGGTGCACGGGTGCAAACAAAAAGCCGGATCTTGAGAAACCTGTCTTCAGGCAGAATACCTCATCTACATACTCACTTACCATTTATTTACTGACAGGGAGATGGTGGTCTCACCGGAAGGAAGATTATTGTTGATACGTACGGAGGCTGGGGAGCTCACGGAGGGGGTGCATTCTCCGGGAAGGATTCCTCTAAAGTAGACAGATCCGGGGCTTACGCCGCTCGCTGGGTCGCTAAATCACTCGTTAAGGCTGGACTGTGTAAGAGATGCCTAGTACAGGTTAGTAAATATCACAACGTTAAGGCTGGACTGTTTAAGAGATGCCTAGTACAGGTTAGTAAATGTCACAGCGTTAAGGCTGGACTTTGTAAGAGATGCCTAGTACAGGTTAGTAAATGTCACAGCGTTAAGGCTGGACTGTGTAAGAGATGCCTATTACAGGTTAGTAAATGTCACAGCTTCCAGCGACAGTGTCTTCTGTGCCTACCACACGATGAGTTTGCCATTTTGCGAGGAGCTAATCGCAAATCACAGAAAAATCGCAATTCGCGTTCCTAGCCACACAATTGCGATCACTATTCGCAATCTACTAGGGTTTCCTGCAGTCATATGACCAGGGCCTATGAGACAGCAGAGTTGGTGTCATACTGGGGTTCTGTTTCCGGTCAAACTGTCCTTAGAAAGCGTGTTTAGGGGATTGTGCTCGTAGTCAGACTCAACTAGCTGCTACTCGCGGGTAAATTCAACCAGATTATAGTTTATAATTGCCTTTGATGCTCTGGTTCTCATGTATTGCGATTGTTGCTTGCTCTGCGATGATGACTGCTCCCAAACTGGCTCAAATAAAGTTTCACGTTGGAGTTAGTTGGTCATTCTGACTTTCCACTTCATAGCCTGTGGATTCCCATGGGCTATAGAAGTGATTGAGCCAATCAGCGCATGCCCTGTAAGCGCGATTTTATTCAGCACGCTAGAATTGCCCAATTCGCGGGAAGCAGTTGTCACAAATTCGCAAGGCGATTTTGCGTAACGCCTTTTGCGAGTTCACCGTCAGGTGGCAGACCATTAGTCGTGTGACTAGAAATGTAACTTGTGTTACTGTGAGTCACAACAAATTAAATTAAAAATATGGATCATAACGGGATAATAAATGGAGTTCCCAACCGGTGGCTAAGGGTCAAGATCACTCCTGGGTTGTTGTTGTTGTTGTTGTTGTTGTAACAGGTTGTTGGTGGTTGTAGGTGGCGTATGCTATCGGTATTGCCAAGCCCCTCTCTCTCACCATCTTCCATTACGGCACCTCTACACGTTCGGAGAAGGAGCTGCTAAAAATCGTCAATGATAACTTCGATCTGCGACCCGGTCGCATCGTTAGGTGAGTCCACATTGCTTCCCCTGCTCACTTACCCCATTTACCCGATCCAGTCAGCCGGCGTGACTGCCATGACTCTGAGCTTCACTCAACTATGACCCGATGGCTAACTGGATAGTCCACTGGGGATAACACACTGGACTCAGTGGATAACGCACTGGACTCAGTGCACAGCACACTGGGCTCAGTGCACAGCACACTAGACTCAGGGGATAACACACTGGGCTCAGTGCACAGCGCACTGGGCTCGGTGCACAGCCCACTTGACTCAGTGCACAGCGCACTGGGCTCAGTGCACAGCGCACTGGGCTCAGTGCACAGCGCACTGGGCTCAGTGAGCAGCCCACTTCACCCAGTGCACAACCTACTTCTGTTAGAATTAAAAGACCCCCTTCCGCATAGCATTCACTGAAAGGCTCGTTAAAGTGAAATAAATTTCAAATGAATGGATACGATTTGTGTAGAACAGAAGGCTCGGTATGTTTTGTCTTTTTAGTACAATAGGGAGCGGGATATATTGCCTCCGCGGCTCTAAGTCAGATAATGGGTATATTATCATGGATGTGATAACCAGTAACACATTCGTATATCATTGGCTATACCGTACGCTGCTGTCAGTGTATGGAGTTGTCTTTCCTTACCATTTAACCATCAAGGAACGACAACTCCGTGTCATATATAATGTATATCTCTAGACCATGTTTTGCCCACGGATTGGCCGCTAATGATCCGAGTCAATGCAGCCAGCGACACAAAGTCACTGGTTACTGAGTTAATCAGTTGATGATCGGGATTATGAATGTACACTGGTGTCACACGTTTATCGCAAAACATTGATTTTACCGACCACCAGCGCCTGGTAATTACTGGCGTTACCTGTGCGCTGTATCACACTACCTGCCCTCAGTATCATGGCCTTCATACTACGAGTCTCGCGGTATCTCGTCACGGTGCAAGCTCCTGCTATCAGCACACTCAATTAGTTCTAATAACACTGACCTTCTCAGCTGCGTCCCTCCTACTCTGACCTCAGTCCCGATGGCCCTGACCTCTGCCGTCTCTGTGACGCTGACCTCATTCCCAATGACGCTGACCTGGTCTCTGTGCTTACAGGGATCTGGGATTGAAGCGACCTATCTACCAGCAGACAGCCAGCTACGGTCATTTCGGACGCGAGGAATTCCCGTGGGAGCAGCCGAAGGAGCTCATTATCAATTAACCGATTAAGTTTCTATCCCTGACCAATACAGCCCCAACCTCCTCACTGCGCCTCCATCCCGTGCCGCCAGCACCACCTGGAAATAGGGAGGGGATGGCTGTTACCTTCTCCCTTCTCTCAGTTCTTCATAAGAGAAGGGATATTACCCTACAGGGTTTCCTAGTTAGGATAACTCCGTGTATTACCCCCAGCCGGGAAGCCGATGTATTACCCGCTGTGGGTTGGAATGGTCAGAGATGGGCTCCTAGCATACGTACTACAAATTTGCCCAAATAATCATAACTTCTAGTTTAGATAATCAGTAGTAGGCAACCTTTTATATACGGTGTCATGAAAACATTATAAAATAAAATAATAATATAATAATAATACAGCTCCAGAACATTTTATAAGTTCTGTGGATAATCGTTACGTAATGTGATATCGTACTCTGACCCTCCGAGTGAAGGTGAGCCGCACTTTAGTGTAATTCCGTTACAATTGAATTGATTAATTTTTCCATTATTACAATAGCATTACTCAACTAGAAACTATGATACAAATAACAGGAGTGTTATAACTATAAGAGGCTCTGGTAGCAAGTCATGGACCTCTCTGGTAACAAGTTATGGACCGTTCTGGTAGCAAGTCATGGACCGCTCTGGTAACAAGTCGTGGACCGCTCTGGTAGCAAGTCATGGACCGTTCTGGTAACGAGTCATGGACCTCTCTGGTAGGAAATCATGGACCTCTCTGGTAACAAGTCAGGGACCGTTCTGGTAACAAATCATGGACCGTTCTGGTAACAAGTCAGGGACCTCTCTGGTAGCAAGTCATGGACCGTTCTGGTAACAAGTCAGGGACCTCTCTGGTAACAAGTCATGGACCGTTCTGGCAACAAGTCATGGACCTCTCTGGTAACAAGTCATGGACCGTTCTGGTAACAAGTCATGGACCTCTCTGGTAGGAAGTCATGGACCGTTCTGGTGACAAGTCAGGGATCGTTCTGGTAACAAGTCAGGGACCTCTCTGGTAGGAAGTCATGGACCTCTCTGGCAACAAGTCAGGGACCTCTCTGGT
>Ga0224501_10005217_pt1 | contig 10251 bp, 8 predicted proteins | sample SF_Oct11_sed_USG_4_FD_169105 | JGI IMG/M metagenome (GOLD analysis project Ga0224501, IMG submission 169105) | Sediment microbial communities from San Francisco Bay, California, United States - SF_Oct11_sed_USGS_8_1 | ecosystem: Environmental > Aquatic > Marine > Sediment | place: USA...
CCCTTATCGCTGGAAGGTTGTCCCTTGCCACCCAAAGCATTGCTTCGTTGCCGAGATCAATCAACTCCTGTACGAGAGCTGAACACGCTGAAGTTGCGAATCCCTCACGTCTAGATATGGGACAGTACAAACTCCTCTTATCAGAACTAGACCTTCCAGAATCTCAGAAACGGTCGCAACAGCAACTAGTGATCCATTATCATACGCACCGAAGGCGACACCCTTATGAATCACATTTTCGATCCGGCGTTTCCATTCATCTCCCATGTTTTCCGATACTTCACCTAGATCCTTGGTTCTCAACTTCTTGACGCGATGTGTGATTGACGGCTTGAAGGTTTCAGCATCTACCTTCACGATAAGATATGTCGTGATTTCACCTTTGGTTGAGGAATCTGTAGGACCAAGTGGCTTGAAGAACTCTTCGACCACTCTGAGATGGTGAGGCTCTATCACGAAAACAGGCTCATCCAGATTGGTGTAGTCCAAAAGCTTAGATACACTTTCTGCACTTCCATGCGTGTGAACTATCGTGTTGTCAAACTCCAGAAGATAGCCGGCTATCTTCTCGTTTTCAAGCGCGACCCAAATTTGAGTTTTGTCTCTCATGTATCTGAAGTCATAGATGGTGAAAATGTGCAAGATCTTATCTTCTTCTAGGAAATCTAGGAACTTCTTTTCGTATGGCTCCTCAACAGGAATGACTCTCAACCTACTCAAGCAGTTCTCACCCGCGCACAATCAATGCCTATCCAAAGCTAGCAGCCAGGAAACGTGTCAATCTCGTCTGGGTCTGATGCCACTGTAAGACTTTGCTTCTCTCTATCCATCTCTCCAATGGGAGCCTTAGCCTCTTGCGAAGCTCAGCCATGCCCTCCTCAAGCATGTCGAACCTCAACGGCTCTTTCCTTAAGGCTTCACGGCAGATCTCTCTGAACCTCCACACTCCAAGCGGAATCCAATCAGGATAGACCTCCATAAGGACGACCGCACCAGCCTGCCGCCTGACACGTCTAAGATATTCTAGAACGGGGAGGCGAGCCGCGTAGTAGGCTCCCGCCAAGTCTTCGGCGTAGGATCGACGTCCCCTGAGAAGCTCATAATCTACTCCTGGAATCGGGTTACGGGAGGTAAGCCATGCCTCCTGAGCCTCAAAGAACCATGAAGAAGGGAGTAGAAGTATTTGAACATTGTTTCCGAAGGCCCTATGCCCAAAGACCATAAACTCGTTTATCCATGGATAGCTCAAGATCTCCTTGTAGATCGCCTTGCCCAGGATATCATCGACTGCAGTTATGCTCCATTCGGTGGGTACAAGCTTCCTTCTCCGCTTCTGACCCAGAAGCCCAATAGAGAGTATTCTAGTGATCTGCCGCTGGCTCACGTCTGAATCGTAGAGCCTCAACATTCCCTGATCTGCTTTGAGATCGGTATCTGAGACCACGTAATCCACAACTCTGGGAACCTTCGGGTTCTCAGCCAACAGTGCATGTCTTATCGAACCGGAGGGGCCGGAAGTGGGCTCTCTGGGAGAGAACACGATCGAGAGGTTAGGCCTCTTCTCAAACCACATCTCTGTATCTGTAGGCCTCGAGGCCATCACTACCTCTTGGAAGGTAGAGAGGAGCCGGCTCGGATTCGTAGCAGACTGAACGCGGATCGGGTGCTTGCCCCTCACAAGGGTCAACCGGTAGCGGAGAATCTCATCCAGCGACTTACCCATCCACATCTCAGGAAGATCCATAACCGAGGTGTCAAAGGCCGGAAGCGGAGGAACCAAGGGTCCAGCCAGAACCTTTGGGTAGTTCCAGGAACCAACGAAGACAGCTGGGGGTGAAGAGCCGAAGATTGTTTCTTTCGAGAGGCTACTTTCGAGCTTCATCAATGCCTCAGCCTTGGCCAGTATGGGACAGACTGGCTTGCCGCAGAGTCTCCTATGGCCTCGACAGATTGAGCATAGGCTCCTCCGTTGCTCACTCACAGTAACTCTGAACAGCTTTTCCTGGCTGGCCACGTCAACATCCTCTAAGACATAATGTGAGAACCTTTGGGAAAATGCTTTTGGTGAAGATAGTCAAAGAAATGGATAGAGTTGTCGTTAGGAGAAATGACCCAGAGCTGCATTTCTTCCTGTCCCAACATGTGCAGAACATTAGTCTAAGATATTCCGGCTAGAGAGTTGTCTATTGTCGCTTTTGATTAAGTGTTTCTGAATATTCGATATAGCCAAGGGATTTTGCCACTTCCAATGAAGCTTTGTTTGTGGGATTAACATCGGAAATGTACCACGCCAACCTACCTGCTGCCAGAACTTCCTCCGTTGCCAATGAGACCACGGATTTGGGGTATCTCCTCCCGCGACTTTCCGGGCGTGTTTCTACACCGATTTCCCAGAAGGGAAGATCATATCGCCAGACCACCGCAACCGAGGCTAGTTCTCCATCCAGTAGCTAGCTAGCTAAAGGGGCAAACATCCTTTCTGTAGACTTAAGGGAGGATATCCTTTCCACAAAGCATCAGAGATTCCTCAAGATGTCCAGAAGATGAGTTAGCTTGGGTATCTGGAAGTCTGGCGCATAGGGTACAGACTGGGATCTCTCCTTGTTGAGCCATACAGCCTTCATGCCTACGGCTTTCGCGCCAGCAACATCGGTTTGCAGAAGGTCCCCGATGTGCAAACCCTCGGAAGGCTTTCTACCCAGAACCTTCAAAGCAGTTTCAAACATGATCCTGTGAGGCTTGTTATATCCTACCTCGTCGGAGAAGACCGTGCATCCGAAGAAGCCCAAGATATCAGCACCTGCGAGAACAAGTCGCAGGACTCTGCCTGGTGTGAATCCTGTGTCACAGATTATCCCCATCTTGTACTCTGAGCTTAACTCCTCTAGAACTTCTCTTGCATCCTCTACCAACGAAGGCGGATCATCAAGGACAGTCTCCTCAAACCTCTTGACTATAGATTGTCTTGATCGCCTTGGCAGTTCGACCCCTAATTCCGCCAGAATATGGTCCAATCTCTCCCAGCATGGAACGTAGCGGTGATTTTCATCTAACCAAACTTTGTGAGCGTACTCGTGGGCTCTTCTGTAGACATCCCTAATCTTATCATAATCTCTAGTCATCCCTCGTCGGCCCAGAACATCAGCTAGATATTGGACTCTGGAATCGGTGTAGTCCATGTCTGAGAACAATGTGTTCCAGAAGTCGAAGGTCACAAGGCTTATCAACTTTTCCACGAGCATCGAGAGTGATCAGCGCAACTATCTCTCTAGCATAAAAGCCTTTCTCGTTATGGGTCTTTCCTTCACCTCGTGGATGAGCATCTCCATTCTCTCGGCGACGCCGATCAGATCAACCTTGTCGAGCTCATCTAAGGCGCGCTGAAGCTTGGTACTCCTCTCAGCGTAGATGGTGAACAATGGCTCGCCCTTTCTAACGCGGTCTCCAATCTTCCTGTGAAGCACCAGTCCTGCTCCCTTATCCTTCGGCGCACCCGCGAGCCGAGCTACCTCAACTAATGGTGTGTTATCTATCCAAAGGATGTACCCCTCCCTATTAGCGTTGACCGTGGACCTCTGATCTCCCAAGGGGATGTCATCAGGCTTCACGTCCGGGTCTCCTCCCTGGGCCTCGATTATCTCCCTCATCTTCCTCTCAGCCTTGCCAGATGTCAGGGCTTCGACTGCCATCTCCTTCCCGTTCTTCTTTCCGCTCATGTCGAGAAGTATACCAGCGATATCCGTGGCCTTGTCTATCAGATCCAGGATTTCTCCTTCACCTGAGAGGACACTTAGAGCTTCTCTTGCCTCTAGAGATGGTCCTATTGTGTATCCAACCGGTTGTTCTCCGTACGTGATTGCGCACTGTACCTGTATGTCGAGGCGTCTGCCCAGCTCTATGAAGTCCTTTGCAAGGAGATCTGCCTCCCCAATAGTCTTTACTTTTGTTCCTCTACCGCATGGAATATCCACAACTAGAAGGTTTGTACCGACAGCCTTCTTCTTGCTCATGATCGATGGCAGAAGCAGGGGATCTATCGAGAGTGGATGCTCAACCCTTACAAAGATGTCGTCAGCTGGGGCTAAGTATAAGGAGCCGCCCCAGACTATGCAGCCGCCCGTCTTCTCCACAACTTCCCTCATCGCGTCTATATTCAAGTTGACGGGCATCAGAACCTCAGTCCTATCGGCGGTGCCGGCAGCCGACGTTATAGCCCTAGAAGAAGATTTCGGTATCGTCAAGCCACAGGCGGCAATTATCGGAACAACCAAGAGAGTTGTCTTGTCTCCGGGCACTCCCCCTATCGAGTGCTTATCAACCACCTGTGTCCTCTCAAGTTTCAGAACGTTCCCAGTCTCAACCATAGCCGATGAGATGTTCGTTGCCTCATCTAGGTCTAGCCCGAAAGTGTGCAGCGCCGTCACGAAGGCTGCTATCTCTATCTCGCTTAGGTTCCCCTCAACCACGTCCTTGACGATCTCGAAGACCTCCTCGTAAGTCAGTTTTCTCCCTCGCAGCTTATTCCTTATGAAATAGACAGATGTCGGGAAAGGCGCAATCTCGACATCGACATGGACACCTTCGTCGAGGCTCAGTGAGTTCCTGACCTCCTCGTAGACGCCTATTATGCCTTCGCCGATAAGCCTAGACGTTGTATTCACGATGGCGGTCAACTCCTTCTCCCCAGAGTTGACCCTGACCCTCCCGAGGCTTGAGATACCCAGATCTTCGGCGTCACTCTTGTTCAAAACAACAACAGACTTCCCTCCGGCCTCAAATCCTAGAAGCCTTACCTTCAACTTCATCATTTGTAGCCGCCTAGACTCGGTGGATTATCTGTGAACACCCAAAGATAAATGTGAATAGTTGAGCACGGCGGACCCAAGGTCTGGTTAGGCTAAATCTTCAGACCACCATAGGAAACAAAAGACTTTATGAATAACAATCCTCTTGCACAGCTAGAATCAAGCAACAGCTGAAATGTGAAACGTATTCTTCGGGCCGTCTGGTTCGCCCAACGGATTAACTGATCTTGTGGATATCACAGAGCCCCTTGGCTCTATTCAGGATCAAGTCAACCTGCCTCTCATTCAGCGGATAACCGTGCAGGCACCTCCCTCTTACCCTACTCCCGCTTAGGAACGTCTCCTTTAACAAGAGCGGAGGATCAAACTTGAAGAGCTCATTGAAGAATAGTGCACCTGTCCACCGCATCGACTCACATTCTTTCTGTTCATCCACTTGCAGTAGATCTTTCTTTGTGTACTCCTGTAGGGTCCCGTACCCGACGAATGAGTCGCCGTTCTTCGAGTTACGAACCAAGAGAATCTTCGCGTTAGGCTCCCATCTCCTCCTGACGCCCGGATAGTATTTCTTTATCGAGAACACTTGCCTGAACCATTCTTCCTTCGTGATCCTTAGGATGTAGCTCTGAGGATGAGGAATTCCCTTCAACTGTGATGCCTCTCTGTCGCATCTCTTCTTGTGAGGGGCTATTAATGGATTATCCCGATTCTACGAACAAGGATGCAGAAATGCTGTCTGGAACGCGTGGATTGAGCAGATTTCGCTCAAAAATGGATTCTTTTGATCCGGCATGTGTGGAACTGTAACGGGGCCATAACCGAATTTGCGTTCTTAGATCGTGAGTAGACCCCTCTTCCTAAGGAGGTCAGCTTGGGCCTTCCTGTAACGCCAGATTATGTCTCCTCTGCTGTCAGATTGGAAATCCCATGGGGAAACCAAGACTATGTCTCCTATCCTTATCCAGACCCTTCGCTTCATCTTCCCCCTGATTCGGCATACCCTTTCATGTCCATCTTGACACTTGACCAGAACCCTATCGAAGCCCAGCAGCCTGGCAGCTATTCCAAGCACGTCAGTCCCGCCTGGAAGGACCATCTCGCTGAGTTCTTCCTCAGTGATAACCTTCTTCTTGCCCACGTGTTTACCTCACGTTCATAACTGCTTTGGTTATAAGGCAAGCTCTCGCTTAAATACATTCATGCGGGAGAATTCTCATTTGGAGGATCAACGATTAACGTTTGGAATGTCGTTCGCCTAGAGTACTATCTCAAAACTATCATCATACATAGAGAAGTAGAAAGGCGTTGAGCCTTCCTTAAGCTGATTCACTATCATACTTCTTCATTAGTGCGCGAGCTAACTCTGGCAACTCCTGAAGTAGGAGCCAAAGAGAAAACGATAGGAATTGGAGTAAAGGCGACTACCATTTTATCGCCATTTCCTCGTCTTTTATTCCTGCCCCCATCTTTTCTAGGGCTTCGCATAGGGCTCTAATGTTCTTCAGAGGAGTGGGTGAACAGGGATAAACTTGAATCATGAGTCCGCCATCTGGAGAATTAAGGGTTGACACGGCTGTTCGAACATGCTTCTTCACGTCTTCGGGCGAACCGAAGGGCAGTATTCTCTGTCTGTCTATGTCCAAGTCTATGCAGACCTTCCCTCTAAGTTTTCTCTTTATGTTGTTGATCCCGTTGACTAGGTCTTGAAGATTCAGTATGCTCACGCCGGCCTTCACTAAGTCTTCCGCTATCTCCATAATGTGACCATCACTGTGGAAGTGGACGTGTGCACCTGCTTCTCGGCAAGTCTTGAACATTCTGTTGTAGGCTGGAATGAAGAGCCTTCGGAATCTCTCTGGATTGATCGTCAATCTTGTTTGGGTTCCCAGGTCGTCCCCGAAGCTGATGATGTCCACATTGTTCTCCAGCCACCATTCTACGAGTTTCAAGTTGTAATCGATGACCATATCGACGAGTCTTGCCACGTTCTCGGGTCTGGTGACTGTGTCAATAAGGAAATTCTTGAACCCTCTCAGGTCGTACATGCGTTGAAACAGAGTGTTGTGAGGTACGTAGCCTCGAACAAGTCTCCCCTTCTCCCTATCCTCTTTCAGTCGCCTACGTGTCTGATCCCAGGTTTCTATGGGTGGGGAATCCGTTTGGGGAGGCCCTTTCAGCTCAAGAGGCGCAGGTGGCTCATAGGACTTGAGAACCTTCCAGTCCTCTAAGGGATGCACCTTCACCTGTCCCACCAGCCCATCTTGAGAGTGATGCCAAACGCACCCCCATTCATCCTCGTAGATCTTGCCTCTGCTTCGCACACCAAATTCGTCAAAGTTGATGCTTCCTTTCTTATAATCACCAAAGATTGAGGGATGTTTGAGAACAATCTCTTCCAACTCTTCGCGACAACGGTACCAGATTATGGGATCAATCGAGACATTGCAGGGAACCCAATCAGGCTCTCTGAATTCAACAGCTCGTAGGTAATTCTCCGTTGCATTGTACAAAGCTATCTTGCATAACTCGCACATTGAATTTATATCGATTACGAGCTAGCTAGCTAAGCCAGATATGAGGGCACGACACTGGAATATCCTTTATAGGCAGGAGACTTAACTCCTACTACATGCAGCCGAAGGATAGGGTTATTACTACTCTGTGCCACGAAGAGGCTGACGCAGTTCCTCTTTTTGATTTCTTGTATAATGAGATATCTTTGAGGAAGATTCTTAGGGAAAAAAGCAAGCGCATCGATCCGGAAATGTATATGAAGGCACAACTGTCTCTTGGCTTCGACCTTGTATGCCTGTTCTTCGATGAGCCTGAGGAGTCAAGGCTGAAGTGTTCGTCAAAGGACACATTCGTCAATGAATGGGGAATAAGAAACAAGGTTGTCGACGGAATGGGATGGTATGTCGACGGTACAATCAAGACGGAGCAGGACTTGGAGGATTTCTATCCGCCGGACCCATATGCGGAAGGAAGGAGCAGAACCATTCATTCGATACTGAAGAACCACGGTGAGCTGACAGCTTGTGCTCCAGCAGTCAGTGGTCCCTTCACTCACGGGTGGTCTATGACCGGCTTTGATGTTTTTGCCAAGGCTATGTATAGAGACCCCTCCTTCATACATAAGCTCCTAGGAATTGTCAACCGTTATTTCATAGAGCTAGGCAAGATGGTGATAGATGAGGGGGCAGAGTTCATCTGGATCGCAGACGACTTTGGGGATGTCCATGGGCCCATGGTTACACCCAAGTGCTTCCGAGAGTTCATATTGCCATACTTCAAGGAACAGGTTCAAGTTTTCAAGAAAAAAGGTGTTTGGATTCTTCTCCACTGCGACGGAAATGTCATGCCGATAATGAAAGATCTTGTAGATGCGGGAATCCACGCTTTCCACCCAGTTGAGAGAAAAGCGAACATGCGTCTAAGCGATATAAAGGGGGCATATGGTGATCAGGTAACGATTGTGGGCAATGTTGAGGCATCTAATCTAATTCCCCACGGTAGCTTTGAAGAGATTGACAGCCAGATAAGAGAGTGCTTTGAGATGGCTGCCCCGGGGGGAGGATACATTTTCGCGTCGGATCACTCGATTCATCCAGGCATCTCTGCTGAACGAGCGCAGTTCGTCTTTCAACGTGCCGAGAAATACCGATTCTATCCTCGGAAGGCATATCTCGGCTGACCGAAACGTGGCTCAACCAAGGCGCAGCAAACCATATGCAGAAGTTGTCCTTTGTCTTCCTCTCCGAGCTGGTCATAGAGCGCGCTGACTTGAGCTTTCTATGGAACTATCTAGGAAAAAGAAGGAAAGATTCAACGTATCATATGTCTGCTTATGAGACTGAGTAGTTCTCTGTCTAGGCGGTCTCCATTCGGCAAGGTCTCGCTGTGGAATTCTACTCGTCCAGCTAGCTAGCTTCATCGCAATCCACCGTGGCAGTCAATGGTTCTAGCTTCGTCAATAAAGCTTACCCGAAGACCGTTCTTTCCAGCTTCGTGGCGGCCCAGGAAAAAAGGCTTAGGTTCGCTAGCCAATCGCTCGCATCTGTACCTGTGGCGGCTCGCAACTGATTCATTGTTCAAATCCCAATCTCATTCTTTCAGGTATTGTGGTCAGTAGGGGTATTCTTACAACTATGCTGACCAAGACTTGGATGAGAAATAGATAGGATGGCCCGATGGTCTCCCAGATGATTCCGCCTATGATAGGTGCTGGGATAGAGACTAGCGCCTGAAACAGGCCCAAGATTCCTCTCCATCGTCCAATGTAATCTATGGGGACTAGCTCAACCATCAAAGGTGTCATGCAGACATAGCTGGCGATCATTCTGAATCCTCCCAATATCGAAGAGATTATTAGGAACTCTGCCGAGGGCGCGAGGACGAGAGTCAGAATAGAGGCCCAGTATAAAGGTTCCGTCATGTAGATCACTTTCTTCCGTCCAGTCCTGTCCGCTATGCCTCCCAAGGAGGCGGAGAACAAGATTTGAATTGTTAGGCTAGCGGTGATCATGCCGCCGAGGATGAATTGGTCGGCACCTTTGATCTCGTGGGCAAACGGCTGCTGGAAGGGAGCCGCCATAGACATCGAGAAGGTGCTTACAACATCGAATGCAATCCATCTCTTTAGAGATGTGCCCTTCTTGAAGACTTCACGATAGTCCCTCATGAAACCCAGGTTATCGCTCAGGTTCTGTCTCTCTATCTCTGTCAGCTGCGTGGCTAGGAAGAAGAAAAGAATGACGCCCGCTACTAGTTGAGTCCAGTATAGGGGTCTGATGCCCTCGACTCCTATGCCGCCCAACTGTGTGATCATCAATGCGGCAAGTGTAGGCGCGATCAGGGATGGAGCAGCGAAGACGCCGTCGCAGATTCCTTTGCAGCGCGATCTGTCCTCGCTCTTCAATGAGACATCGCAGATTGTCAAGCAGCTTCCCACTTTCATTGCCAGTGTGGACAGAAGCATGGCGGGGATGATCATAACCCATCCCGTAGCTGAGGCGTATATTAGACTTACAACGAGGGATAATGCAACTCCTATTAGGAAAATTCTTCTCAGGCTATATCGGTCTTGAAGCCACCCAACCGGGATAGAGATGAAGGCACCCATAACATGAGAGAAGCTGCTCACCATCCCCAGTTGGATGGGATCAGCTCCCAACTCTCTGATATAGATGCTATCATACGGCATAGTCAGGCGTTGGAAGAATCTACTCAACATGGATCGTACAGATATGATTTTCCAGTTTCTCGTCTGCCTCATCCATGTCTGCAAAGCCCTCATAGTAGTCTTGGCCATGGACACAGAACAGACAAGCTTCTTGATATATGTTGGGTGAAATCGGAATTCCAAAAGCGAGGCTGATTGCATTGCTACATTGACAATATGCCGAATAGTGTAAGCAACTAGCTCGTTATGGAAGCGATAGGCGAT
>Ga0224501_10005218_pt1 | contig 10249 bp, 9 predicted proteins | sample SF_Oct11_sed_USG_4_FD_169105 | JGI IMG/M metagenome (GOLD analysis project Ga0224501, IMG submission 169105) | Sediment microbial communities from San Francisco Bay, California, United States - SF_Oct11_sed_USGS_8_1 | ecosystem: Environmental > Aquatic > Marine > Sediment | place: USA...
TTGCCCGAGTCACTTCCCCCTCCAAAAGAACCGAAAGAAGGCTCGTCTCGCCTCGAATTTCTATCAAGAACCATGATAAAAGAATGTCTGAAACAAGAGTCTTCAAGTCAACGATGGATTCCAATACCAGAAGAGGTAAGAGAGCTCTACATTCAAATGGGCAGGCCGAGACCGTTGCACCGAGCTAGAAGACTTGAAAAGCATCTTGGATTAAAAAAGACGAGAATATACTACAAGAGAGAGGACTTGTCTCCTACAGGGTCCCACAAGACCAATACCGCCATCGTTCAAGCATATTTTGCAGCAAAAGAGGGGAAAAATACGCTTGTCACTGAAACTGGAGCGGGTCAATGGGGAACCGCTTTGTCATATGCCGCCAGATTAATGGATATGGACTGCGTAGTCTTCTGGGTCAGGTCGGTGTATGACTGGAAAACCGATCGTAAAACTCTCATGAAACTTTATGGATCTACCGTGTACGCGTCACCAAGCAAACAAACCAGTATTGGAAGAGAAATTCTTGCAAGGAATCCTAACCATCAAGGCTCCTTGGGTATTGCGGTCTCCGAAGGACTTGAATATACTGAGAAACATGAGGGAACTGTTTACTGCCTCGGCTCCGTCCTGAATCACGTCCTCATGCACCAAAGCGTCATCGGCCTTGAAACCATAAAGCAGTTTGAAATGATTGATGATGAACCAGATTTGATCGTTGGTTGTCTCGGTGGTGGCTCCAACTTCGGAGGCATCGCCTTACCGTTTGCTGGAGAGGTCTTGAGGAAAAAGCGTGAATGTGACTTTCTTGCGTCACAATCAGTAGCAGCTCCAAACCTCGTTCGGGGGCAATACAAGTATGACTTCGCAGATGTAGCCGAACATACTCCACTCCTAAAAATGTATACGATTGGGCATAAGACAGAGATGTCTCCTATCAAAGCAGACGGGTTACGATACCATGGTGCCGCCCCCATCATAAGCCTACTTCGACACCATGGAATTGTAAAGGCAACAGCTTACCCAAGAGATGAAAAAGCAACGTTTGAGGCGGCAAAAATCTTCCTACAAAGCGAGGGATGGCTTATAGCCCCTGAATCCAGTTACGCTGTTAGAGCAACCATTGATGAAGCTTTGAGAAATGAAAAAACTGGCGAGGAGAAAGTCATCTGCATGAACATCAGTGGCCACGGGTTTTTGGACATTCTAGCCTATCAAGAAATAATTCTTGGTGAAAAATAGTTCTCTATTCTTTTTCAACTTCTTTGGTAACGTCTTCAATGATTTCCATGCCTGCGTCAACGAGTTCTCTTGTTATGGTAAGTGGAGGAGCTATTCTGATCGTTGATTTGCCACATGTTATGATGGCGATTCCGCGTTTCCAGCATCGCATCATGATTTCTTTTGTTTTGTCTGCTGCAGGCTTTTTGGTTTTTTTGTCTTCAACAATCTCGGCGCCGATCATCAGTCCTTTTCCTCGGATGTCTCCGACAATGTCGCAGTCTTCCTTGAAGTCATTCAGTCGTTTCATGATGTGATTGCCTTGTTTTGCAGCGTTTTCAAGGAGTTTCTCCTCTTTGATCACGTCGATGACTGCAAGGGATGCGACACAGGCTAGGGGGTTTCCGCCAAAAGTGCTGGCGTGTGAGCCTGCTTCCCAATCCATGAATTGAGCTCGGGCTACTGTTGCGCCTAGTGGCAGTCCTGATGCGAGGGCTTTGGCTGAACAAATCACGTCTGGTTCAATTTTCCAGTGTTCTATGGCGAACCATCGTCCAGTTCGGCCTATTCCTGCTTGAATCTCGTCATCGATCATTATGAAGTCGTATTTGTCTGCTATTTTTTTGAGGCGTTGAAAGTATTCGGGGGGTGGGGTTACGTATCCGCCTTCGCCTTGGATGGGTTCAAAGATGATTGCAGCGACTTCTTCGGGTGGTACGTATTTTTGGAGGATGTATTCGTCGATGAAGTCTACGCACCAGTAGTTGCAGTTTGGGTAGGATAGTTTGAAGGGGCATCGGTAGCAGTAGGGGTAAGGTATGTGGGTTACTCCGGGGATTAGGGGGAAGAAGTTTCTTCTTTGGACGGGTTTGCTTGCTGTGAAAGATAGTGCTCCTAGTGTTCGTCCGTGGAAGGCTCCAATGAAAGCGAGGAATTGATGTTTGCGTGTGTGCCATTTTGATAGTTTGACCGCTGCTTCTATTGCTTCTGTTCCGCTGTTTCCAAAGTATACTTTTTTCTCGAATTGTCCTGGGGTGATTTCGGATAGTTTTTCAGCTAGGTTTACAACTTCTCTGTAGAAGAAGTCTGTGTTTGAGTAGTGTAAGAATCTGTCGCATTGTTTCTTTATTGCGTCAGTGACCTTGGTGTGGTTGTGCCCGACGTTTAGGCATACTAGGCCGGAGTTGAAGTCTATGTATTCGTTTCCATCTACGTCCTTTAGTATGCAGCCTTTCCCGGATTCGATGACTAGTGGGTAGAAACGGCCGTAGGAGGGTGAAATTAGTGTTTCGTCTTTTTTCACAAGTTTTCTTGCGTTCGGACCTGGTGGAGGGACAATAATTTTTGGGTAATCGCTCATTGTTTCTCACCGTAAGAGACTATGTGTTTAGAAAAAGGGATTTTTATAGGTATCTGTGTGTTTGTCTTGGCTGACCGGATCTGACGTATCAGATTATGAGCCAATTGTTCGTTGGGAACCTGAATTCGTTTGAAGAAGTCGTTTGGATTAGGCTTTGACTATTACTATTTCGATTGTTGAAACGTTTCTTGTTCCGCCTTCTTCTCGTGCTATTTCTTCGGTTCCTATGGTGATTTTGCTGACTTTAGAGTCCTTTACGAATCTGCGTTTGGCTATCTCGGCCACGTCGACTGCGGTTGTTATTGATCGCCCCCTTGCTTTTAATGTGACTTCTTTGATGTTGGAGTTGCCGAAGCTTGTCATGAGTGCTAGTACGTAACTCATGGGGGGTTTTCTTCCGATGTAGACGACGTTCTCGGCTCTAGCTGTTCTTGGTGCTTGCTTTTTTTCAGGTTCTGCGGGTTTTGTCTCTTTTTCCGGTTTTTTCTGCTTTTTTTCTGGCATGTTTCTTCCTCTATGTTGATGTATTGTTTTTGTTTTGAGTAATTACTATAGCTCGGGTTAGGGGTTCTTATAGCTTTCTATTGGATTCTCGGTGTTGATGTTGATTTGTTGGGTGTTGGTTTTCAGCTTGATCGTTTTGCTAAATTGTTTGTGTCTCTCTCTAGACCCCCCTATAATTTTTTTGGATACTGGGATTTTTGTGGTTGATTGTTGTGTCACACGTTGTTTCAGTATGTCTCTCTCTCATTAGACCCCCTATACCGGGGGGGGAGGGGTGGAATGCTTGTTTCAGGTTGGTTTTTGAGAAAGGAGTTTGGTATGGGCTTGGCTTGTGTAGGTTTTTGTATGGAAAAGTACGGAAATGTACGGAAATGTATAGAAATGTCTGGAAAAGGTTAGAATTGTCGGTGGCTGTATTGACCGTGGGTTCCTCGTGATAGGTTTGTGCATGTTGGCGTGTTAAGATCTGCTGCTGCATGGCATCTAAAAGAGTTAAGTGAGATGTGTGTGCATGGTGGGAACAGTTTGTGCGATGAGTTTTTAGGAGAGGATTCGTTAATGGTGTTGGAGGCATGTTAGAGTGATCTTTGAGCCCGTCGAGCAGATAACGAAGAAGATTTTGAACCAGTATAATAGGCATCCGGAGGGTTGGAGTGTCTTAGTTGATAGTAAAGGGGATGTGCTCGTTATAGGTCCGAGCTCGGGTTATAGACTTAAGTTGGTTCCTCTCAATCCCAGGGAGTATACTGGCGTAGGGGTGAGGTTGGGAAGGTCTAAAGGGTTACGGGAAATGGTGAAGGATATTCCGTCGTATGGGTTCAGACCGTTGTCGCGTGAGGAAACAAGGGATTTGCTCTCTGCCATCCGTCGGAGAGGTAGGCCTACTGACGAGCGGATTAAGAAATTGTTAGAGATGAAGCCTGTGCCTACTTGGGAGATAGATGAGAGGAGACCTGAGGCTGTGGTAACTGGGCCGCTTGTTGCTCATCCGAATCTTAGTGCTATTTCTAAGGGGCAGAGGGAGTTGGAAGCGAAGCTTGCCGTAGAAGCGGATAAGCTTTTCAGAAGGAAATATCCTTTGAGAGCAAGGACATACGGTTAGCATCTCGTAAATACGTCTTTTACATAGTTTATCTCGTTTGCCATGTTTTGTTCATGTAGAACACAAACATAGTGCGTGCACACAAATCACTTATGATAAACGTATGTCATGAAAGACAGAGGACTGAACGAGAGTTGGAAGAATGCTCGCGTTCAATTTCTCCATGTCTGTTTCTTGCCTGTTATCTTTCTGTAGAGCCTTTTTATATGGCGTAACATATGAGCTAAGAACCTCTGCTCTTGTCTGTATGCTCTTCTGAGGATAGAATCTCTAGAGAGTAACGCTTTCTTAAGTTCCGTCATTTCTTTCTTGGGAGAATATTTTGCATAAATTGGTGTTCCAATGAGAAGTAGAAGTAATCCTGTCGCAATTTGCGTGATTGTACACTGTGAAATCAAATATAGAGAGAAGATTACTCCTAGGCTTGGAATGAGTAATCCTCCCTTGAGGTGAAATTGGGGTTCTATGCCTTTTTTCCTCAGCGAAAAGATTGATGCGCTAGTTGCTACGTATGCAATCGCCATAAAGAAAACAGATGTAGCTATCAGCATACTCAGATTACCTACAATTGCGGCTAATAGTGCTGTAACCGCTTGGATTGTGATTGCCAAATAAGGTGTCCTAAATTTTGGATGAACTCTGGCGAAGATGTGAGGAAACAGACCATCGACGGCCAGCGCATATCCGAGTCTTGACGTCCCTATCATTCCTGATTCGTCAGAACCGGAAACCGAAATTAGGGCTCCGACACCGACGATTGTTCCACCGATTAGTGCCAATGTAGAATTTGCACCTAGTACTGCGGCAGTTGCCGAGGCTAAGGGTGCAGTGTCCGAAGCCAATTGAGTCCACGATCTTACTCCAAAAAGCACGATGTTTGTTGTCAAATAGAAAACAGTTACGATTGAAATTCCGAGTATTATGGCTCTTGGAATTGTTCTGCTTGGTTCCTTTATTTCGTCCGCTGGAATAGTTGAGATTTCAAAGCCTGCATACGCCCAAAATATCAAGATAAGAGCCACTCCAAAATTTGAGAATCCATATGGAGAGAATGGAGAAAAATTCGAGGCGGCTGCGGCAGGATGCAAAGTCATGTGGAGCAAGCCAATTCCTGAAAAGAAAATTAGCGGAGTGAGTTTGGCCACAGTGAGAATGTTATTTGCTTTTCCCGCAGCCCTAACTCCAACGATGTTTGTGGCTGCAAGGAAGGATACAAAAAGCACTTTGACAACGATTTGATAGGCCCATTCGAGATTTGGCATGAAGAACATTAAATACTGCGTGAAGGCGACTGGAAAAACGGCTAGCGACACCCATTCGGCAAGCCAGAGAGACCAGCCAACGATGAAGCCCGCAAAGGGTCCCCACGCCTCTTTAGCATACGCATAAGGTCCGCCAACTTTGGGGATCAGAGCAGCGCACTGAGCAAAGCATAACGCAATTACGATGGCTATTATCCCTGCAACAACCCATACGAAAAGTGAAAACGGACCAAGATATCCTGCACCAAACGATGAGGCTACATAAATGTCAGCCCCTATTATTGCCCCAACTACAAGATTTGTCACATCAAAAAGCTTGAGCTCTGACTGAAGTTTAGGTTCAGACATTTCCATTTCTCAACCAAGATCAATGATTCAGCAGATAGATACATACACTAAAAAATTTTGCTGGAAATATGAAACCGAGTCAAGAAGATACGTGTCAGAGTTAAACAAAGAAAATTTATCTCGACAGCATTACATAACGTTGAGGCGTGGTGTTTGAGGGATGAGTTTACTGGACTATATTGATGCTTTCGGTCAGTGGTTTCTGTCTAACCTTGACAAGTTTGTGCTTTCGACAGTCACACTTGTTGTCGTCTATGTCATCTACAGAGTTGTGGTTCGAGAGATTAGAAGTCTTACAGCCCAAAAGAAACTGCAAGAACACCTCGCTTATACTTTGACTCGAATCGCGAAATGGGCTACAGCTGCTGTGATTCTATTGGCAATTCTTGCACAGTGGGGCGTGACGATAGGGGTTATTGCAGGAGTATTGGCTATTTTCGGTGGCACCATTGTTGGTTTCGCTGCCGTAAACACCGTAGGCAATGCCATTGCTGGCCTAATTGTTATGACGAGCAGACCCTTCGAGGTCGGAGATAGAATCTTCTTTAACGGACAATTCGCTGATGTAGTAGCTGTAGATCTTATTTACACAAAAATGTTGACGCTCGACAATGTCTTGGTCTCCGTTCCTAATCAAGAGTTGCTAAAAGCTGAAATAGACAATTATGGGAAGAAGAAGGTGGTTCGACGACATTGCACGGTGACACCAGGCTTCGAATATGACAGCACAGAGGTAGAGAAGGCTTTGCTGGAAGCTGCGGGTAAAGTCTCAGGTGTTCTGAAGGAACCTGAACCGTATGTGTGGATAACAAAATTCCAAAACTACGCCGTTGAATACACCCTTTACGGTTTCATCAACGACATAAAGAGACTGCCAGAGATAGACGCAGAATTACACAGAAAAGTTTTGGAAACATGCAAACAGCATGGAATAGACATTAGCACACCTTTGCTTCTTAAGCAACTCCAAGGTTGATTGTGTAAGCATGGTAGGCATAGCGTGGATATCAGAAAGATCTGAGATGGATCATATCCATTTTTTTCTTCTGAAGTAAATCATCATTAAGATTGCAAGGGTAAGCATGGCAAGCAAGACGAGGTGGTAACTCCACTGCCATTGAAGTTCCGGCATGAATTGGAAGTTCATTCCATAAATACCTGTTATAACAGTCAATGGGATGGCTATTGTAGCAATGATTGTTAGTACTTTCATGATTTCGTTCATTCTGTTGCTGACGCTTGAAAGATAGATATCAAGCAATCCGGACAGCATGTCTCTGAACGTTTCTATCGAGTCGATGACCTGAATTGTATGGTCGTAAACGTCTCTTAGGTATATGTTTAATGATTTGTCAATTAGCGGTGATTCCCATCTTTCTAGGCGACTGACTACTTCTCTTAAAGGCCAAACTGACTTCCGCAGAAATATCATCTCTCTTTTCAAACTGTGAATGGTTTGTAAGGTTTCAAGCGTGGGGTTTGTAACTAACTCATCTTCTATGTCTTCGATTTTTTCTCCAAGTTTTTCGAGAACTATGAAGTAGTTATCAACAATAGTATCTATTAGGGCGTAGGCAAGATAGTCTGCGCCCATCTTTCTTATGCGTCCCCTATCACTTCTAATTCGCTCTCTAATTGGGTCAAAAACATCGCCTTCATTCTCCTGAAATGAAATGACGAAATTTGACCCTAGAATCAGGCTGATTTGCTCCGCTTTTGTTTCGTTTATTTTTTCATCGTAATATAGCGTTTTCAAGATAACAAAGATGTAACTGACAAAATCCTCCATTTTTGGGCGTTGTCCAGTATTCACAATGTCTTCTGAAACTAGTGGATGTATGTTGAAATGGTTTCCAATTTTCTCTATGATATCGACTTGGTGAATACCATCTATGTTTATCCATGTTACAGTTGGTTTATCTTTGAAAGGAAAACATTCCTCAACCGTTTTCGCTTCCTTCTCTTGAAACTGAGCTTCATCGTAATCAATAATCTTAATTCTTACCCTGTCAATCTTCTTCTCTCCAACATGAACGGGAGTTCCTGGTGGAAGTCCAGCCTTTTTTGATCGTTTAATAATGAGTTTAGGCACTACAGTTCACCTTACGTCCAGTCACGTATTATTCTACCCTTTTCCTTTTTGATTCTTTTCGTGTAAGGATGAGGAAACAAACCTTATAATAAAATGAAATAATAGAACGTATTTCTGAGGATTTCAATTTGAGTGAAATTAAGGCTCCAGGTTGGTTGCGTGCTCTAGACATAGTCTTCGGCTTGATTGCTATCATAGCATCCATCGTAGTTCTGGGATATCAGCAGCTTGCTATCTTAACACTAATCTTAGTACTTTCCATAGTTCTATTAGTCATAGGAATCGCAAGAATCATCATCGGCATATCAGCCAAATACCTCTCAGACGGGTTAAGGGCAATTAACGTTGGAACGGGCATATTATCCCTTGTAATAGCAATCGTAACTATGTTATATCCTCAACTTGCCACTCAAGTGTTGATCTATCTACTCTCCTTCGCCCTGCTGATTCATGGAATCGCAAGAATTGTGATCGGCGGATTCGCCAAGGTGTTTCCAAGCTGGCTTAGAGGTTTACTTGTGGTGGTGGGTATCCTGACTATCGTTCTGTCTGTCATAGTATTAGTCTCTCCAGGGTTTGGTTTCCTAACCCTAGTTCTGATACTCTCTTTTACGTTTCTATTGAATGGAATAGCGAGAATCGTATCAGGCGTAATGAGCATACGATGATAGAACTCGGCGCGCGCGCATGTTGTTTTGTACGGTTTGTCATAGATAACCCGACAAAAGCATACGGTTATCTAGTGCGCGCTTGATCTTGCGCTCACGCTTATGCTCACTAACAGAAAACAGTAAAGAGGGCATACGTGCACGCAGAAAGATTAATTTGCAAGTGATACAAATACGTGCAGTTGAGCGGTGATGCTGATGAAAAAGATAATGAAAAAGGTTCTTGTGGAATTGCTAAAGGATTCCAAGAAGAGTGATAGGAAACTAGCAGAGCTTGTTGGAGTGTCACAGCCAACTGTAACCAGAACGAGAAGTAAGCTTGTGAAGAATGGAACGATAAGAGACTTCACGATCATCCCCGACTTCGCTAAGATAGGATTTGAAATCATGGCCATTACCACGGGCGTATACAAGGTGCCAAGATCAAAAGAACTGATTGAAAGGGAACAAAAATGGTTGAATAAACATCCCAACATCATATTTGCCTCAAAAGCTCAAGGCATGGGAAAGGATGCTGTAATGATCTCTTTCCACAGAAGCTACGCAGAGTATGACGCGTTCGTAAATGACCTAAAGGCGGAACTTGGAGAACTCATAGAAGGCAGCGAGAACATATTGATCAGCCTTAAGGGATTCATAGCTAAACCCTTCGGTCTAAAATACTTAGCAGAGCATATAGAAACATATTAGATTAACTCGATCCTACACTTGCATGCATGTTATTCCAGTTGGTTTTGACTTCGGTTACTTTCTCGCACGACAGCTATTTTAGTCTACACCTCTAACGAATCTGAATATCAACTCAATCATAGCAATGTAGAAGTTCTTCTCAACTGGCCGCACAAACTGCGGATAATAGTGGAAGTATGGCCTCAAAACCCACGACAATTGCGTTCCAACAAACATGAAGATTATGCTTCCAACGAAGAAAGCTGGAGTCCAGCCTATTCCGGGATACATGGTCAAGAAACCTCTAAGAAGGTATACAAGTGCGAAGAGACCGGCGAGGGTGAAGATTGCCACATTCAAGATGACGAGAAAGGCATAGGTAGAATAGGTCGCGTTTGCGGTTGTCAGTATGAAGAACAAGTTTAACGGAACTAGTGCAAGGAGGACAACAGACATTACCGCGAGACTTGACAACAAAAGAATGACCAACTGGCTGAACGAATGTTTTCCTCCAAAAAGTGAACTAAGCACATAATAGCTTGGAACCGTTATGTACAAAGAAATCAAAAGTAACATTGGAATCTTTACTGCATCATAAAAAACCTGCAATCCACCAGAATACACGCCCATAGTCGCACCATAAACACCGGAAAAAACAATAATAGCTAGATTAGAATTAACGAAATAGGCCTCAAGCCCTTTTTCCTCCATCAAATTTTTTAAAAATTCCTCTCTACGCTTAATGAACTCCTCAACAACAGAGAATCTTGCTAAAAAGTTTGACAGAGACACTTATGCCCTCTTATTATTAAGGAGCTTGTGAAGCTAAAATCCATGAGTGGTCACTAGGGCTGAACGCATGCATGCAAAGCTGCTTAACGCCATGCTGAATCAAAAATGCTATAAACTCTTCCAGTATAATAATTGCCATACATGCGTGTAGGTACGGAGAATAAAGTTTGAAACTTGACAAAAATTTGACAGATTCGATCAATTATACGCAAATTCTCTTCACCGATCTCGGTCGAT
>Ga0224501_10005219_pt1 | contig 10248 bp, 8 predicted proteins | sample SF_Oct11_sed_USG_4_FD_169105 | JGI IMG/M metagenome (GOLD analysis project Ga0224501, IMG submission 169105) | Sediment microbial communities from San Francisco Bay, California, United States - SF_Oct11_sed_USGS_8_1 | ecosystem: Environmental > Aquatic > Marine > Sediment | place: USA...
TCTTTAGTCACCAATAATGTGTAGATTTCGGGAGAAAGACCGGAAAAAGTGAACCTTCCGGAACTATCTGTGGTCGCTGTAAGTTCTGTCACATCTGAAGTCAAGGTTACTTTTGCACCCTCAACGCCTCCGCCCTGGAACGTATTGTTCACTTTGCCCACAATAGTCCCCCCTGCTTTTCCAGCACCTCCACATCCCAGCAGTAGACAGAAACTAACTATTACTATTAGAGTGAACGGAAATAATTTCTTCATTCTCTTTTCTTACCCTCCCAAGAAAGAAGCTTCCAATCGAATATCAAGTTTCTTCATCTTTCCTTGTTTGACCCCAAGTTCGCCACGCGAATAAGCAAGGTATCCTGGCGAGGTAACTGTGACTGTATAATTACCGGGCTCGAGCTCTGGCAAACTATAATTTCCAGAATTATCTGTAGTTGCAGTTACAGCCCATACAGCAGGAGAGGCTTCCGTAACCTGCTTCAGTGCAGTAATAGTTATTGTTACACCTTCAACAGGATTCTTTGTTTCCTTATCGATTACTTTCCCATAAACACCCGTCCCCTCGGGAGCTTTCGCACATCCCGAAATTAACAGTCCTGCCACCAAAAAAACCATGCCCAAAATAATCCACTTTTTCATCTCAACCCCCCTTTATATTTTTGCTAACAGTTAAAAGATAGTGGAAAAATGGGGTCAGCTCTATTTTTGGCCTATCACAACTCTATTTAACTATTTTAATGAATCAAAAATAGAGCTGACCCCATTTTTGACCCCATTTTTCTATTCCCAGGCAACAATGCGGCCCCAGGCATTGGGCGCTCTCAATTCTTTAGGGCATGGCTTGAACTTTTTCATAACTTTTTCAATCGGGTCACCGACGACATTTATGTCTTTCATTGTGCCCAGGCCCAACTGTTCAGCCAGCGTTATGTGCCCATAATTTTCTGGTTTGAAACCCATCACCATAGTTTCCACTGCATCGACTGCCACAGGGTCTCTGCCAGCAATGACCAAATCCATCGATACCGGATCGCCTTTTGTAGGTCCGTGCCCTTCAGAACCCCAGATTGCACTAATAACCGCAAAGTCTATCTTCTTTATGGAACAGATGTCGCAAATCACATCAGCGATCTGGTTATGGGGCAATCCTACCTTAGGTATTCCGTAAACTCTATTGGGAGCAGAACCAACCGCCTGGTTTTTCAGAGTCCCGGTAATCCCCGTCAGATAGTGGGTCTTCATTGGCGAAACACTAATAATCTTGTCCGCCTCCTCAACCATTACTACTGGCAAGGCATATTCTTTCAGGGCAAGAGGCCTCTCGGGCTTATACCATTTGTAGGGAGAAGAATTTATGCAATATAGTTCGGCTCCTGTCTCCCTGGCAAGTCCTTCATATCCGTATGTCTTCATATTCGCAATTCCATCAGCATCGGGAGGACCGGCAGCAATGTAGATTTTCTTGGCTCCCTTTTTCTTAGCCAGAATTGCCAGTGCCCTGACTATCCTGGGATCCGTATTATAACATTGGATTTCCTCATTCTTGGTCTTTCCCGTTCCCAGAAGCAGATTGAAACTTGCCACCGCGTTTGTCTTGATCCATACCACGTCACCTTTTTCAACGGGAAGTCCTCCCGCGAGCTTGACTGCCTTACTAACCATCTTTTCGATCTCCACCTCACTCTTTCTCGACCAGACGGGATACCAGTACTTGCCTTTTGCCCAGCGAGGACCCTGCGGAAGCATATGCCAGTCTTTGAACTGCCAGGATTTCCCCACCAATTCGTGATTGTTCGACTTAACAATCGCCACCGTCGGTCCGGCTGTAGCCATTGCAACGCAAGTGAAAACGATTAATACCAAAATAGTCAAAATCTTCTTCATTTCTTACCTCCTATCCATTTACTATAGTAGTCCTGTTAGAGATCCCTTTTCTCTCTCAAGGTCGAATACTTGGGTCTGCCAGATCAGGTTCCTCCTCCTACAACTACCATGCGAAAATCTGCTTTCTTCTTCCCTTTTTCTACTTGGACTTCCTCACTTAGTTCGTTAAGGTAGTAGCCCTGGAGAAACGCCGAGACCTTGTAGGAACCAATGGGGATGTCCGACACAGAATATTTGCCTGAACTATCAGCAGTAGCGGTAAATACTAGCCCCTCTGCCGACCGAACTGTGATCTCGGCACCTGGTAATGGGTTGCCAGTACCAAACTCAGTCACCTTGCCAAAAATTATTCCCCCTCCCGAAGGAGTCCCTTTACAACCTGCAATTAATGAGAGTGTCAGGATTAAAATAGTACTCAAAAAAATTACTCTTTTCATCTTTCACCTCACTTTGAAACTCCGAAGGAGTCCGACATCGGTTCGGAGTCCTGTCGGACCTGCGGCCACCGATTATTTCGTCAAGTGGTAGCCGCAACCTTTAGGTTGCGTTTATCTTCGCTCCGATGAATCGGAGCGACTACCGATTATTTTCAGATTATATCAACCCGTAGAGATAGCCAAGAGCAATTCCACCGACTACAACAGTCAGAAAATAGATAAGAAAGGCTTTTTTCTTTACCAATAAGGCTACAGTGACCATAGGAGATATTCTAGTGGCAGGACCAGCAATGAAGAAAGCCAACGCTGCTCCACTACTCATTCCCATGTTCATAAGTCCATAGATTATAGGAAGCGCTCCTCCTCCGCATACATAGAAGGGTATACTCATTGCTGCTGCCAAGAGTACAGAAAAGCGGGAAGCCCCTAAAGTCATTACTACAAACGATTTAGGAATATAAGTGTCGGCGAGCGCTGCAAGCAAAATGGCAATCAAAAAGTATTTTCCCGGGTATTTGGCCATTTTACCCATCAGCCTGAGCGCATCAAGCCACTTATTCCCAGAAGATGTCTGAGTTAACTTAGAAATAAAATCTTTTTTCCTGTTGTTATCTGATTTCATCGGATTACCGCTCGCAAGGTCGGCAAAAAAATTCTTCTTATTCAAATAGTGAAACATTAATCCGCACAATATACCCAAGACTACTGCCGACAAAAGCCTGGCTATAGCCATGCTTGCCCCTAAAACGCCCCAAGTGCTAATAAATATGAAAGGATTAATGAGAGGAGAAGCTACAAGAAATGACATTACGGGAGCTATAGGCACTCCTGTAGAAAGCATGGCAGCAAATATGGGAATAACTGCATACGAACCCAGGGGAGATACAACACCTAAAAGACTGGCCAGGACGATGGAAGGTATGCCGCCTTTTCTATTGCTAGCCTCCGCAAGTCTCCGCGTGGGAACGAACACAGAAATTAAAGACCCGATAACAATACCTATTACCACGAAGTACCATAGGCGGAAAAACATATTCACCGCTACTGACCATACGCTATAGAGCCCGCTGGCTATGAAGAAATTATGTAAACTTTCCATTGTTATCTTCTTAATATTTTTTTTTATTTTATCAAATTAAGTAAAAAAGTCAAGTAAATTCCAATAATTCGTTAGTGTCAAGAACTTTGGGGGGGCTTTTTTACTTTGAAAATGGGGTCAGCTCTATTTTTGGCCTTATCACATACTCTATTTAACTATTTTAATGAATCAAAAATAGAGCTGACCCCATTTTCTATAAAAAATCGGGGGACAAGATTCTTTCTTGTCCCCCGATAGCCCATAGACTATCCAAATTATCTGAACTACTTCCGGGTTACAAAGCCTCACCAGGCTGTAGGTCCTGTGTGGTAAAGTCCAACTCCTCGAATAGCGCCAATGTCGAACTGTCTCATGACGCTTGCGATTGAATCTCCAACTACTTCGATTTCATCTTCCTTCCACGTTCCCAGTCCAGAATCTGCAGCTACCCGGATGACTCCATAATGCGATGGCTCAAGCCCCATAACGCGGGTTCCTGTGGCATCAACAGCCACGGCGTCTTTCCCGGCAATAACTAAATCCATACCAACCGGTTCGCCATAAAAGGCTCCCCATCCTTCCACAGCCCATATAGCGTCAACGATAGCATAATCTATTGGGGCAATGGAGTTAACATCAGCAACGTTCCATTGCGTCTTGTCATGCGGTAGTCCCAATTTAATCGCTCCCACTATCCGGGTAGGAGGAATTCCTATCCCCACGTTCTTCAGAGTCAAGCTAACGCCAGCATTGTCATGAGTCTTCATTTTCCCAACGGAGATTCTGACATCGGCATTGACCCAAGCGTTCGGCATGGGATACTCACTAAGCCCATGTAGACCCTTTCGTTTCGGCTTGTAATACTTCCATGTACCATCAGCAACTGCGTCATTCACGTCGTAGAGTTCAAGCCAGCCACCCTTGTGTGTCCACTGGTCCATCGCCGGGTTCAGCTTCTTAGCCATATCCACATAACCATAGACCAGATAATACGCGTGGGTATTGCCAGCATTTGGCCCTTCTATAATCGTGACCTTCTTAGCACCTTTCTCTTTGCAAATAAGGGCAACCGCCCTGGCTATTCTCGCATCGGTGAGTATCGACTGAACCTGGTGGTTAAACCAGTCTGCGTCTTTCATGGCAGTGTTAGTCCATCTCGCCCTCTGGGATTCAAGAGAGAAGACAAACCACATATCCTGGACAAGATTGACTTTAATCATCACATTCTTGCCTTTTACATCCGGAAACCCACCAGCGAGGTTGACTGCCTTACTCACCATATCCTCAATTGCCTTCTCGCTTTTTGCCGACCAGCTCGACTCCCAACGCTTTCTAAAATCGAGTATGCTAAACTTGAAGGAATCGCCTATAAGGTCGTGAGGAGTCCCCTTCACTATGGCTACTTTCGTCTTTGCAGCTGCGAAAGCCAGCGTGCTAAGGGCTAAGATGCAGGCTACTGCCAAAATCAATGTTTTTCTCATCCTTTTTCACCTCCTTTCTGTTAGGTATCAACTTCTTCCAATAAATGTTTAGACATAACTCTACTTTGTACTAGTCCAACACCTAGTTGAGCTAATACTCTATTATTGCTTCTCCAAAAATTGTCAGTAGTAGTGTAGCCCTTTATGGGCGTAAATCGTAGTGTAGCCCTTTATGGCCGTCCCGATTTATCGGAACGGGGACAAGCCCCTACACTACCACATTGCTGTAACTTACCAGCCCCAGACTTCTCCGTAAGAGGCGGGTCCATGGCCTGGAAGTTCCTTGTACACCTTCATAACTTCTTTAACGGTGTTGCCCACTACGTTGATGTCTTTATATGTGCCCAAACCTATCTCCTGGGCAACTCTCAGATAACCATACCGTTCCGGAACACGACCCATGGCAGCAGTACCAACCGAATCCGCAGCCACTGGATCCTTGCTGGCAATAACTATACCATGGTAAACACCATCGCACATTGTAGGTCCGTTTCCTTCCCCACCGTATATGGCTCCTATCACTGCGTAATCAATGTCTACAACCTCACAAACATCAGCGATGGTCCTGGCAAGTTTCTCGTGGTTCAATCCTGTCTTGGGAGCGCCGTAAACACTGTTGGGAGGAATACCTATGCCAACATTCTTCAAGGCTGCAGTAGTGCCGGCAAAACCGTGGGTCTTCAAAGGTGCAACACTTATTACTACGTCTGCGTCCAATACCACAGCAGGTATAGCATACTCGCTAGCTGCTAAGGCATGCGGTGCTTTAACCCATCTGTAAGGAACACGGTCAAGGTCAACCAGCTCAGCTCCAGCGTCGTTTTCAGCCAGGTAAGCTCCCCACACTCTCATGTTCGGAATTGAATTTGATAGTCCCGGAGCCTCGCCAATATATATCTTCTTGGCTCCCGATTCCTTGCATAAGAGGGCAACTGCTCTCACCACACGGCCATCCGTGTTGGTAGCAGTAAAGTCAGGTGCATTCCCGTGACCGGTAGATATCATATACCATTGGTCGTTATTCGCATTGAACTTGATAAATACCGTGTCGCCCCTCTTCACCGGCCATGCACCAGCAAGTTTCACTGCCTGACGCACCATTTTTTCAACTTCCTTAATGCTTGCCGGGGTGTACTCCAGGGTCCACTGATGTGGCCCACGCGCTTTGCCAGGGCTCTTGGGGGCGTACCCCAAAAATCTCGGATTAATAATCGTCGAATCTTTCAATATCTTCTCTTCACCCTGAACTATCGCCACCGTTGAGGCCGCGAAAGCAACCATAGTCACGGCAAAAATAAGCAACACTGCAATAATCCACGCTTTCTTCATTCTTCTTCACCTCCTTTCTTTTTCAATTTTTGTAAGCTTATAACCAAAAAGAAGCTTATATAAAGACAAGTTTAATGTTATGGGATTTTACTATAGTCCTTTTTCCTTGTCAAGTACAAAAGTCTTCGCACTGTTTTCGAGGAAAAAATTACTGTGAAAAAACTCACTTGAGAAATTTCAGTCGCATTTCAGCAACTACGAGGTTATTTTCGAGAGGAAATCGGGAAGTAAACTAAATATCCTCCTGGATTGCTGCGTTAAGAGAAATGAACTTCTTTCTTCGTCCATCCAGGGCTAACAAAGAAATTCATCTTTCAATGAAGGGTAGGTAGGACGGCTATAAGGTTGACAGAATCAACTTTAGCCGTCCTACCTTTATTATTGAACTTCGCTAGTCGTTCGAAGAGAAACTCGCGAGTTTCTCCCTTACCTGATTAGAACCTGATGTGTGTCTTCAGAGCCATGCCAATAGTAGTATCTCTATTAGCCTCATCAAAATACTTACCCGGCATCAAGATACCAGCGACTAACTCGATGGTTTGCCTCGGTCCCAGGGTATAATTGATTCCCAGGTCAATTTCAGTCCCTATGCCTTTTTCATCACCAGTGGTAAGGGGCAATGGGCCTGGATTGTACTGGGCTTCCTGATCAGCAAACGACATACAGGCTGAGAGAAAACCACCCCATTTAGTATCAGGGACGACAAAGTCTATCTTTGGCCGGATAATCCAGGCATTGCGTATTTGATTGTATATCTGGTCCCAGAGAATCAGGTCAATCTTCCACTCATCAATCCAGTCCTCGTTCGAACCGATCGAGCCACTATTATACAGAAGTGGGTCGGCGTCAGTTGTCCCTGAGAAAAGACCAACCACAACACTTGCTCTGTCGATAATTGGCGAAGCCTCCACGGCAATAGATGCATCAACAAAGAACTCCAAAGTGTGCTTGAGCTCGCGGTATCCCAAAATCTCCCTACCCATGAGATAATCGATCTCTGACTTGATGTCAACCGGACCAATCTTGGCATTAATCATAGCATCGTGCATAATCCAGTTTGAGGATTCACCAGCAGGGCCCATGTTAGCGCAATCCCAGACGAAGAATACATAGCCGATTGTGATTGTGGGATTCCAGAAAAAGACCCAGGGGCACCAGGCAAAATGGTCATCTGAAGCAACATCGATGTTACCCTCACCTCTTTTATCGTACAGAAACCCGAACATTATGTTGTTCTCATTGGGCAGACTAAAAACAGGTGTGATGTAGTGGTATCTGGGATAGGTGTCGTCTTCAGCAATAGAGAAGTTATGGAACAAATCAGTCTGCTGACGTCCAATCTGAAGGCTTCCATATTTGCCAAAGAAGAGGTGCACCCATGCTCGATCCCACTCGAAGTTGTTGCTTAGAGTATTATCGTAGCCTTGATTTGTCCTAATCATCGGGCCCCAAGTTAGACCCGGCACACCGTTGTCACCCCAGATATAATCTAATGCTCTGAGGCGCGCTTTAACCTGGATCCAATCGTTGAGCTTCAACACTGGATTGAGAATCAACATCTGTTCGGTGTAGGACCTTTCCGGGCCGCCTTTTACGAGGTCAGGATTAGTCACATAGTAACTGAGTGCACGAAAGTGACCACCGACGGAAAATTCGATCTCGGCAAGTGCTATGCTCGCCACAAGTAGCACGACTAGACCAGCCACTCCGAAAATTAGTAACCTCTTTTTCATTCATTTCCCCCCTTTCATTAAAATTTTTGTTTCATGGCCAAATTTAGGGCCTAAATTATTTCCACAGATAAAACTTTCCCCTTCACCTCCTTTCGATTATTTTCTATTAATAATAAATTACCTGCTTCTTTTCGTCGGGGGTAAATCTTAATCCCTTCCTCTCGGGAAAACTCCAGGTTTTTTCGGTCCTGGGTCCCCTTTTCAAAGCTATAATAATACTAGGTTTTATTGATTGTACCAAAGTAGTTTTTGCCTTGTCAAGTAAAAAATTAAAAAATTTCTTTCTCTACGAGAGAGAAGGCATTCTGTATAGTTAAACTTCCCTATCTCAACAAAAATTCACTCTCGACGATATCTCTACTTCTTGGCAAGGACTGCTGTCTCGGTAGTTCTCCAGTGCTGGACAGCAGCAGCTATGAAGCAAAGAGCTGCCATAATGCCGAATATCCAGATATAACCTCGCGCCACTCCCCATCCGCCGAAAACCTGAATCAATGGTGAAACGAGAAGCGGAAAACCGCCGCCGAAAAGAAAGAGAATAAGCGCTACTATGCTAACTGCCGTCGCTACTCCGCCTTTTTCCGCCGATTCAGCTCCCACTGCGTAGAGTATGGGATAGACAGCATTCACTACAAAACCAAAAGCTATCTGAACCAATATCACCAGAAGCAAAGTGGTACAGAAAGGAAGAGCAATCATAACCAGGCCCATCCAGATTGCGGCTAAAGTGAGCACTGGCTTTCTCCCCAATCTGTCCGACCACCACGGCAAGAGAACCTGAAATAAAGCTCCGGTGATTGACCACGCCACAGCGAGGGCTGCCACCTGGGCATAGTTAAATCCGTGGATTTCACTCAAATATTTCGGGTAAAATGCCATAAACATTGAGAGAACACCCATAAAGATCCCGGCATTTATGGCTGCACTCTGGATATTTCTTATCTTGAGCGTTCTTCCTACCAGCTGAGCACCAGACAATTCACTCACTTCTTTTGCCAGGCTCGGCTTGGTCAGTCCCCTCTTGTCAAACTCCGCATAGGCTTTCTCGTAACCTGTTCTTGTAGAAATTAAATAGTACCAGACGAGTGGAACAACCGAGATCAACGTGAAATAGAAAACATATCTCCAGTTATCGCTACCAAACCCTCTCAGAACCCAGGAGACTAACACACCAGATAACAAAACCCCCAGTGGAAATCCTGTGTGAGTAAGTCCTAAAGCAAAGCCCCGATGCTCATCTGGCCACACTTCTGAAACCACAGAAGGCCTGACAGTCTCTTCCACACCACATCCTATCTGCACGCCACATCTTAGCAAGATAAATCTTATGAATGTAGTACTAATAGTTCTAAACGCGGTAAAGAGTGATACGATCGTATAGAAGACGACCATGACTCCCCAAAAATATTTTCTTTTGTAACCGGAACCGATTTTGTCACTAATAGCAGCTCCCGGAACACCGAATGCTCCCCTAACCCATTGCATTACTGCCAGGAAAAGAGCCCAAGCTCCTGGACTTAGTGCCCACTTATCTATAAGGAGCGGCCCAAGTGTCCACACTACGCCGAAATTAAAGGAACACATTAACCATATGCCCCAGGTCGATATGGTCATACCCCAGCACCAGCTTGGCACTCGTGGCCAAACGCCGACCTTTTTCCCAACTTCTTCATTACTCATTTCATTCCTTGGCGCTGAAAGTTAAGCTAATTATTCAAAACCCAGAAACCAAGGTTTCACCCCCTTTCTTTTCTATCTATTATTCTGTCACTCAAGCAAAGCTTTGCTATCAAGCTGCATGTATTTTTCGTTCTTGTAGCAGCAAAGCGCAAGTTTTGCTTTCTTTTGTCCAATTAAATCTTAAGTTTGAAAAGTTTTATAGCGTTCTCACCCAGAACATTTGCCAGGTCTTTATCACTGAGTCCCGCAGATCTATACTGAAAGATTTCCACTGCTGTATTTTCCGGCAGGTCGGTTCCTAAAACTATTCTCTCCGAGCCGAGATCGTTCACAAACCACATCTTTTCATTAATAGAAATCCAGGAGCCCTCTAAATAAATATTCTTGCAAAGTTTTGCCGCAATATAAGCCTCTGTTGAATAGATATGTGCCATGCCGGAATGGAAAAGAATTATTGGCAAATCTGGATAAGCCATGGCCATAGGTATGACAAGTGAAGGCAGAGCAAATGGAATTCCCGCTCCCGTGTGTATCATTAAAGGAACTTTATGCCTTTTCGCTGCTTCAAAGACTTTCTTTGCATCAGTAGCCAGAGGACTTATCGCATGGCCAATGGTGTGCAGTTTT
>Ga0224501_10005220_pt1 | contig 10247 bp, 5 predicted proteins | sample SF_Oct11_sed_USG_4_FD_169105 | JGI IMG/M metagenome (GOLD analysis project Ga0224501, IMG submission 169105) | Sediment microbial communities from San Francisco Bay, California, United States - SF_Oct11_sed_USGS_8_1 | ecosystem: Environmental > Aquatic > Marine > Sediment | place: USA...
GCCGATGACCTGGCCGGCGGTCGCTCCACGTTCATGGTGGAAATGACCGAGACCGCCACCATCCTGCACAATGCCACCGAAAACAGCCTGGTACTGATGGACGAAATCGGACGCGGCACCAGCACCTTCGACGGCCTAGCCCTGGCCTGGGCCTGCGCGGAACAGCTGGCGGAAAAAAACCGCGCCTTTACCCTCTTTGCCACCCACTATTTTGAGCTAACGCGGCTGCCTGAAGACTACCCACAAATCGCCAATGTGCACCTCAATGCCACAGAGTATAAGAACCGGATTGTCTTTCTCCACCGCGTAAGTGAGGGGCCGGCCAGTCAAAGCTACGGTATCCAGGTCGGGCAGCTGGCAGGCCTGCCGCAGGCAGTAATCGCCAAGGCCAAAAAACGCCTGAGCAGCCTGGAAAACAATGCAGCCCAATTTGATCTGGCCTCCAATAGTCCACAGCAACTGGGCCTGTTTCAGGCGCAGGAAAACCCGGTCATCGAGAAAATAAAACAGATAAAACCGGACGAATTGAGCCCACGTGAGGCGCTGCAAATCCTCTACGAGCTAAAGCTGGACGTGGAAAGCTAGATTCTGTCACGAACCGGCTATTTTGTAGCCGCTTATCACTCGAAGTTCCCGTAAAATCACACTACAATATGCCCCCTAACGTGACGTGGGCTCAGGGAGAAAGGAATGACATACGTAGTTACGGAAAATTGTATTAAATGCAAATACACAGACTGTGTGGAAGTTTGCCCGGTAGACTGTTTCCATGAAGGCCCCAATTTTCTGGTTATTGACCCGGATGAGTGCATCGATTGCACCCTTTGTGAGCCTGAGTGCCCTGCCAATGCCATCTTTGCCGAAGATGACGTACCCGAAGGACAAGAACATTTCATTGCCTTGAACGAGGAACTGGCTCGCAACTGGCCGGTGATTACGGAGAAAAAAGACCCGGCTGCCGATGCCGCCGAGTGGGATGGCAAGGAAGGAAAGCTGGAAAAGCTTGAACGATAAGGGTGAAATCTTTCTGGATTTGCACCCTAACTGAGCGTACTTTTACCAGGAGTACGGGATTTTCTCGCTTGCGGTTTTATTAAACCCAAGCTAACATGTGCGACCTGTGCCGGGGTGGCGGAACTGGTAGACGCGCTGGATTCAAAATCCAGTGGTGGTGACACCGTGTCGGTTCGACTCCGACCCTCGGTACCAACTTTCTTGTCTTTATTTCCATGAAATATCATTCTAATCTTTCCTTAAGTGGGTAACCGAAAAGTGGTATCCACTTATAGGAACAGATTATGCTGTCTTGATAATGCTTGTTTCTTTTTTCATAGTGCTTAGGCACATGCTCACCAAGGACGATGCGAAATGTCTAGTACAGGTACCCGCTACGCGCTCGAAGTTCAGCCCCAGTTACCACAGGAAATCACTCGCTTAAACGATTTCGCCAATGACCTCTTTTTCAGCTGGGAGAATCAGATTTCCCAGTTGTTTGATTACCTGGACAGTAATTTGTGGCACACCTGTGGCTATAACCCCAAGCTGTTTTTGAGGCGCGTATCTCAGACCAGGCTAAATGAAGCCCCCCAAGACCGCGCTTTCATGGAAAATTATCATCGCTGCCTATCCAGTTATGATTCGTATCAAGGGGCCAGCACCCACGCCGATGTGGCCAAGATTCTAGACCCGGAAAAAGATCTGGTTGCCTATTTCTGCGCAGAATTTGGATTCCACGAAAGTCTGCCTATCTATTCTGGTGGCTTGGGGATCTTGGCCGGGGATCACTGCAAGGCCGCCACAGATCTGGGCGTGCCTTTTGTGGCCATTGGCCTGCTCTACCGGCAAGGCTACTTTATACAAACCATCGACGACCAAGGCAGACAGTTAGCCAACTATACCCCCACCCAATTTGATGACCTGCCCATACGGCTTAAGACCAATGTGGAGGGTAGTCCCATCTTGATTGATGTGCCCATCCAGTCACGCAAGGTCTATTTACAAATCTGGGAGGTCAAGGCCGGCCATATCAAACTCTATCTATTGGACAGCGACATTTCGCAAAACAACGAGAGTGATCGGCGCATTACCTATCAGCTCTACGGCGGAGACAAAACTACCCGCATCCAACAAGAGATCGTGCTTGGCATAGGAGGCGTTCGAGCCATTAGGGCACTAGACCTGCAACCCACTGTATGGCATATCAATGAAGGTCACGCCGCGTTTCAAATTCTGGAACGCTGCCGGGAACATGTCTCTTCGGGAAACAGTTTTGATACCGCCCTGGAAATGGCCGCCGCGTCCACCGTGTTTACCACCCATACTCCCGTGGCTGCAGGCCATGACATCTTCGATCATGGCCTACTACTGGATCATCTTTCCCAGTTGATTCGAGAGCTGGATATCAAAGATCACGACCTGTTATCGCTAGGACAAAACACAACAAGCCATAGCGGGTTTAATCAAACCGCCTTGGCCTTGCGCGGATCTCGTCATCATAATGGAGTGAGTCGCATACACGGCGACACGGCCTCGCGTATGGAACACTACATCTGGCCCGAAATACCGCATGACGAAAACCCCATTACCTATGTGACCAACGGTATACACGTCCCCACTTTTCTCGCCAGAGACTGGGCCAACCTGTTTGATATGCGATTCGGGGCCGACTGGAAAAACGAACTAAGAAACCCGGACTATTGGCATCGGGTGTACGATATCCCAGACCATATCTATTGGAGCGTACACCAATCGCTTAAATTGGAACTGTTTGATTTCTTGCATCAACGCATGGTCAAACAGCATAGACGAAACGGTTGCAGTGAGGCACAGATTGAACGACTTACACGCTATGTAAGGGGCGCAGATAATCGCGTTCTGGTGATGGGATTCGCCAGGCGCTTCGCAACCTATAAACGCGGAGCACTTCTATTTTCAGACCCAGAGCGTCTAAAAAAACTACTCAACGATGAGCACCGCCCAGTGATGCTCATCTTTGCCGGCAAGGCACATCCTAAAGACCAACCCGGCCAGGAGTTAATTCAGAAAATACATGAATACTCGCGCATGCCTGAATTCGAAGGCAAGATCCTTTTGGTGGAAGGATACGATATCGGGCTGGCAAGACGCCTGGTATCGGGGGTCGATGTGTGGCTGAACACACCGGAGTATCCTCTAGAAGCCAGCGGAACCTCTGGCGAGAAGGCCGGTGTCAATGGCGTTATCAATCTCAGCGTATTAGACGGCTGGTGGGGAGAAGGCTATAACGGTGAAAATGGCTGGGCTATAAAGACTCACGGCTCGGAATTCTCCAAGGATTTTCGTGATCAACAGGAAGCGCAGGACTTACTGAATATTTTAGAGACCCAGGTCATACCACTCTACTTTTACCGATCGGATCTCCCATCCGGTCAATCAGATCGAAGAAGGAACAATCATTCCCTGCACGGTTACTCTGAGGGTTGGGTACATATGTCCAAGGCTTCCATGAGCTCCATAATTCCCTATTTTAACTCACAACGCATGATGATGGACTATGTGCGCAATCTCTACGGACCCGCCAGCGAGCAAGGGAAAAAATTTCTGGGCAATGGAAACGATTCCGCAAGAAGGCTATCACAATGGAAAAGGAAGATTCAAAATTCCTGGCCGCATCTAACCATTGAGCGCCTCGATCAAGACATCCCTGGCGCTATCACTGCCGGAAAGGGAATTGAAATTTCCGTGGCCATCAAACTGGGGGATCTCCATTCAGACGATGTGATTGTGGAATGTGTAACGGAGCACCAAGATCAAATGGGAGAGTATCATACCCACGAATGCCATCGTTTTAAGGCGGCAGAAAAACAGGGAGACAAAACTATTTTTAGTTTGGATTTTCTACCCTCTTTGAGCGGGCTGCAGTTTTATAGAATTCGAGTCTATCCCTACAATAGCCTGCTCACTCACCCTTTTGAGACCGGATATATGCGCTGGTTATAGCTTAACTAAACCGCCACCCCTTCACTTTTCCCCAGGCGGGTTACGGCTGGCAAGGACTCGCTCCACTGGGCTAGCGAAATCCAACACCAGATGGTGTTGATGCTGTTTCGCGATGCCTGCTGCAACGTGGTGAAAGCGGATCTATCGAAGTCAAACCCGGACCAAGCGGCCAGCGTTTCATCTGCCTGCGTTAATAATCGGTTAAACACTGAAGCGTAACTATTAAAAAAGGAAGCCGGCATCCCAAATCCCTGTTTGTTTGGAAGAATCAATTCTGCGGGAAGGTATTTCGCGAGAATTTTCCTCAATGCCATTTTCAACAAACCCTCTTGATGGATCAGTGTCGCAGGCAGAAAGGTCGACATCTCCAATATCGCTGGATCCAGAAATGGGGTTCGCACTTCCAGAGAGTTTTTCATGCTCATGCGATCTACCTTTGCCAGCACAGCGCCAGGAAGATAGCTGTAAAAGTCCATCAACCGCATGCGCTCTATATCTAGCAAATCGGTTCTTTCGAAAGCCGATAAATATCGCGACACAAATTTTTTCCGAAAAACTTCTGCCGAATGAGGCAGAACCTGTTCCAGCACATTTGCAGGGAACATAGGCAGCCGTTCGTTAAAATAACTTTGAATCATTTTTTTCGGTGAGAGCTGATGGTTGAGGTCTTGATATCTGCCATACCCACCGAATAACTCATCCCCGCCGTCTCCAGACACTGCAACCCGAACCTGGGAAGAAATCAAAGCCGACAGAAAATACGTAGGCACGCAACTCCTATCACCATTTGGTTCGTCGAGATTTTTTCCGAATTGCGTCACCGCCGTTAATAGATCATCCTGCGAGATATAGTAGGCCTCAAAGGGGAGACCTAAGTGATTTGCTATTTTTTCGGCCACTATAGTTTCGTTGTCTGAAACATTGGTGAACCCAGCACTAAAGCATTTCGGATCCAGACCCAGCTTTTTCGCCGAGATAGCACACACCAAACTGGAATCCACACCACTGGAAAGATATGCGCCGACAGACACATCTGCATGCAGGCGTCTGGAGATACTTCTTATTAAACGCGATTCCAATTCCTCCAGAAACACGTTAACGTCAATCGACTCCCTTGCCTTCCTCCCTTCTATATCGAACGCGTACAGACTTCTCTCCCTCAACTCCATCTTAGAATTGATGCGAACAAGCGTGCCCGGCGAGACCGACTTTAATTCCTCAAAAATCGTGTCGGGATCTGGAACATATCGCAGGGAAAAGTAATGGTAAAGCGCATCGACAGACACATTTCGAGACAGGGAAGGAAGCGTACTCAGCGCCTTCAACTCTGACGAAAAAGCAAAACCTCCATTCTTTACACAGTAAAAGAGAGGCTTTTCACCCGCCCTATCTCTGGCAAGCAATAACTCTCCTTTTTCCTTGTCATAGATCGCGACCGCAAACATCCCATCTACTTTTTGGAATATGGCATCACCCCATCTCGCATAGCCTTCGAGAAAGACCTCTGTATCCGAGTCGGTTTTAAACGCCGCCCCCAACGCTATGAGTTCTTTACGAATTTCTCTGTAATTGTATATTTCTCCGTTAAAAGAAATAACATAGCGCTGCCTCACGCTTTCCATCGGTTGATTGCTTCGCGAATCCAGATCAATAATAGACAATCGCGTATGTCCAAGCACCAGCCCACTGTTCTCATCCTCCCAGATACCCTTCGCATCAGGGCCGCGGTGGCTCTGCAAGGCATTAAACTGGCTAACGATTTTAATGCGGGCCTCGCTCGCATATTGAAAAGCAGGATCAAACAAACCGGCTATTCCACACATGTATTTAGCCTCTCTTTATAAACACGCCCTGACCTGTCGGAGATTCCAAAACAAACTCCCCACGCTCTTTAAAAAATTCATACTCTTGCTCATAACTTTCGTCGTATCGTGAAAAGCCATAATCATCCAGCACTATCATTCCACCCACAGATACCCGGTCATAGATTTTTTCAAGCGCATACATCTCAGGCTCAAAACAATTCAAATCAATCTGCGCAAAGGCAATTTTATCGGGCAGATTACCTTCCAATGTTTTACACACATCCCCTTTAATTACCGTGATATTGCTAAAGTCTGAAAATAGTTGCACCACTTTCTCATAAAGCAGAGGACCATGATTCACTTTTCGACTTTCTACAGGCGGATCTTCAAAAATGTCAAACATATAGTATTGCTTGTTCACCTGCTTGAAATCGATATATCTTGTTACAACATCCATAGTCAATCCATCATAACAACCCACGTCGACAAAATCGCCCTCGACTTTTAGGCAAGAGCGAGCCGCCCAGCACATAAGATAAACTCGCCATATCCTTGCCTTTAGTATCGCATTATCTTTGTAGCGATCCATCGCTCTGATAAAATCGCTTTCTCGTAAAAACCCCAGGGTGCGAAACCAGACAAACATGTCATCAGCTAATAGTGCGGAGCTACCACTGGTATTCGCATTCAGAAACTGTGCTGAGCCAACAATATTTTCGACAAATCTTTTTTTGTTTGCTTCTACATTCAGAGGATGTACATTGTATTCTTTATTAAACAAAGCAAAATAGGGCGATACATAATGATCCGGACCATCAGGTCTAAACGTAGCAAGCAAATCTGCCACCTGTTCTACTGCTGATTTACGGTTTCCCTTTATGTGAATCACGGCCTTGCGTTTCAACTCACCAATCTGCTGATCTTCTCCAAGATTCCAGGAATAGTTGTAGACATCGCATGGCAGCGAAATGACCGAGCAACCACCTATCTTCATCGGCCTGTAGTGAGAGTAGGGGCTCAAAGTAAAACACACCGCATTCAAGCTCAATTGGCCACCCCGCCATTTTTGAATGTCGCCGTAGAAATCACGAATATGATTGTCTGAAATCAACTGGTAATACGTTGCGAGATAACTGCGAAAAAAATCCAGTACGACAGGTTTGTTTTCCACTTTCGCAAAGATCACACCCTCATTGACAGGCATTACTCCACCCAGTTTTCGAGTGGTTATTGCCACATCAAACTCGGAATCGAATAACTCACTACAATCTGAATTCAAAAAAGCGTCACTGTCTAAAAAGATAGTATCTGCCGAAAACGCTTTAGATTGCACATATGCCAGCATCGCATGTACACGTTCAAACATGGGTGTTTCAGCATCTACATCTAGACCCATCACATGCACCTGTTTGCTGGAAAACTTGAACCAAGAAGAGTTTTTGTTCGTAACAAGATAGACATTTGCATCGCGACGCCATCGTTTGACCGCCGAAAGAAATGTTTTAACCACCAATTCGTAATTGTATCCGGCCAAGTCCGCCTTGATATCGACATAGTCAATCCGACTTGCCCCTTTGGGCATCTCGACATGATACATAAAGACATTTAAGCCGCCCTCCGCTTCCGCCGCATGCGCGTCTATCATTTTCGTGTAGGCGGATACTTTACTAATCACGTCCTTGGGCAGTTCTTCACTGTAAAGGGTGGAGGCATAGCTGATAACCTGATCGATATCTACGAATAGCCCGGTTGTTGAGTCCGCCTTGGAATTTTCTGTTAGCGCTATATTAGATTCGGATTTGGTATTGATTTTCACGCCAAAGACCCCTTGGTAATAGGCTTGCAACGGAGAACTGTGTATCTCTGCACTACAAGCAAAAAAGAAACCGTTGAAAGAAAAACTGATATCTAATTGATATTATTGATTATATCTAGAAGAGGAGACAGATAGAGCAGCCAGATTCTCAGTTTGTTCAGTATTCAACTCAGTCCACTGAAATCGCCAATGCCAGTTGTTTTCAGTGGTGCCCGGGGTGTTCATTCTCGCGTCTTCTGCCAAGTCCAGCACATCCTGCATGGGCAGGATGACGAGATTGGCAACCGATTCCATTGCCGCTTTAATGATTGCTGAGGCCAAGTCTACATTTTCTACTTTTAGAACTTCCCGTATCGTGTTTAAAACGGACTCATCCAATGCCCGTAACCAACCTCTGAGCGTATTATTATCATGCGTACCGGTATACACCACGCAATTCTCGATATGGTGATGAGGTAAATAGGAATTATTGGGATCACCATCAAAGGCAAACTGCATAATACGCATACCCGGAAAATTGAACTGATCCCTAAGCTGTATGACCTCATGGGTAATCACTCCCAGGTCTTCCGCCACCAAGGGCAGCACACCAAAATGTGATTCCAGTGCCTGAAAAAACGCAGCACCCGGCCCCTTCACCCAGCGACCATTTATGGCTGTGTCTTCTGTTGCCGGTATCTCCCAATAGGCCTCAAAGCCCCTGAAATGATCGATACGAAACAGATCAAACATTTCCAACTGCGTCTTGATGCGCTGCACCCACCACTCGTAGCTTGTTTCAGCCAGATAAGACCAATCATAGAGCGGATTTCCCCAGCGTTGGCCGGTTTCAGAAAAATAGTCGGGCGGTACTCCGGCAATTACGGAACACAATCCACTTTCGTCCAGTTGAAAACAGCGCCGATTGGCCCATACATCTGCACTGTCGTGGGCAACAAAAATAGGCAAATCACCAAACATCAGGATTCCGTTTTCATTCGCGTAGTCCTTGATCTCCAGCCATTGTTTGAAAAAGAGAAATTGTTGGAAACACTGTGCCTCTATCTCTTCTTCATGGCTATCTATGATCTCTTCCAAAGCACGCAAGCTCCGATCCCTTAGGGCAGGTTGCCACTGGTACCAAGGTTTGAAATTTTCTTTGGCACGAATCAGTTGATAGAGTGCATAGTCTCGCAACCAGCGATGTTTAACAACAAAGTTTTGAAACTGCTCAAGGATGTCATCTTTTTTGCTATTACGACAATGTTTCAACGAAGCCTGAGACATGTACACGCAGGCGCGTAAATTTTCTTCAAAACTCGAGCCCAAGGGAATCAGATTTTCCTTAAGCAGAAGGCCCGCCTCCAGCAATGACTGCCAAGAAATAAGCAAGGGATTTCCCGCGTGGGCAGAAAGACATTGATAGGGTGAGCGGTCTGAGTGCGTGGGCCCCATGGGCAGCACCTGCCACACGGACTGCTTAGCGGCCTTTAAAAAATCGATAAAACGACGAGCATTAGAATCCAACACACCCTGCACCTCGTCCCCCGGTAGCGAGGTAGGATGCAACAAAATGCCGCTGCGCCTGTCAGCCATTGCGGCACACACCCGGCGCGCTCAAACTTCACTGCCTCTGCGCATCGCGCCTCCGCCTTCCGGCGTGCCACCGCCTACACTAATTGGCGAATCCAACTCGGGGGGAATAGGTTCTTTAAGGAGCTTATACAACTCTTTTAATTGATAACGATAGAGTCGATCAAAGTCATTAACAGAAGCCGCTGGGTTATAGTCTCCAAACCACCAAAACCAGTCTGACCCCTCGCAAATCGCCAACTGTTGAGTTGCGAGCCTACGCTGTTCTTCGCTCAACTCGCCTCTCTCTAACACTCGATCATAGACGTGCTTGGCGGCAATTAGTAAGTCCCAGCCCTTGTTTTTGTCGGGGTCTCCAATCCAGGTTGAAAACGTGCCATAGACCCAGCTTCCTGCCGTGATGTGATTCAGATTTACAGGATTGGTGTTTTCGTCCAGCACCTTGGAAAAGGTAGTCAGTTGGATATGTGGATGTTCCGTCAAACGTTTATACAATGTCGACAAAAAATAATAGCCATTTTCCGGATAGTGTTCCCAGGCGTTTTCCCCATCCAATATAACGGATACCACCGAGTCTTGAGGATTTTTGCATGCTTTATAGATGTTTTCCAAATGGTGAATAAAATTATTAACTGCATCATCGGCATGCCAGTCACTATAGGTGAACCCGATTAAATCGGACAGGCCGTCATCACGGAAAAAACATACAGTATTGCAATCATTGATCTTGTATGGGCGATGTGTGCATTCATTTTCCAACTCGGATTTCAGTTTTTGATTTTTCGCCAAGCTATTACGCATCACATTTTCGCCGCTGGCTATCCAGCGTATCCCCATTTTGTCACATAAACGTAAGGTGGCATCACTCACTGAACCCTCAGATGGCCAACAGCCATCGGGTTTTCGTTTAAAGAATTGCTCAAAGACCTCTATGCCGCGCTCGATATGCCAAAGTGAACGTTGCTCACCGCCTGGGTATTGCGCGGTAGCAGGCAAATGCACTTTGGGCATCGCCTCTTCGGCGGATTTCAAATCCAACATCAGGGGAATTATGGGATGCGCATAAGGCGTAAAAG
>Ga0224501_10005221_pt1 | contig 10247 bp, 7 predicted proteins | sample SF_Oct11_sed_USG_4_FD_169105 | JGI IMG/M metagenome (GOLD analysis project Ga0224501, IMG submission 169105) | Sediment microbial communities from San Francisco Bay, California, United States - SF_Oct11_sed_USGS_8_1 | ecosystem: Environmental > Aquatic > Marine > Sediment | place: USA...
GAACTCTTAGACATAGTTGCTAGACCCGTATATTTCACCTGTAAAGCAGCTAGGTACACAAGGCAAGGAATTACAATTGTTGGTGGTTAAATTGCTCATGGATATGCTGGAAATAAGTTATTTAATCTGCAAATGTATTATTTAACCATAAAAAGGTATTTTTCCCAATTAAATCCAGAGATTAGCTATCCAGTTTTTAGGCTAACATGCCGTTAACAAATGTTATATCAAATTTTGGTTTTGCGGTTGGTTAAATTACTGTAAAGAAAGATTTATTGCTGGCAATAAGGCGTATTTTTGCTTCATAGAGAAAATATAGGTGTATTCATTGTGAATTTGCAAACAGACTCTGATTTCCTTTCATGTTTAAGTGATTTTGCTGTGCGTATTGATTCGCATGGCACCATATTGGAAGCTTCTAAATCATCGAGTGAATTCCTGCAATTGCCGACAGCATTGGAGCAAGAATCAATTCAATTATTTATTCAACCTGAAGATATGCATCAGCTGACAGCAGCCATGGAGACTGCAAGAGAAAGTGGATGTAAACAATCAATTATGGGGCGTCTGTTGCAGCAAAGGGTATTGCCAATATGGGTAGATTGTCACATCATGCCGCGTCAAAACGGTGACTTTCTGTTGATCGCATTTGATGCGACACATTGGAAGGAAAACGAGGCCCGGCTTGTACATCTTTCTACACATGACCCACTCACTGGATTGCCCGGAAAAATATTGCTTGATGATCGTCTGGCTATGGGTATTCTCTCGGCACAGCGAGAGCGAAAAACTTTGGCGTTAATCCTGTTAGATCTAGATAATTTTAAGAATGTTAATAGAACACTAGGGCACGATATTGGTGATGCTTTACTCAGAGCCATAGCCGAGAGATTGCAAGCATGTGTGCGACGTAGTGATACATTAACTAGGATACGGGGTAATGGATTCTGCTTCATTATGATGGGAGCAGGGGAAAGTACGATTGAATTAATTACCAAAAAAATCTTCATAGCGGTGCGGCGACCTTTTTATATTGCCGGACATAACTTACATGTCAGTGCTTGTCTTGGAATTTCGATTTACCCGCAGCATACGGATAATGCATTAGATTTATATCGACAAGCAGAAATTGCTATGTATAGAGCGAAATCATTAGGTACGAACCAATGGGTGCTTTATTGTGACAAGCTGGATGCTGTTGAAGAAGATTTGTCACTTGAATCAGCAATGCATAACGGTATTAAGAATGGTGAGTTTACGTTGCATTATCAACCTATTTTTTGTGCGCAAACAGATAAATTATCCGGAGCGGAAGCATTAATGCGTTGGAATAGTTCAAGTTTTGGTTCTGTTTCGCCGATTAAATTTATTCCAATGGCAGAAAATAATGGTTTGATAAAAATGCTTGGGATATGGGCATTGCGTAGTGCTTGTTTTCAAGCAAAACTTTGGCAAGATGCAGGCCATACCGATTTCTATATTTCTGTCAATATTTCGCCGCGTCAGTTTGTGCATAAAGATTTTCTAGAAACAATAAATAGGACACTGAGTGAATCTGGGTTGTCACCGAATAGCTTGATGTTGGAGATTACAGAAGGTGTATTGATGGATGATCCACAGCGGGCAATCATTATTCTTACGCAACTGCGTGAGGCGGGTGTCAAAATTGCCATTGATGATTTTGGTACTGGCTATTCTTCATTGACTTATTTAAAGGAACTTCCATTAACAGTATTAAAGATTGATAAAGCATTTATAGACAATGTAGTTAGTAATTCAGAGGATGCGGCCATAGTAACTGCAATACTGGGCCTGGCTAAAGGGTTGGATTTGTGTGTAGTAGCAGAAGGCGTTGAGGATGAGACACAACGCGACTTTCTAAAGAAAGAAGGGTGTGATTTGATACAGGGCTATTTAACAGGGAAGCCAGTTAGTTCAGAAGATTTCCAAGAAAAACATATTGTATGACGACTTTAATTTCGACATTTAAAAATGGTAAGGCAGATTTCTTTGCATTGTTGACGAAACGGATGGATGAGCAAGGCGATTTTCCTTCATTATCTAAATCGGCACAATCACTTGAGAAATCTATATATGACAGAGAAAGTAATGTCTCGGAAATAACCAGTGCGATATTGAGTGATTTCACACTGACTCAGAAGGTGATTAAGTTGTCCAATTCAGCCATGTACTCCAGCATGGGCGGAGAAATTACAACGGTTACTCATGCTGCAGTGGTGTTGGGTATGGATGCAATTTCACACCTTGCGCTTAGTATTCGTATCATTGATACACTTTCTTCCAGTGCGCCAGATTCTGAAGCTGCTCAAAAGGAACTAGAAAAAGCGGTTTTGGCTGGTGATATGGCGAGAAACATCGTTTCCAAATTAAATATGCAAAATGGTGAAGAAGCTGTTGTATGTACATTGATGCATCATCTTGGGCGATTGTTGCTGGTGTTTTATTTTCCTGATGAGTGGTCCAAAATTCAGGAGATTACCGAAGGTGAGTTGTCTCGTGAGAATGACGCAGCACTAGAAGTTGTTGGTGTGACCATTGATGAAATTGCACAGGAGATTGCCAAGGATTGGCGGCTGCCCAAAAAAATATCTAATAGCATGATGACAGATTCAACTTCTGATCTTACATTGAGCGCCCCAGGTTCTTCAGACTGGCTTAAACATATTGCAAATTTTTCAGGAGAGGCTGCAGCCGAAGTCGTTAATAAAAATAGGAAAGATAATTTAAAAGAAATTATTTCACGCTATGATTCCGTATTAGATATCTCTAGTACTGATCTTGTTGAATCAATTGATTTAGCGAAGGAAATGGCGAAAGAACAAGCGGGGCAGCCGCAAATTGAGCATTCAGATGGTAAACCTGTCGATGCACAGGAGAGACTTGTATTAGGTATACATGAAATTGATAGTATGCTTGATAAAGGGATGGATTTTAGCAGTACGATAAGCGTGATTCTAGAAACGATGTATGCGAGTATGGGGTTTAACCGTGTAGTTGCATTTTTTCTCGGTTCGGGGGAGTTTAAAGCAAAAGTAGGTTTCGGAAACATGATGCCGGAATCTTTGCCACAACTTATCTTTCCAGAGGATTATGTGGCAGATGTGTTTCATCTGTCGTTGGCCAATAAAGCGGATGTGTTTATTCAAGAAGTTGCTTCAGTTAAAGAAGCATCAAGTATACCAGGATGGTTCAAAGAGGCTTTACCTGATGTTGGTGCATTTATTTTATTGCCTTTAGTTTTCAATGATCGCGCTGTTGGTTTAATCTATGCCGACTGGAGAATGGGTGTCGCTGGGTTGGTTGAACCCAAGGAGCTTTCTTCCATGGGTGTTCTTAGGGATCATATGTTAGAGGCTTTAGCAGAGCAGAATAAATAGTATTTGTTTTCGTGTATTAAATATTTTCTTGAATATAGTTGCTATAGTGATTGCGTGAAAAAATGTAACTCGTTGACTAAATCTTTGGGTTAAACTTTACAAAGTTTAGAATATTCGGGGTTGCGAGAACGCTATTTTTTCATTATTCAATATCAGTAAGCATAAATTATCTATCCTTTCGTAGATCTTGGTGTGAATAGTTTTATCTTGTCATCTGCTTGAGTCTGAATTAATCGGTGTTTTCCTCTGGTTTTAATTTTCATTCTTATTTGTGTAAGAAAATTGGATCTAAACTCTCCCCCGGAATCACATGGAATTTTAGATGTCTCCTATAACAAGAATTTTTGGCTTTCTGGCATTGTCGATCAGTTGGTTGGCATTTGCTTATTTCATCGGCCATATGATTCCAGACCAGCAGTTGTGGTTTGCTTTACTGGCGACCTTTATATTTGGATTGCCACTGTATCTTGCAGCAACTTATGCAGTGACTATTCAGAGAATTCACCACGCTAATCAATTTCGCAATTTAGGTATTCTGTATTGGTTTTTAAGCAGAAGAATCCTGCCCTATATTGGTTGGGCGTTGTGGTCAGTGATGTTCGCTTTCTTATTATTATTTTACCTTGGTGTGACACAAAAGTTGGAATGGGCTGCATTCATACTGACAATCTCTGTATTTATGGCGATCCAAGCTATTTTTGAACCCATTGCAGCGCGAGAATATAAACCTTATATCGCCCTGCATAAATCGCTTACTTGGACACGTTGGTTAACTGCCTTGGTAATGGCCGTGTTCTATGTTTTATATGTGAAATTGGCGGGTGATTTTCATCAATATGGTTCTTTGGCAGAAGCTATTCAGATAAAGAGTCAGGGTATCGAAGATGCGGCCACTAACAGTGTTTTGATTTTGGAAACAGCAAGACTCCTGGGTTTTATAGAAGGTTTGAAAGTTTATGCGCTGGGTAATTTACAGTCACTTAATGACTTACTTTATGTGCTACTCATATTTCTGGGTAGTTTAATGCTTTTTTACAATATTGCGCTTGCATTATCCAGTTTTATGGTGCCGTTATCTGAATATCGCCGTGTTCTTGGCCCTTTGCAGGATATCGAGCAACCAGCCAAAGTGCCACCACGTGTTCTAGCAATAGCATCTGGATTGATCACGTTTTTTATGCTTTTTATTTATGTGCCCGCAACGGTTTATTTGGATGGCTGGTTACGTTCGACGCCACAAGTTGTCGAGAAAATACAAGAATCACAATCCGTTGTTGTAGAAACATTGGAAAAAATTGGTGATGACTACTATAAGCCAGGCACTATTGCTCAGACAAGACAAGCTTATCTTGAGGCAATCAGTGAGCTGGAAGAATCTGTTAATGAGTTGAAACAGAATACCGATGCTGGGTTCCAGCTAATGGCTGAGAATGTAGATGACTATCTCGACTGGTACTATAGTTTGCCAGGGGAATATGAACGGATTGTGGCGCTGGCAACCGGTAAGCTAGAGAATTGGATGATCGAGAAATTAGAAGATTATCTCATGCAGGGCAATGCATTTGGCCCTGTTCAGCAATCCATTGAAGATGCGATGAAAAAAAATGAAGCGCTGCATGCTGAATACTTAGAGAAAATCAATCAGATTTTGGCACAAAACCATGTTGAACCAGTAACGCTAGAGCCAGAAATTGTTCAATATTCCCCACTTGATGCGATAAAAGAACCGCCGAACCATAGTGTCATTGTTAATCTGGAAGACCGCCTTCTTATCTCAGGGGGTGTTGGTGTTGCTGGTGCAGTAACGGGCGCAATTGCTGGAAAAGTAACTGCGAAGGTTATTGCAAAAGGCGTTATACAAATTGGCGCCAAAGCATTAGTTAAGGTTGCTGCAGGTAAAGCAGCTAGTGTGGTAGGTGGCGCTGCTGCTGGTGCAGCCAGTGGTGCGGCAGTTGGTTCTGTGTTTCCTGGCGTTGGTACGGCAATCGGTGCGGCAATTGGGGGTGTGCTTGGTGGTATTAGTGTTGGGCTGGGCATTGAACACCTGCTGTTGAAGCTGGAAGAGCATTACTCCAGAGATGAATTCAAGTCACAGATCCTAGAAGCAATTGATGAAGCGCGTTTTGAATTTGAAGAATCTTTGGAGTTGAGTGAGTGACTTGATTCTAGTGATTGAGATGTAAAGATAAAGCATTATGTGCATCAAGTAATTGTTCACTGGCATTTTCGGTGCTACTGTCAATGTGAATAATGTGGTCAGCTTCGTGTTCGGTTAAGGGCTCTTCGGTCGATAATTGATGCTGTAGTACTTCACTGGTTGCTTCTGAAGCATCACTTTTTGTATTTGCTCTTAACTTTATCCTGTTGTTACAGCATTGCTTGTCAGCATGAAAATCAAGAATGACAAATAGAATATTCAATTCCCTTGCAAGGTTTTGAAACTGTTGGCGCTGGGTTTGTTTGAGGAAGGTTGCATCAACAATAACGGAGAAGCCGCTCTGGCAGATTTGTTTGGTTATTGTGAGTAGGTGGTGATATGTATGTTGATGAGCATCTTCTCCATAGACTTTGTGATAAATGGCGGTGTCGGTATGATCTTCCGCCTGCATGCCAAACAATCGTTTGCGTTCAATATCTGATCGTATTCGAATCAAATTACATTTTTCTAATAAAGGTTGCGTCAAGGTGGTTTTACCTGAGCCAGATACGCCATGTGTAATAAAGAGTGTTATAGGTGGGGCATGTGTAAAGATTTCAGCCAGACCGGTATATTCTTTGTAAAGTTTAATAGTATGTTGTTTGTCTGTTAGGGTTGCGGTTGTATCATTCGCTTGGATAATTGCAACTTTGGCACGTACCAAGGCACGATAGACTTGATAGAATTTGAGTAAGGCTAATCCACTATAATCTCCACTACGTTGTAAATAACGGTCAAGCAAACGCGCGGCAAAAGTGGGTTTGTTGCGATCAATTAAATCCATGGTGATAAAGGCCACTTCACTCATGACATCAATCCAGCGCAGTGATTCATTGAATTCGATGCAATCGAAAATTGTAATTTTTTCATCTAATAATGCGATGTTGGCCAGGTGCATGTCACCATGACAATTGCGGACAAAGCCATCTGCTTTACGTTGCTTTATTTGTGGTAATAATTGTTTGTAGTTTGCTAAGCTCCATTCTTCTAGCATTTTAAGTTGTTGAATATCTTTTCTTTCACTAAGAAATGGTAAAATTTGCTGAAAATTTTTGTCGATGGGTTCTAATACTGTTGTAGGTTCACCATGGGGGCTGTTGTTAGATGCTGTCTCAGCTTTGCTGTGAAACTGGGCAATCTGGTCCGCCAATTGATTGATATGTACAACCTCAAGCTCATTACGATCTAATACAGCGTCCAGTCGTGCTGATTGAGAGAATTGGCGCATTTTGACGGCATATTCAATAATTGGGTTGCCATTAAAGGTGGGAGTTTTTGTGGTGCCGCCAATAGCAATAACGCCAAGATAGATGTCAGGGGCAAGGCGTTGGTTCAACATTACTTCTTGTTGGCAATAATAGTGTCGTTTTTCTAGATTGGAGAAGTCTAAGAAACCCAGATTAACCGGTTTCTTAATTTTGTAGGCGTAAAGGCCTGTGAGAATGACCCAAGAAATATGGGTTTCAATCACTTGAAAACGAGTAATTGGGTGGTCGTAAAGGGTGGGGTTTTGAAGTGCCTGAATGAGGGTGTTGTCAGACATCGATGAAAAAACATCTCCGCTAAATATTAGGAAATGCCGATAGACCAAGTACTATCGGCATTATAAGAATCATGATTACATGACCTTCATGAATTCTTTAACATTTTCTTCCATTGGTGGACGCATACCGGCTTTACGGCCTTCGGCTAGTGCTTGCTCGGGATCGATACCTTTGCTGATCCGATAGCTTGCCCACATGCCACCAGCTCGGTTGCCTGAACCACAGTGAACTAAAATAGGTTTCTCTGCGTTTTCAATCGCTTTGGTGAATGCGGCTAGTTGCTCCTCAGTAAATCCGGCAACGGTGGTTGGAATATTGATATAAACCATATTTTGCGCATCAACCAGAGCTTTTTCTTCTTCTGTTCCTTCTGTTGCGGTACGTAAATCAATAATGGTTCTGAAATTATGGGCAGCTAATAATGGCGCGCCACCATCGCCTATCATGCCGGAAGTGGCAATTTGTGGTGTGATACGGGCGTAGTTTTGAACGGTGTAAACTTGATTGCCGTATGGCACTCTGTCGGTCGCGTGTGCGATGCCGGTGAACAAAATAGCCGCTAAGGACATGATAATGATAAAGTGTTTCATATGATCCTCATCAACAATGTTAAGTGAAAAATGGTTGAGTGCAATTGTAGCGTCCCTGTGTTGTTATATACAAATTATTTGTTGACTGATTGACAGGTTAGTTTTTCTCTTCAGCAAGTGTTACAGCCACCATAATTGAAAAGTGCATTCATGTGGTTCTTGTTGCAATTCATATGGTAAATATAGGCCGGTGCAAACCTTGGGTTGTGATGTGACTTGTTGTTAGAGTATAAACTCTGTTCTCTTAGAAATCAGCTATCACATATTCGAATAATTAATTCGTTCTCTACACAAACATTAGATTTTAGTTGCAATAGGGTTGTTGCTGTTAGACACTGGTGATGGCTACTGTTAACTTTAATCTTACAAGCATGGTAAAAGTAAAACGTCTGATTCTTGATGTGCTTAAACCCCATCAGCCCAATGGACTGGAATTTGCTACGTCATTGGCGGAGCAGTCTCCTGATTGTTATATCAAGTTCTCAGTCGTAGAAGTGGATGAGCAAACAGAATCTGTCATTTTAACGATCGATGGAGAAGATATTCCGAGGCTATCAGCGCCATGGGAGGAACCGTGCATAGTATTGATGAAGTGGAAGTTATAGGTGGTCACGAGACAGTTTGATTCATAATTAGCTTGCGCTATGTTGGATTGCGCACGCGTTCTTTACTGCGCGGAATAACTGTAGTTTGATAGTGAACACACTCAATTCAGTTTGGCTCACCGTCAATATTCCAGTAACTGATGAAAAATGCAGGTTAATAGGTTATGAGTATTGCCGATCAACTTTTATTATTCATACGTATTACGCGATCCCAACGTATTGCACGACGTTATTTTGTGGTTAATGGTTTTGATGGGGCGCTGACCATGCTAGGTTTGCTAATGGGTTTTTACGTTAGTGACCAAGTGGCGCTGTCGGTAGCCATTAGTGTTTGTCTGGGCGCAGCTGTTGCTCTTGGTATGAGTGGTTTGACCAGTGCCTATATCAGTGAAACCGCTGAGCGAGCGCATGAGCTGAAGGTTTTGGAAGAAGCCATGATTACCGACTTGGGTGAGTCAGCGCATGGAAAGGCTGCACGTTTGATGCCATTCTTGATTGCCGTTATTAACGGCTTAGCACCCTTTCTAATTGCTCTTATTATTGTTTTGCCGCTTGCGCTTGGACACTGGTATCCAGAACTTATTCTAAAGCCTGTGGAATACGCTACTGTGCTTGCTTTTATTATTATTTTTCTTCTTGGCGTGTTCCTCGGTCGTATCAGTGGGCATTTCTGGCTATGGTCAGGGTTTAAAACACTATTTATTGCATTCATAACAACGTTGCTGATCTATGTTATTAGTCCAACCTGAATCTAGTGCATAGTAGATAAGCAATTGAATACTACAGTGTTAATTCATCAGAAATTCTTGGTTAATAATATCAATTCATCCTAATGCAACGTATAGTGTAGTTATCAGAACTTGATGGCTGTTGCATTAGTCGCTTAAAATTTATTGTACAGTATGACTAACCCGACTCCTACATCATCTACACATTCCTGGCACACACTATCTGCTTCAGAATCTGCTGAGTTGCAACAAGTTGATATGACGGCTGGCCTGTCTGAAGAACAGGTCAAACACCGACAACAACAATATGGGCCTAATGCTATCCTCACTAAAGAAGGTAGAAGTGCTTGGCATATCTTGCGGCAGCAGTTCTCGGATTTCATGATTATTGTGCTGATTATTGCAGCAATCGTATCTGGGTTGGTTGGCGAACCAGAAGATGCCATAGCGATTGTTGTGATCATTTTATTGAATGCAATCGTCGGTTTTGTGCAGGATTATCGCGCTGAAAAAGCGTTGGCTGCTTTAAAGAAACTGGCAGCACCCACCGCGACTGTTCGGCGCAATGGGCAGATTGAAGTAATCCCTACCGACCATTTGGTACCTGGTGACGTTGTGATATTGGAAGACGGGAACTTGATACCAGCGGACTTACGTCTTTCCCATATTGCGCAACTCCAGGTAAATGAAGCGGCGCTAACGGGTGAATCCCAACCGGTTGATAAAATTTCAGCTGAGCTGCAAGACACTGAATTAGCAATCGCTGACCGACTCAATGTGGCATATAAGGGTACCGTGGTAACGCGAGGTCGTGGTGAGGGGATTGTGACGGCCACCGGTATGCAAACAGAGATTGGCAAAATTGCCACGCTGTTGACGGAAGAAGACACCACCAAAACGCCATTGCAAAAACGATTAGCGAGATTTGGCCAACGTTTGGCCATTTTGATTTTGTGTATTTGTGCGGTAATTTTTGTGACGGGTTTAATGCGTGGCGAGCCGACAGTGTTAATGTTTCTGACGGCGGTCAGTCTTGCCGTTGCCGCTATCCCCGAAGCATTGCCGGCGGTGATTACTGTTTCGTTGGCTTTAGGTGCCAAAAAAATGGTGCGTCTGAATGCTTTGACAAGAAGTTTGCCGGCAGTAGAGACGCTTGGTTCTGTGACCTATATTTGTTCAGATAAA
>Ga0224501_10005222_pt1 | contig 10246 bp, 7 predicted proteins | sample SF_Oct11_sed_USG_4_FD_169105 | JGI IMG/M metagenome (GOLD analysis project Ga0224501, IMG submission 169105) | Sediment microbial communities from San Francisco Bay, California, United States - SF_Oct11_sed_USGS_8_1 | ecosystem: Environmental > Aquatic > Marine > Sediment | place: USA...
CGTTAGGCAATCAGCTTTCAGTTTAGTTATGTTATAATAGCTAAGCACTGATTGGGCGTCACAAATTCGGAAATGAAAATAAAATGGAGGAAGTTTTATCACAGCTGAAACGAAGTTAGAATTAAGAGGTTAGTTGAGACTAACGGGTTTTATTAATTAATACTATACAGTCGAGAGTATATTGGTTAGAGTCCAAGACACGCGCACACAAAAATGAACCATGGTTTCCAAACAGAAGCGAGTTGTTCTCGTGTTAGCACTGTTAGTGGGTACTAGGAGCCCGGAATGATGGCACAGCAGCCACACAGCTGTTTGGTTAGTCACAAATCCATGGAGAAGATAGCCGTGGGCAGGGGGGGACAAGGCACGCAGAAATAGTAACTACAAAAAATACTCTCGGCGAAAAACGTCAGTGTCTGTGTGTTCACTATGTACAAAATAAAGGCAATCAGATCCTGTCCGTATACATCAACAAAATACAAGGGCACAAAATTATTATGCTATATGAGAGAAGGTGCCCGTATCTCTGGGAAATTTCATTGGTGAGGTGTAAATAGAACTCGGGAGTAAATATCGGTTCAAAATTCCACCGTCACCAGACAATTACTAGTCTAAATGATCATAATTTGTGGTGAGGATAGTAGTGTACAGTAAAAACTGATTAAGCGATACAGTGTTATTATACAGGAGCCGAGTGTGTTAAGTAGATCAAAGACAAAAGAAACACAGGCAGGGCTGTCAGGTTAAACGCTGGCTGGCGCAGTTCGGCGATGCAAACCGAAGCCCGATACGTTAGTGAAATCAATCCGATATGGTTATACCTCACTTCCCGGTGTAAGTAGGATCACGTCAGATGTAACAAGCGTTTGCACTGGATAAAGTTTCTGTGAGGTGGCCTGTGATTGGTTAATTCCACTGCGGTCGACCATTGATTGATAGTAGAACAACAAAGTGATGAACAGTGCAGCCGGTATGGAGGCCGAGAGCTCTAGCAGGGTATTTGTGCCGGATGCATGGTGTTAGTCCTTGCAACTATAAGGGCAAAGAGAAGACGATTACATATAATTAGTATGGTAAACGAGCAACTATAATACACAGAATTAGATCAACTCTCACTACGCCGGCGGCTGCCTCGCGAGATCGGCAGCGTAGTGAGAGCAGCAGCACTAGAAGGCAAACTCCACCACAGGTCAGCAGAGAGCCTGCAATCTGAGCAGCGACGCGGGAAAAAGCTTGCTTAAGGGTGGAGTTCGCCGAGTACCTAATACACAGCGGGATCTGGAGTATAAGAAACGTTAGCGGGATATATGGTAGTATGGCGAGGTTCAGACGTGCACGCGAATTGTGGCAAATGAAATGGAGTGTCGCAGGATTGCTTTGTGTATTCTCAAACTGTTACGATCGGGACTGTAAATTTTAAAAGGGCTAGATCGAAAAATATTGACAACACATCACCCCAATTGAGTGCCTTGGAGCCTCGGTTGTCCAGAAAAAATTTTAAATCAATTTTTTCAATCGTAAAATGAGATTAGACGGGTTTGAATCACCATTTTAAGAATACATGGAGCAGTCAGGAGAGAGTAGAGTAAGTGGAGGAAGGTGACTTGATGATAACACGGGCATAAGGCAGGCGAGTGACCAACGGGAGAGTTCCGGTTCCAACAGATGGGGGGGGGCAGTTGCAAATGCATGGAGCATTGAGGGGTTTTTTATTTCAAATTTATTGCTAGAAAATAGCAAAATAATCTTGATGTGTCGTACATAGATAAACTATAAAGTTGTCCAGTGTCATGTCTCTTGTGATTTTGGCTCGCGCCTTGAGCCACATAAATAGGATGGATATAAACAGGTACAAGCAATAATATATATAACAGAGTAAAAAAAGATAAACGCCCGGCGACAACGGTAATAACAAATAAAATAATTCGTCTAAATCATTCAACGAGCTGATGCATCGAAAAAAGAACAACACTTTAACTTGTGACTCAGCTTAACAAGACAGGGATGTGTCTGACTTGAGTATTTTGCCATTGAGTAGGGAGCGGGTGATTGCATAGTCCGATACTGTCTCAAAATACAGTAGCTTTAAATGAGCTCTCAAGAAATCTCACAAAAAAAGGAAAAAAATGTCACCGACCAACCTGATTGTCCCAAAAAACTGAGAAATACTGGAATCATTGTAGGATTAGTAGTGAAGAGCGGTTTGGGCCTGCCTCAGTTAGTCCGGGTGTGAAGTTGGTGGTTAACACACGAAATACGTATTACTCCCCGACGAACGAACGAAGAGGCTAAAAGAGGAGGTCAAACACCTACCCGCGGTTACCACGACAACGGTGATTAAGGAGAGAATGGAAAGTAGGAAGCGAGATTGTATTAGTGAGAATGCCCTCTGTGGGCGGGCAGCAGCAGCAGCAGCAGGGCAGCGTCTCCGTGCGCTGCTCTGCTCACCAACTAACCTTCTGTGTAAGTCACCATCGTGCATTTTACTAAACCCTCTGGTACGGGTGTGCGGCGCTGGCTGCAGCTACGGCGGTGCGTCTAACTTTTGGCAAGGCACCTGAAAGACAATCGTTCAATCACGGACCGTGATGTTTTGACCGACTGACTCGCAGATTAAAGCCCAAATTAATACCACCAACTTTTTTTTTCTTGCTTGATTAGAGAGTTTACAGAATGACACCATTAGTTTTAGCGCAGTTTTGGCTAGCCGACTGCTCCGCGTTAGTGGATAGCACTATTGCTAACGGAAAGCTAACGCTTAGAATAATCGCTGATGTTACACAATCACTAGTACGTTGCTAGTTTAGATGAATACAAAAAGAGAAGTTTTAGTTTGGCTCGGCCAATCGAGCGGCTGAGATCAGCCGCTCGATTGGCCCAGAACTTAGTAGCCAACGATCTGAGGAGGGAACAATTCTAAAACTGAATCAAGCCTTAGTTGGTAGTAGTAGTTTGGGTTATTGCGGAGTTCAGGTTACATAAACTGATGCAGAATTCGAAACGGCATGCCCATCCCGCGGAATGTAGGAGATGTTATTTAATATCACAGATGACGGGAAAACTGGTCTCGTATTCGGTGTTTGGAATTTCGGGTTAATTTCAACGAAAGGTGCGTTTGTTAAACTTTGGAAGCCAGCAGAAAAGTGCATTCAGAAAACAGACATTCAGACAAACGGCACTCGGGCAGGAGAGTACAGGTGGAGCCGCGCAGCGAGGCGACACCTCCTGTATTCTACCCGCTCGGTGCGCAGAACCCAAGTGAAAAGCCATAAGAATAACGAGTCCGATGCTAACCGCTGTTAGACTCGGACTGACAGCCACCGCTGGTTAGTTTGATCGTACATCTAACTTATAGTATGGGACCTCAGGACACAAACAAAAGTCGGTTTCCATCGAAATATATAAAAAAATTGTCATGAATAGGGAGCACCATTCAGTAAGACTAGCTGGTCCTCGGTCTGTCTGCATGTCTATGTCTGCACACGGCTGCTGACCGCGAATGGCGGTGTGTTTTACATAACATAGTAACTATTATGATTCCAGATGGCTTGCGGGGGAATGTTATAGCTCTCTGGGGGTGGTGACAGTGCCATTACTCCTAAAGGACACAACACATAATTATGTGGCGCATTTACCGATCGGCATATGTGCGTTTGCCCTCGTCATTCAGGAGTCATTCTCCCCTGCTCAAAATAACCAAAGAGGATAACTCCGCTAATTATCATACACAATGTCATGCTAGCGAACCACGACGCTCGCCGATGGACACGAGCCGACAGTTTACACCTGGAGCCAGGCGACTGGTTGAGACATACCGGCAGCTGTTGGGTCTATGGCCGCAGGGTAATCTATGATAGGCGATACGAGCCCGTATTGACTGTAGTCCGGAGAGGTAGCTTGAACTTGCTGTAGGCCAGGCATGGCCTGCGTGTAGAGCGCTTGGCCGCCAGCTGATACTAGATTACTGTAGTCTGGTGTTGATGACGTGACCATGGTGGGTGGGAGTCCGGCAGCTGTCATCATCGCCTGGTGCTGACTTGTTGTGATGCCGGCTTGGGTCATGCGAGGCGACAGCAGTACCTGTCCGCCGAGCTGACCTCCTTGCGCTCTCATCAGTCCTGATTGCAGGTTCTGCATATTTTGCATATTCTGCATAGCTAGGAAGTTGTACTGCTGTAGGCCAGGATTGCCTGGAATGATCGGCTGACCCATCAGTCTGCTCTGCATCTCTAAAACACACACACAAGCGATCGCGTCACAAACCATCTAGCAAATCACATACCCGAACTACAAAGGTGTCAGCAATACTGCATTCCTATAAAAAATTTGCCATCAGATAAAAGGTACCCGGGTATAATGATAATTATCTAGCAACTGAGCTGTGAAGACTACTAGAGTATTAAGTCGCACCGATTCTTATAAGGTTTACGCATTGATAAAAATCAGTTCAGTCCGACGTGGAATCCAAAAGGTTTAAACTGGCCCATTGTTCAAACTACATTGTAGATGGAAACATTCTTTTGACTCATATTTGCACACGCCTAGATACTATTACAATGGTGTTGATTCGGATTTGTGGTATCATATTTAACGCTCCCTTACAATCGCGCCAGCCTTGTTATTTGAGCTCCAGAGATGCGGATCACACAGCCATAGTAGTGAGTTTGGTATTCCGCTACCCTACATTAAGTGTTGATCCAAATACGTAACCCTGTATATTCAGCTGGCTTAGCAGAAAAATAACTTTGTCAGCGAGGCAAATTTGCTTTTCTTTGACATTACACAATGATAACCATCAGTTAGGTGGGGTGTTGGTACGAGGGATTAATCCAATAGTATGCCAGTATTGAACCAACACCCGACTGGTTTCAAGAGTAAATTTGTCGAGATGGCCGAAATGGCTAAGGTTAGTATAGTCAATGGAAACACAGCTCAGTGGGTAGACAAATGGGAGTGGAATGCCGAGATGTACTATTTGCCCAAACTCTTGAATCAATCCCCGAAGTCATTATGCGATGCGCCTTTCTGGGTCAACGCAGTAAATGACAGGAAACGGTTTCGAACATCATGATTATAGGTTCGGACTCATGCTGGCAAATTGTGGGTTGCGTATTATGTTTGTAAGCGGCGCATGCAACACTCTAGCCCATAATAACAGGACAAACGAAAAACCATCTTTAGTGGTGCAAAGTGAACATCAGTTACACCGCTTGATCATATGGCAGGCATTCCACCACGGCTGGTAATTATGGGGAGGTTTGATTGAAACATACCGAACCATGTAATGGTGTACAATCGCGACTAGAGGAATACCCGCCATACCCAGACGGCCCAACAAATATCCACTCTCAATATCCACTCTCAAATTTGTCAAACACATTTTTTCAACCCATAATCGTGTACAATATATATCTATACCAATATGGTGGTGGTACTCGATAATGCAACCAAGGGTCATGGTACGATAGCGCATGCACACATTGCCAACTACACACTACTGGTAATCATAGCAAGGAGCGATGGGCATCTTACTACTTCGCGCTCACTGGAACAGATAAAGCTTTAGTAAATGATAAGCGATATTATTATATTAGTAGGGATGAGAGACAAGAGAGCTGAGGAATAGGACTACTAAAAGACCACTACAAAAATCTGCAAGGCAGCAGCTACAATAGAATCAGTTACGTTTAGTAGAGCTGCAATCGCGTGTCTCCATTTAGTAATTCACGATGAAGTTACATGCTAAACGATATGCGGGTGGGTACATTCCGGAACTGAAGCTCGGTGCTGCATGACAACATTCCGCCACTTACGACTAGCCACGGCGGCGGCAATCGCTGCCGGGTTGCCGTGGTTGATGAGCGGCGACGCGGAGGAGGGCGGAGACGCTCCATTGGGTAGCGTCGTCTGAGGCCCGCCCCCCTTCGTATCCCGGTACGTGCCGTTTATAATGGCTAGCTCCATGAGCTGCCTTCGTTTGAGTTCATCCTCGCCTTCGGGCTGTAATAAGGCCAGAGAAGGGGGTTATGTAGACGAGCGCACTAGTCCAATGCACCGAGCCTGATTACGGGGGAGCCACTCGCTTCCTGTCACCTGCTGAGAAGAAATTGTCAGTGAGTATCCACCTGAACACGCCGTACCTCGTCTTCGGCCTTGCCGTGACGTGTCGGCGTGTCCCTGCTCATTAGCTGGTTGGTTAGCCTGTCACAAAGGAAGCCTGTTATGGTGAAAAGAAAGCGTTAGGATAGAAACCGGGCCCGCTGCTTCCCGCTGCCCGGGGTCTCTGACTTACGAGCTGTCTGTGCTGCCTGGATCAATTTAGTTTGGTCTCGGTATGTACCGTTCATGATGGCCAATTCCATCAACTGGATTTTCTTTAAGTCATCTTCACCTTCGGGCTGTAAATGATTACTTATGGGGTGAACCAATAGCGGGCGGGATATGATGGAGGGATAAAATGATATCACCGCCATAGCGTGGGCACATATTGATAGCATAAGGCCGTACAGCATTTGCGTGACCCTACATGCGCTGTACTGTTTTTGGTATGGGGGTGAAGTATGACCGGGGCTCGCTACATTACCAAGGTGAATACGTTTCCCACGCGGATGTAGTTATTTTATCAGAGCCAGGTCCACAAATTACAACGACATGACTTTCATATTGTGTAAATTATACCAAAAATGACGCCGGGCAATGAACGATAATTTCTGTATGCCAAATGGTGATTGAAGGTGTCTGTTTTCAGTATGAAATAATTAGTAGCACAGAAATCGGTCGAGATTATCAAATTATCTGGCGATATCAGAGACCGTCGGCTGCAGCTATTCGGCGTAACGCTTGTGCCTAGTTCTCCAATCTCGCTGCTCAGTAGGATGTATGGTTGAGTAACGTGCATCGCAGCTAACAAAATGTCCTATTCGGTTCAGTTGAAGACATCTCAAGACGAAAAGCCTAGAAAGGGGCACTAAGTGGGAAACACTCCAAGCTATTGTGAAGATTTGAAAGCGTTTGAACAAAAGACGAACACGGTCTATGGCCAAAGCACTGATCTTATCAACCGCTGTGAATTTAACGAATAAAAATTCATGACTCCTTTCAAACGCAATCATTTGATGATTTGATTTCCGACAATGGTCGCATAGAAGGCATCGTTTTTCCTGGGGAGTGTTTTCTAGACCTGGCTTACACCACCCATTTTCATCTCTTCAGCTTGTGATCAATAGATATAGGATTCCTGCAATTAAGTGCCTATTCAGGTCGAAAAATACTCAATAAGTTTGGAATTGAACCCGAGTGCAACCTGTCAGCCGAGCATAAGCTTATGAACTTTAAATGGCAGATGATATGATTATAAAGGATGAATGCGTAAGGAGGAGCCCTCGACTGAATGAAGGGGATTTACCAAATCCCAGCGGACAGCAAGACGAAAGAAAAGAGGCAAACAACTGACATGTTAACCTCTTCTCCTCTCCCCAAATCCGTACGAGACACGACGGCGCTGAGCCGTAATCATGACTATTATTAAATTCCTATTTAATTTTCCCATGAATTTTATATAAATAAAATTAGATTTTTATTCATATAATTATTTATTGAACAGCAACTAATTGGTTAAAGTCATTAGCCAAATTATCATCATTGGTAGCAACGGTTGCGACGAGGCTTACAAGTCTGCCAGAAAGGACAGCTTTGATTTCACCAGCGACGTCTAACTAATGTACCAGACTGTGTTAGAAATTTCTAACTTCAAGTCGCGCCAAGAACTCAATGAATAGTGCCTACTCATTTAGTATTTCCGTCCTTATCGACCCGGAGTTCGCGGACGAGACTGGACGAGCCGCCGGCGTTAAGTCAAGGCAGCGTGCAGGTAGAATGACAGCTTGCGGACAATAGAAACGCCGACTCTCGTATCTAATAGGTATTGATTGGATTTAATGTTTTCCCGAGGAGAGAAAGTCACAAAGACGAAGAAGATGGACGCGCGGACGCTCGCGACCTGAACCATATTTTTTTCATTCTGTGGTCGGCTTAGTGTCAAGTGGGAACATTCCAGATCGGTAGCTGCGCGACAGTCCGTCAGGACTTAGCAGGTGCCTGGGATGAACGAGACGCCCGGACCGGTAGTCGCGTTGATTTAGTAGATTGAGTTACTGAGAACATAGGTAGCAACATGGTATTTACCCACCCAGTGTTTGAGCAAGGAATCAATGTTAAAAGTGAAGCACGGGGACTTGGAAATGATTGCTCAAGTCGACTGAGTCAACATAATGTTACAGCTTTCAAATCAGAGTACTCTTAGCCTATACAGAGGAGCAGTTCACACACAAGAGAAAACCAGGTCGACTCTCCCCAACTCTAATGGCAATATAAATACATTTTACTTATTCTAGTTTACTCGCGATTTCTGAAGCAAACTTTGCGCTGAATCACATGTTTCGCGAGTCCCTTTGGACAGGTTTGCCGACCAGAATGTCGCGGCTCGTGAAAGAATTTCTCTCGAGCTTGTGATTTCACATTTGTTTGCAGAGAACTGCACGGGCATTACGATCAGTACTGGGAATTGTGGTTCATTGTTACTTACCGCTGGTACTAGCAACCTCTTGATCTCATCGACGGCCCGTTGCATCTTCACCTCGGCGCGTCGCTGTGTGTCCTCCACCACCACCAACACGTGAAGCTCCTCATTTAGATGCTCCCAATTCGGCTTTCCTTTCATTTGTTCCTCCTACCAGAGACAAACCCGAGAATTAAATGCACGGTGAGAGTCGGATTGAAGCAAGAGTGAGATTGACGCGACCATTCACCGAAGGATCAGAAGCCAAACAGAGTTAAGGTGCTTTTTCACTCCATCAGATGTCCAGTCCGCTTCGGACCGGATGGTCGAGACGCACGCCTGACTCCCCCAGAAATGGAGTGAAAAGGCCTCGTCCGACCTCGGATGCTCTCTCGGACGTCCGACCGTTTGACTAGAGGCAAAATGAGTACGACCTCCGACTCATCAACAGACTAGAAAACCTAAGCTACTGAAACAATGCGATACCGACGATAGCACGGTGAGTGATGCAGAACTGACTGAGAGAGATTGAGGCGGTGATGACTTCTGGAGAGTGTTAAGCGAGTAAAGTGATCCGAGAGACCTAGTTTTTTGTGCATCCATAATCGTTCATAAACATGTAGGCACTCATCCCGCCATACGGTGTGAATCTTGCTTACATGACCAAATGCTAAGACTCTCCCGCGCGGTCTTACCCAGCAGGTATTAAGCTGCGCAAATGCTTTTTACGAGATAACGGCGAAAATGCTCCAAGAACACTCAAGTGCAAACCTAGCCTAAACAGCACCGGATTGATGATCATATACTACTAGCAGCAATGGATTAAGGGAGGTTTGATCCTATCAGGAGGATAGGGTTCACTGAGCGCTCGTAGCTAGTTCGGTCTTTGATCAGTCGAACCCTCGCCGCTCGGCAGGAGGGTCTCGACGGTGATGTTCGCTCGCTGGTAGTTGAGAAGCCGTGATTGATGACAAGGGATTATCATCATTGCGTGAGCTGCGCACACTATCTCACTGTCACAATGTGATTAATAGTATGCATTCGGTCATACATACGAAGCCGCAATAACCCCAATGGATGCGTATCGGGCCTTCACCCCTGCCTCCTCAGACAAACAGACTACAACGATGGCTGGCGGGTTCAGCTATATACGTGGACTGCCTGAATGACTCAAACAGAGAAATCGATTCAATCAGTGCTGATCGCCTTTCCTGCTGATTGCGATCTTGATGCAGCATCTAAGGCAGCCTTCCTTTAGATAGCCATCTATATAGCCCTGTCATAGATAATTACTAACCGAGTCTGAATCCCTTCACGTGTGAAAATCATATCCAATCAACCGGTACAAGCGAGACACTAACCACCACCATAGTTTTATTCAAGGTTACTTGTTTCGCAGCCAACATTTAAAAACTGGGGATTAGGCGCATTGTTCTCCGCTGATTCACTCAAGACCACATAATAACACCGGCTATATTCATTCCCATTCAATAGCTGGTCTATTACATCTGCTGCTTAACGCGCCTTCATAATTCAATTTCATCAGAAGTAGCTAACAGGTAAAAGATATTGGTTTTCATGTAGTGCAACTTTGTATAGGCATTTTCTCGACTTCTTCCCAACAAATGCAATACGCGTGTTCTAAGTCTTCTATAGACTCGTTCACAAGTACGCCATCCTGTTTATAAC
>Ga0224501_10005223_pt1 | contig 10244 bp, 7 predicted proteins | sample SF_Oct11_sed_USG_4_FD_169105 | JGI IMG/M metagenome (GOLD analysis project Ga0224501, IMG submission 169105) | Sediment microbial communities from San Francisco Bay, California, United States - SF_Oct11_sed_USGS_8_1 | ecosystem: Environmental > Aquatic > Marine > Sediment | place: USA...
TCCCTGTTAACACGGGAGCAGACTTAATGACCCGTCCGTTCGTCAGTTAGATAAAACGGTGAGTTTACTCGCCAAGAAAAGATTGTCGCCGAGAATACTCGACGTTTAACTTGGGTAGTTTTTCTCGCCGAGAATTAATCTGCCAATTCCCGGTGAGTAAACTCGATGTTAAGGAATAATATGGAGTTTACGCAGAAGTAAGGGAGCTGGATGAATGCGAGATGGATAGGTGGTCATGGTCACTGGATGAGTGGTCATCCCGATGGGGAAGAGAAACATTCCCCATCCAGGAAATGATGCCGTAAACTTCGTAACTCAGTAGACAGAGAAGTGGCTAAGTTACTACCAGGATATACAATCTGTGACCCCCAACCTCCCGGGACCATCCCTTCAGTCCTGGAGCCGGTGCTTCACACCAAAACAGAGCGTTCTCTGAGAGAGTTGAGCTGACCCTGGGCATAGTTAGCTTCTACTATGTCAACCCTGCCCAGCCTTCATTGCTTTGGTATAGTCGAATAACGAGTGACGCTGGGCTATCACTACTACTATCCACTGGGCACGTAACGAGATTGAGTATTCTTGAATGAGATCCGGAAAACCCTCTTGACACAATATTTGAGATTGACTTCTTCAATCTCGAGATCTTCAGTTGCTTTTTCTTTTCAGTTTTTTTGCTGCTTGTGTTTCAAAGGTAATCCTCCTAAATCCCTATTTCAGCTACAGGGACTGGGAGGAAAGAGGTCTGAAACAATACAGAAATATATTCCTCCCGAATCTCTATACCTGCTACAGGGACTGGGAGGAAAGAGGTCTGAAACAATACAGAAATATATTCCTCCCGAATCTCTATACCTGCTACAGGGACTGGGAGGAAAGAGGTCTTAAACAATACAGAAATATAATCCTCCCGAATCTCTATTCCTGCTACAGGGACTGGGAGGAAAGAGGTCTTAAACAATACAGAAATATAATCCTCCCGAATCTCTATTCCTGCTACAGGGACTGGGAGGAAAGAGGTCTGAAACAATACAGAAATATAATCCTTCCAAGCCTCTATACCTGCTACAGGGACTGGGAGGAAATAGGTCTTAGATGATACAGAAGCGTAATCCTCCTAAATCTCTATACCTGCTACAGGGACTGAGAGGAAATAGGTCTGAAATGATACAGAAATGTAATTCTCCTAAATCTCTCTACCAGCTACAGGGACTGGGAAGAAAGAGGTCTGAAACAATAAAGAGAGGTAACACAGAGTTCATGCGATAGCTCCGTCTGTCTTACAATACCCTCGTCAGTTTTAGATCCTAACACTAAATCAAGGAACCCCTCCTATAGGGTTACCTTTTCTATAGGGTACGCGGGTGCAAGCAGAAAGTCTCCTAATGATGCACTCAAGATTCAAGGACTCAGTAGACCGATTTCTGCACCACTCCTGACAGCTCTTTTGTTACGGAGATAAGAAGAAAAAGCGATTCAATATAAAATAAGATATGAAACGCAAAACCAACAATTGTAAACTAGAAGCAAACTGTGTTCCAGTGCACATTACCCATACTTGTCAATGACCTTAAATTGTTAATCTCATCATCGGTCAAGTCTCAAAGTTAAAAAGTCAATAGCATTACATCCCTACCACCGCTCTTCGATAGCAAATATGATTGTGGTTCTATGATTGTAGCTTCTGAATACATTTCGTTTTAATGACAGGGAGGCCATTTAAAATCTATCATCCCCTGTATGATCCATTTACAATGTTGGTTAAAGGCTGCGAGAGCTACCAGTGAAATGAGGTTCTAGTTGAAAAGGATGCTCACTTCCTCAATGTGGGATGACACATAATATTAATGTGAGCAAAGATGCTGCATTTCTCTTATTGTCTTCTTATTTACAGGGCTGGTAACTGTTATCCCAGAGTCTTTGCCAGTTTCTCACCAATAAGACGCATCGCAGCATGAAGTGGATGCTTTGCAAGTATGCACAATCTCGCGATACGAATTTGCAATGCAAAGATGCTAGTGTTCATAATAATGCGCTGATTCTTTCTACAGTGTGTTGTAATCCTAATACATATTGCAGTACACATAACTGGGTTAACAGACTGTAGGCATGATTGGCCTGCTGTTGCATTTAATCATTTTACTCCATGTTGACAGGCGTATTGTTGTTTTGATGGTAGTTATATACCATCTGTGGTATGCTTAGGTGACCCTGATTGTCCTAGCTGTGGTTAAACTCGCCAGTCTACAATTGCCTGACAATCAATAGAAGAAAATGCTTAGAATTCTTTCAAACTGCTCCCGCTGCTTAAGGATAACTGGATTATATGTTTGCATTTCCACAAAGCCCGCTTTCTTTCTCTTAGTAACACCTACTGTCACTTACAAGTGTACTAAGCATTGAGAAAGGTGGAGTTTCAATTAGCTGATAATCCAAGATAAGCTCAATTCTACACAATGGCCTCTAACTCCCACTAACTCTCTCTGCTTTCTGTTGTCAACGCCTACCACCTAAAGCCATCTGTCCCATGGGTATTGCCACTGCATACAAAGCCGGCTAAATACCGGTTCTCTCATATTTCACCCAGGCGTTATCGGCACTTTATTGCCATTCTTATGGGGTCCTATCAGTAGTGGTCAGATCATAGAGTTATCATAGAGCTATCGATAACTCTATGGGTCTGATTCTGAAGATGAAGTGGTGGATTGAAACGACCCTTCGCGTTTCTTCTTCCTCACACCCGCAGCTAAACCAGTTTGTGTTGTTTCAGCTCATTCATTTTGTTTAGGTTGAAAAGCATTTGTGAAACCTAATGTAATTCTTCCCGGCAGATGCTATGCAGTTTATTCGGAGTTATCACAATATGTGAGATTCTCAAAACCCCCTTCAGAAGTTTGCAGCAGTCAGTTGAGGTTTTTTAATGAGGAAATGGGTTTGGCATTCACCCCTTCTGGGTTCACCCCTGTTAGTATTCACATCATTTCCCGATGGCATGTTAGCAGTATAGTTGTGGGGTGATTTACATTGGTCCAATCAGACAGAGCAGCCGAGGATGAAGGTGCATGCGTTGGGCACATGTGTAATCCCACTGGCACGTGGGATCTCTCTACTCAGTATATTATACCTATTGTATGACCGAACAGATTCACAGACTTGGGTAAATGGCATTGGGAATTAAACAGCTTCCAACTGATCACACTAAACTATTGATATTTCACCCGTGAATTTACTGATATAAATAACTAAATAATATATAGCAATGCAAGGGGCAAACCTAATAAACCAGTCTATAGAGGTAATTCGTTAGAAAGTTATGAATATGCCCGAGAGACTGTACTGAAGCTCATCGCTCTCGCACCGTTACTGAATGTGATCAGCAGCTTTCCCCGCGGGGGTGTTGCTTTTGACTAGCTAGTTGGTGCAATAAGGTTCTGTGAGGTCACAACTATTGTAATCTCTCAGTATTGGATCAACGAGGCGGTTTGAATGAAAGAAATGGCCGACGCAAGCGTGTCCATTCAAGATTTTTATTCCATGATACTGGCAATTGTTTACAGTTGTTTATGTGGATCTTTCAAAGAAGCAAGATTTTTTCCGTTAATGGAGGCAAGCTACTTATGCTGAACAAAGGCGCACTCACTATTGGAAAATTTCGCTAAATGGCTATTAGTAATAATTGAGCAAGATTCAGTTCTATACCCAGTCTATTGGGGTAGTCTGATTGCCTAATAAGACCTTGACATCTTAGAGCCCGAGGCCACTATTCTACAGGTTCAGTGTGAGAAGTTTAGTTTAGATGCAAGAAATTAGCCCGCGGATCCTTGTGTTGTTCCAGTCTGATATTGGCCTATGCTTACTAACTTGGCAAACACCAAGCCTGACTCATTGTTATACAGAGCTCACGTATAGATTATGCTGCTTGGTTGGCCAGGACATGATCTCGCGAGGTACTGTCATGCGTATGCTATATAGCACAAACAACTCCAGTCTGTGAGCATAGGGCAATATCCATTGTCCAATGTGCATACATCTGTTTTTGTCTTTGTGAACCACTACTAAGGGGGGGGGGGTGGATATTAATAGCTAGGCTTGTCATGTTGAATTTTCTCAAAGTGAGAGCCAATGTTTCAAGTTGACTTTGCACGGGGTATGATTACATTTTGTCTAGACACTAGATCATATCTACCAGGTTTCCGAACCCAAAGGTTTACTATTACAGTACCAGGAGCAGTGTGATGACCTCGCCTTCACTGCGACACGCTCGTCGCCCAATGTTTCCAGAATAATCATGAACTTTACTTCTGCCCTTTATAAAGTGAGTTTTTTTCTCTTTTAGCAATCACGTATGTCTGTTTTTGCTCTGATGACAAGCCAGCATGCTGACTAAAGTTCAGTGAGCTCGGTAATCGGCAGCGTCATTATAGACCACAGCAGCATGCAGCAGAGACACAGTTATAATTATAGTGGTATCAGAGAGATGGGAGGTTATCAATTACTCTTATAGCAAGTCAACAGATCAATATAAACATAAAACCTTTGTAGAGCTTTGTCGTTACCAGCCACCTTCACAATGAGGAGGCCGGAAAGTTTGTATCAAATTCAGGCATGCATAGTTACTTCAGAAGACCAGGAAACTTACGCTATAAGTTACTGCCCGCTTATAATCCTCTGAAACCCTCGGTATGTCTGGCTACTAGTGATAATTGCAAATGCAGAAGTCATTTTCACATCTGTCCCTTTCGACTGGTGATGAATTGAAACCATTAAGATGCATACTAGCAGGAGGGCTGTATATAGTCCCCAGAGAGTTATTTGACCTTTCATTTCTGTTCTATCGATACAAGTCTTGGATGTGATCGTCCAACAGATGACCACTAAAGATATCATCCTCATCGATCTAGCATTCTCTTTTTGCTTTTGTTTGGTAATATCGAACTAAAGCTGTCTTTCAGTCACAGCACTTGGCATAGCGAAGTGATCGGACGCGTGTACTATAGGCAGGGTAGGTATGAACCTGGGGTATTTTTCTGCATATCCTAAGTAGGGGACATGTTTTTTCTGTAGACAGTCGCAGTACTGTGTGTCAGAGAGAGAAGGATCTAACACCAAATTCATGCCTGTGCAGTCTGCATGGGGTGAATGAACAAGTTAGATGACTTTTATGTGAAGCTTATCACATACGCGCAGCGGTGTAGGCAAAAGTGCACATGCTGGCATCCGTTGCATGGGGGGGGGTTGGGGACAGATGCACTACAACAGTGAAACCATTGGGCTGTTGATGGCGGTGCTGGGAAGCATTATTAAGCGGCCAACTGAAGGTGTGTGGTAGCGCATACCCATGCATCATAGATATAGAATCAATATGGAACCTAATGTTATGCAAATTTATTAATTACTCTCAACAATATCAAGGTGGCGTGAATATCACATGGAAAGATCATATAAAAAACAGTGCTGTCAAGGACTGTATGAACTGTTACAACGCAGAAAATGGAAATAAGCTGAACACCTGGCAAGAATGACAGACGACTGGGCCCTCAACGAGAATGACAGACGACTGGGCCCTCAACGAGAATGACAGACGACTGGGCCCTCAACGAAATGGACACCGGAGTAAAAGAAAAGCTGGTAGGCCAGGGATGAGATGGAAAGATAACATCACGAAACATGCTGCCACAAAATGGATGGAGAAAGTGGAGGATAGAGGAGTATGGCGCCAAATGGAGGAGGCCTACATCCAGTAGTGGAGTAACAATAGAGGAGGCCTTCATCCAGTGGTGGAGTAATAATGACTGAGAATGATGATGAGTAGCAAACTGAAATGAAATGCTGGTCTAGTCTTGGTTTTTTGTCAATAATGAACAAGCTGACTGTGATGAAAAAAGTCAGCAGCTTAAATTAATCAATATAACCTGATGTATGACTATCTATTCTTGATTGAATACTCAACTTAAAGGTGTCATTTGATATCTAGTATCATCAGGGCAATACAGAAGCTCGGCCATATTAGCTGAGTCTGTACGGCACTAATAAAGGGCCAGATCTGTGAAAGGAAAATCGCAGGGTGCTATGTTTGCACCGGTGGTTATAACTATCACCACTACAATGGTGCCATTTAAATTTTATTCCCACGCCGATTTTAACCAACCAACCTTGTGATTGATCTATCATAAACGTATCGTCTGACCTGGCTAATTCAGTTGACATAGTTAATAATTGATTTGATTGTGATTGGTAGTCTTAAATCTGGTTGCCCCCATTCACGGATTTTTTCAATCACTGGACTCCGATGATCAGTCACGGACTGAATCATTGACACCGATTGATAAATGTAGAGTTAAGAGTTAAACTTGATCTGACTCACTCTGCTCTTTCCAATCATTGAATTGGTGATTGCTTGCTCATAAGATAAAAATGGAGAACATCGAGAGCAGCAACATACTACTACTGACTGAGCAAGTAAAAAGAACAGAAGGAAAAGCAAACTCACTACTCAGTCATTGACTGAATCAAGTCAAACTCAAACTCCAGTCCAACCCAATTTGAGATGGAAGTACAATCACAATGCAATGGCAGTATACTGGACCAGTGAGTTTTATCGTTTAGGTTACGGTCTGACATAGAAAACTGATTAAAATCTGCAGAACTGCTAGTTCTAGTTTAGTAACAGACCAGGGGCAAGAAACGAAAAGAGTAACCTCCCCTGGCTAGTTACCAACTAGGGTCAATTCAGTAGCCAAGAGAGAGAGAGGTTCTCATCTGACTGAAGTGAATGCTGAAGTGACTTCTCTAGTGAAAACCAATGAATAAGCAGTAGACCATCACTTACGTCTGTTTTTCTTTTACGTATTGGTCTCCACTCTTTCACGTCAGCATCTAGTTCCAACCTTCAGCTTCCACCTCTTTGCAATTTCGATCGAATGAATGAAACCGAGCTTAGCAAACGGCACCGGCTGATCGCGGTAGTCTGCCAGCGGATCATGTGTTGGAGCAGAAAGCCAATCACCGTTGGGAAAAATCGTTACGTATATAGAAACTACACCAATCATATAGGTTGTAGGCCGTATTGGTACTCAGCTCCGTCCATGAACCGATCGCTCAAAGTTCACTTGAGAGGAAATAACTCAAGAAACGAGTCGGCGGTAGCCGCGTGACTTGGCTCTGCGGCATATGGTGGGGCGACCAGAATCACGTAGATGCCTAGTTTGAGTGGGTAACCGTGGGTTGCCGCTATTCTGGTGTTGAGCTCTCGGTGATTTGGGTGTACATGTGTTCGGACCTGCACTTTATTCAGAATAGCATAGTGATAGAATATTATTCAATGAGAGAAGGGGTTTGTGCATTGTAAATTTTATTGAGCAGTTGACAGAAAATTATAGCATTGCTATATGGGGAATTTTTTCTGTATCAATGACAAATTCACTCATTTCTTTAAGCTGTCCCCTGTCATGAATAATTTTTTCATAACTATAACTACTAGAAAACCCATTCAACTCAATGGAGGATTTTGCATATGTTACACTGAAATTTCTCGGACCCAATTACTATACCAAAGGGAAGTCTGTTGAAGTAAAACCTTCCCCATGGAGTCAAGGTCAAGGTCAAGGTCATCAAGAGCTTACTCTCTTCCTCCAATGGGACTTGCCATAACCAGTTAATTTACTAAGCACATCCTCAATTCGGGGAAAAAATACAGTTCCCTTTTTACATACATATTAAGTTTGGTAAGTTTACACACACCCTTGTATCTCCATTACTGTGGGGTGCTATGGTGAGACCAGAGCAGCATGCAGTAGGCTTCTCTACTGGGGAGATAACTCCCCTTTCAAGCATGCCAGCAATTGTATTTTTAGCCTTATCCTTGAGCCCGGCTGGAAATCTTCAAGGAGTGAGGAATTGCATCCTCGGTGAGCACAATCTTACACGAATAAGGCATAGTGCCTGGGTTACTAAACATGTCTGGGTACTTACAATTAGGATCAAATATTTGATGATTAAGTAGAGGACCACCCGCAACGCGTGATGAGGCTAAACTAGAGGACAACCCACAACGCTTGACAAGGTTGAAGTAGAGGACCACCCACAATGTGTGACGGGGCTAAACTAGAGGACCACCCACAACGCGTGACAAGGCTGGAGTAGAGGACCGCTACGAGGTCTCCGCTTCGCAAAGTTTACTTCCTGTTTGATCTTGGTATCAATGGTAGTCGAAAGGCAGGTGTCTCATCGTCGTTTGTAGCCCCAAAAGCGATCGTCCTACTGAGGTTCTCTATCTTCTCTTGCTAGATAGTCTCTTACATTCTCGCCTGCTAGTTGTTTTACTAATACGAAGTTTTGGGTTCTAGTGCTTTCTGTTTCACTTAAGTGTTCATTCAACAAGGTTTTTTTCCTATGACCATTTTGATCGTCGGGGGGCGGGAGGACCTGACGGCAGGAGAAGCTGTATCGCTTCATATTCCTCGTATCCTTTTAATTGTGACAACCTTGGCGGCACCCATCTCCTCTCCAAGTGTGTGCGATCAGCCAAGGAAAAATCCCGGCCTTGAAATTCTCCGTCACGGCCGGGAATTGAACTCGAGCTACGGGGAGGACACACACTGAGATACATTCATTCTCCCACTGAGCTATCATGACCCGGGCCACGGAGAGGACAGACAGACATGACACTTTATGCCATTGATAGGGGGAGGATAACTCTTTGGCAATACCCTCAGGCCGCCCGGAAGCGAGGTCACCACGCATTATCCGAGTGGTGGTAATGGAGTTGTCAACTCGATGCTCTCTTTTGCGTTGGAGTGTCGGCGGCCAATTCAAAGAGGTAAACAATCAGGTGGGAGCAGGTGTTCTGTAACCGATTTTCCCATTTACGATTCGGTCGTTATTGTAGTTTTAATCGACGGTTTCATTACTTATGCGGGACGTAGTTCAGTTCACTCTAGTTATTTGCCATGTCGATCTCTACATACACACCCAGAGGATCGTTACCGGCTACTGGCCACAGTTGTAAGTACTGACTCCAACTTGTTGGACTCCAAGTCCAACTCCAAGTCTAATCAAATGAAATGTACTTTATTACTACTAGTACTAGTACTAGTACTAGTACTAGTGCTAGTACTAGTACTCATCATTCATGGTGCTACTACGAGTAATACTACTTGTCATAGGCTCTTTTACTTTTAGCTTCATTTACGAGTTGGTTAATTTGTTACCTTCTCTTACTCTTACTCTTAGTACTTTGCTTATAGTTAGTAAGTTGGTTCAGACTTTAGTCAGTCAGTGTTAACTGACTTAACTCGTTTTTCAACTTCTTTACCTACAATCATGTTCAACACTCTGCATTGCCTTTACTAATTAATCCAGTTGACTAGTAGTAGTATGTTAATCATGAGCAAGGCGAATAACAGCTGTGAACGAGAGGAGTTTATAGTGGAAGTTAGCTTGCCCAGGCCAACTCACACTCTACCGGGGCACCCGCTGATTCAGTGTGAAGCACCAGATACAAGACTGAACGGATGGTCCTGGGAGGTTGGGGGTCGGTCAACCTAAGCCAATTGTTTACACTTCACCCGCCGAAATTTGGCTGCTCTTAGCGAAGAGGGAGAGGTAGATTCTTTACAACCGTATTGTATAACGATTTTGACCCTTATCCACTGGTTGGGACCTCCATTTTTTTAGCGCAGTGCTCCGAACCCAGGGGGCCTGGATAGTTGGTAAAAGCTTGGATCTGCAATCTAAGACCTGCAGGTTCGAACCCCACTGCCGGCGGGGTGTTTTTCTGGTATGGGCCCTTAGCAAACCTCTCACTCCGAATTGCTAGTGTGGCTCCCTACGTATAAATATCTGGTCAACGTAACTTGCCTCTAGTTTATCAACGATCTGAAGCCAACTGTTTCGTGTTCACAGCATCAAAGTTTAAAGCGACTCTTCTGTGGCATAATTTGGTGGAGCACCTGCATCGGAGTGTCAAACAGAAGAAGCGTAGATTACTGCTAAGAGGCTTGGGGTTAATCAGCTGTTTCTCAGGTAGTGATGTATGTGACACTGTCCTCCTATACTTACTCATGGACAATGATAACTTCAAAACATCTGATCTCACAAGAGATAAGGCCAAAAAGGTAAGGCGAGATAATATATCCATATATATTATATAGTATGAATTATACCCATATATATATATTATATAGTATGAATTATATCCGTATATATCATATATTATGAATTATATCCATATATATTATATAGTATGA
>Ga0224501_10005224_pt1 | contig 10243 bp, 11 predicted proteins | sample SF_Oct11_sed_USG_4_FD_169105 | JGI IMG/M metagenome (GOLD analysis project Ga0224501, IMG submission 169105) | Sediment microbial communities from San Francisco Bay, California, United States - SF_Oct11_sed_USGS_8_1 | ecosystem: Environmental > Aquatic > Marine > Sediment | place: USA...
CACTAAAACGAGAGAACCTGTTGATACAACTGTAGATTGCCCTCACTTCGAGCTAGAACCGCCGAGCTATAGGTTGTTCATAAGAACTTGATCTAACTCGACTAATAGTTCTCGTAGTTTTTCATCTTATCTTTTCCATTAGCGCTTGTCAGCTGGGCTTCTGGAGGAACAAGTATTTCATCTTTCTAAGGGATGCTGAAACAAAGTTTTCTGAAAAGATGAACTTTTGCGTGTAGATTCTGTAAGGCTTATGGCGGGCCCGGCGGGAATTGAACCCACGACCCCCGGGTTAAAAGCCCGGTGCTCTATCCTTGCTGAGCTACGGGCCCACGCTAGATTTTCATTAATTGAAGCCTAAATTAAGGTTTTCTTGAACAAGACTAGTTACTTGCTCTCTAAGGCCTTTCTGATCCTTCGTAGCTCGTTCAAGATTTGCTGATCAACGCCTCTGGGAGCTGGTGCTTCCGCCTCAGCCTCGACAGCCACTGGTCTAACCCTCTTAACAAAATCCATAATGACGTTTCTTACTTCCTCAAAGTTCTTAACTCCCAGTATGACGGCTTCAGCGACTCTAGCACCAGCGCTCCCTCCACCCGAGAAACCGGCTGTTTGAACCCTAACCGTGCCTAAACCAAACTGTCTAGCTATGGGACCCTGAACAACACTGATGTTGGTGATGCGATTGTAGGGAACAAAGCTCTTCCTCTTCCACCACACGCCCCTTTCCACAACTATCTCATTATTTGTCAGCATGTAGGTTATAGAAGAGTAATACTTCTGTATCCAAAAGGCGGTAAAGCCCGCCACCACCAACAAAGGGAAAAGAAGAGCCACCGTGATCGCAGATGCGTGAGCTAGGGGCAGCACAAGCAGAGCAACCACAACTACCGGCACGATCCAAGACAGCCCAAGAAGAATCACCCCTATCGTTAAGTAGCTGTAATAAAGTTTCTTCATGTCAACGTGTGGACGAAAACCTTCGTCAACCCTAAGAACCATTACGTTCTACCCTTCTTCACGTATGAACAATTAAATTATTATCCTTTTTGGAAAAACCATAAATCTTTTTCACAAAAGTAAAATGTGTGCTCTTCAATATCTTGGTGTGACGAGGCGATGACAATTAAGAAACTTTTGGAAGGACTGCTAAAGGAGAAGGCTCCCGGCCCCTCTCCATCGTTCTCCCTATTCCACGTGATCAAAGTGTTGGAGCTGACCGCGAAGGAAGGCCCCATCGGAAGAGGAAAGCTTTCTAGACGACTTGGAACAGGCGAGGGAGCAACCCGCACGTTGATCGATCGCTTGAGAGACGCCGGACTCATTGCCACGTCTAAACCGGGTTGTTCACTCTCAAACAAAGGAGAGAAGATTTGGAACAAATTCCAGTCGGTCTTCCCAAAAAAGGTTGAGTTGGAAAAGAGCGAGCTGACGCTAGCCGACTGCAACATCGCAGTGCTGATCAAGGGTTGCGGGGACAAGGTGAAGAGAGGAGTGGAACAGCGTGACGCAGCGATCTTAACGGGCGCCAAGGGAGCAACCACCCTTGTATTCAAGAACCAAACGTTGATTCAGCCTGGCATAAGCGAAAACTTGGCTCGGGACTTTCCAACAGCCTTCAACCAGATCACTAGGCAGCTGGAGCTGAAGGACAACGATGTGGTTGTGGTTGGAAGCGCGGATACGTGGGAGAAGGCAGAGTACGGGGCGTTAGCGGCTGCTTGGACTCTCATCCAGAACGACTGTGACTAGAGAGTGAACTTTTCTCCTCCAGTGAATATGCGCTCCAGCGTAGCATTGAGGTTGATCATCCCATCGTTGGTTTTTGCCGACACCGGTATCAGAAGAAATCTTAGCCCTAGTCGGTAGATGACGTGCATCATGTCACGGCTCAGTAGACGCCTCGTTCCGCTAAGCCTTTCCTCTATAGCTGTCTCCAGCGTCTTAGGCTTAGCAGACCAGTCTACTAAGCGATTTACATCATCTGGCGGGAGGAGATCGCATTTTGATAGCACGTGCGCCTGTGGAAGGAACAAGCGGTTGTACACAGCGGCTGAGAGGAAAAGGTTTGAAACGTAGTTCATGGGGTTAGCGCAGAAAATCGAATCGAACAGGTACACCAGGGCTTTAGGCTCCTTAGTTAGTTCGCTGCCTATGTAGGGTCCGCTTGCTCGAAAGGCGAAGAGCTCCATCTGACCCGGCGTGTCGACGAGAACCATGTCGGCGTTAAGATCTTCTATCTCCTCTCCTAGCCTCTCCGCCTCCTCAGCAATCAAGTCTGCAGCCATCACCAGCGCACCGTTGGGTCCAAGCCCATACTTCTTCATGAGTTCTCCGATGTCGATGTAGTCGCGAACGTCGATGTCAGGTTGATAGGGCAGGGTTAGGACTCCTGGGTCCAAGTTCACGGTTACCACTTTTTGTTTTGAGATTTTCAGCCATTCAGCGAAGGAGGCGGTGAGAAGGGACTTTCCTGAACCAGCGGTTCCTAAGATAAAGACGATGAACATTCTAAACATCTCGTGCAGGTAAGATAGTCCCAATAAAATCTGGTGCAACCGCTTATTTGTTTTCAGGTGGTTGCTTGAACCCCCGAATTTACGATCGTCTTGCTTCACCGTCGTAAACTTTGCTATTTGGTAAGAGAAACAAAACATAACCGACATAAATGCGTCAAGTTGTTCACAAACACAAATAGCCATCTCTTTTTTGTCAACGCATAGCAAACATCTGTATTTTCGATTCATAATTCTTTAAAACATGCAAATCAATGGGAAAGGTAGGTGATTAACTCATGGGAAAAAAGAGAATAGAGATAAACGTGCCCGACAACTTAGACCAGCTCATTGAGTCTTTGGCGAAGTTTCTACACAAAAAGCCTGATGACCTTCTCAGTGGAATTGCATTAGACGCAGTGAAAGCTCTACCGAACAGCCTAGAAAAATATGTCGATGTCACAACTATAAGAAAAATCTACAACGTTTAGGCACAATCTAACGGCCGGCCAATTCTGTTGCTTGGGCACTTGGAATTGAAATAATCCTGTTTCAGCGCTAGCCCGTGATCCCTCATCGCAACCGGCAGAGAAACTGAGCAGAGGCGAAAAGGTTTTTCGATGAAGGCTAAGATTTTGCCTTGACGGGTTTGACTTTTCCGCCTTTTTCTTGGATCAGCTCGGATAGTTGAATGAGAGCTTTGCCTACTCGTTTTTTGGCCAAGTCTGTTTCTTCGGCAGTTGTGGACAGGTGAAGCTCTAAGTGGGAAACCGTTTCCTCGCCTTTGGGATGAGACTTTATGTAGACGTAGGGGTTATCGTGCATCACCCGATCGATGAGGGGGGCAACCGCTGGCTCCATCATCCCTGTTACGTCTAAGCTGGTTTCAAAAAAAGTCACCTCGCCAGCAGCCTCCTTGAGCAGAGGCGCCACAGACTCGTCGAAAATACCTTTCATCTCGGAGGGAACCCCGGGTAACGCTATAACAGTGATGTCGTCATGCTTGATGATCACGGCGGGAGCTGTTCCCACGGGGTTGAAAATGGGTTTGGCTCCTTCTGGTAGTCTTGCCATCTTTATGTGAGGAGGGGTCAGCTCAGCTCTTTCCATTCGGCCTTCCTCCACATACTGGCGATACTTCTCTTCAATCATTTTCAGAGCCTGATCACGTATTGCCAGTTTGCGTTCCAGCGCCATGGCGATGCCTTCTAGGGTTTTGTCGTCGAAGGTTGGGCCAAGGCCTCCGGTGGTGATTATGAAGTGGGGGTTGCGTTGAATCGCCTCCCGTAGGGCGTTGGATATTTCTTCGATGCTGTCGCCTATGATGGTGATGCGGTGGGTTTTTAGTCCGAGGGCTGTGATGCGTTTGGCGAGCCATCGGGCGTTGGTGTTGAGGGTTTTTCCTATCAGGAGTTCGTTTCCGATGCAGATGATTTCTATTGATGTGGTGGTCATTTGTTTTTCACTGACCTTAACAAGGGTTTGACATTATTATTTTGAGACTGTGTGTAAATAACCGCTTCGTTTGAAGCGTTTTTGATGTTGGTTGTTTGCTTTGTCTCTTATGGGCACCTCTATAATTTTTGTCGTCTTGTCCTTCTTGTCGTTTTTTAGATTCTTCCCGTGACTATGCAAGCCTATCCAGCCATGCTATTTCCGTATCCTAAAAAGAAAAGGGGTGTTGAGGCTACGGCAGCAATTCACGGCTGTAGTCATTTGCTAGCTTAGATTCCAGTAGGCATATAGAAAGTCAACCCATCCTTGAGACGCAAACTGCAAGTTTTCGTACCTTAATAGTCCTCTGTAGGCGAGGTATGGCTTCTCTGAAGGCGGGAACCAAATTCCCAATCCCAGTGCAGAAACCGAATCCATAGGTTCAGTATTGGCAACGTGCACGACAACTTCTTCAAGCGCGACTCTTACGGCACTAGCTAGTCCTCGAATATCTGGATCCAATTTCCGATTTGCCTCAAGATCATTGATGAACGTCGGGAGGTCAATGTAGTATTCCCATCCATACTCAGCCCAAGGAAGGTTTCCTTCGCCCCTAGCTTCGCTTATGATCTTACGGTAAATGTCATAGCTCTCTTCCAGTTTTGCTTCAAGCGCTTCGGTTAACTGTGAAAGTTCCGCCACGGCTTCGTCAACTGTTGAAAGATCAATGACCGAGAGGGTTCCCATTACGCCTCCGTTGAAGTGAGCCCTCGGTTCGTAGTATCTCGCATACTCATCTGCAATCAGAACGGCGAATTCAAGCGCTGGCATATCGGGGTTCTTGGTTACGCTATCCAAGATTACGTCATACGGGTAGCCGTAAAGAGGAACGTAATTTTCGCAGGCAACTAAGTAGTCGGTTTCCATGCCCAGTGCATTGTATTCGTAAGCAACCTCTATCATCGCTTCAAGGCAGGCGTCATAAGCTAAGATGTCTATATGATGTCCCTCAAGTCCAGCAACCACTTCATCATGCGTCAAGTGATCCACAGGATGTTCATCGTAGCAGCTTCCGCTGAAATCATTTCCATGATCCCACAAATCGAGCAGGTAATGTTGCGCTCCAAACTTTCTAGTCACAAAGTCTACGAAAGCCTCTAGCGTATCTGGGTCGCCCATGTTCACCTCTTCTCCGTTCAAGGGAAAGCCTCCAACTAGTTCGCGCCCTCCATAGACAACCTTATACAAGTAAGCAGGCTTATCGTAGCCATCCCATAAGACGACAACGTTTACTTCTTCTGTCAATTCGACCGTTTGCATAAGCTCCAGATTCTCGTAAGCCCAAGCGTCAAGGTTGTTGTCAGCAACCATGTAGACCATAAAGGTCCAACCGGCAATTTTTGGCCTAGCAGCCCCAACAGTGTTCATTGTGGCAGAGACAAAGACAATCAACAGTAGCGCACACATAATTCTCTTGGTTCTCATCTTACAGAACTCTCCTATCTCTTCTCTTTCACCTACCAGATAGGAGCAATATCGCTAAAAAGTTTTTGCTTGGCTCGCTCATCTAACCTGCTTCAGGGGAGCAGATTGACGAATCAACTCTTCTGTAAAATCGAAAATACCCATTGCCGCTTAAAACTTTCCGACAAATTGGAAGAAGGAAAAACGTTTCGATTATGGTCGGAAAGTTCTAATACCTCAAGTTGCAGATGAATACTGAAAATATGCGTGGCGTGTAGCGTGTCCTCAACCGGTCCTTTCTCCGAGCCTTTCGTTGAAGTCGCCCAGTTTGATCAACTGCGTGACGCGGTAGAATCAGAGTTTGAGGTAGAGGACGGTTTCATAGAGCATGGAATCCCAACCTTCTACGTGAGGTTGCAGCAGGATTCGAAGCAAGCTTTTTTGAGGCTTGTTAAACGCTTAGACGCCACAGATTTCGTTCCAATGCTTAGGAAAAGAGAAGAAAAAGTTGTGCTACAGGTCGTTCGTAAGCCTCCTGTGAAGCCCAGCCGAAACATGATAAATATCGGACTGCTTTTTGCAACTCTTGGAACCGTGTTCCTTTCCGGATACCTTCCATCTCTAAACATTGTAGACGCTCTGATGTTTACAGGAGCGATTATGGCAATACTGGGTTCCCATGAGATGGGACACAAGCTATTAGCTGATAAACACGCTGTTGAGGCCACTTACCCCTATTTCATTCCAGGTATTCCGCCCATTGGCACTTTCGGAGCCGTTATTCAGCAAAAATCTCTTCCTCCAAACAAGGATGCTTTGTTCGATGTTGGTTTCGCAGGACCAGTAACGGGTTTCATAGTGTCAATAATTGTCACCCTTATCGGAGTTCAGTTATCCGTTCGCGTTTTGGAGCCGCCTCCGGGCGCAGTCCCGTGGCCTTATCCTAACCCTATCCTATTTGAGTGGTTGTTTAGATTCGCTGTCATGTTTTTTCCACTAAGTGGAACAGGTGATTTGATACTGGTGCATCCGGTTGTTTTTGCTGGTTGGGTTGGCATGATCATTACCATGCTTAATCTGGTGCCTGTCGGCATGTTTGACGGCGGTCATGTTGCTCGAGGTTTGGTTGGGAGAAGAGCACACCGGATCCTTTCATACCTTGGAATTATTCTGTTGGCCATTATTTGGTATCCAATGGCTTTCATTGCCCTCTTCCTCTCTTTCTCTCAGCATCCTGGTCCATTGGATGACGTTTCGCAGCCTACAACTCTCAGGAGGCTAGCTGCCTTCGGACTGATTGCCGTTTTTATTCTCTGCGCAGCTCCAATATACCCGCTTTTAGGCTAGTGGGACCTTTAGAACATCTTTTCTCCGATAAGTTTGCAGCAACAGAGCATTTCCTCCCGCTGCGAATAAGGTTCTTCGTTCACAAAATTTAAAAGACTGATTTCAGTCACGTACTGAATCTTACGGGGGTTAAAAGTCTGGACTATAAAGACGCAGACAAATTCGACAAAAAACTGGATGATTGCAACAATCTGGCGGATGTCTTTGAACTGGTGAAGCAGTCCGTCAAAAAGTTTTTGAATAGGCATAGGAGGGGGCTCATGCTTGGTTTGGCGGATTTGGGGATGAAGCGAGGTTACTTTGTTGGGGCGTTTCATCTAGTGGGTTCTAACATCATAGTGATGAACAGGGTTCCTCTGGAGACCACCCTTCGAAACACGGACAGGAAAGTCTTCAACGCTTACTGCTTTCACCTGCTCCTTCATGAGTATCTCCACTCCTTAGGATACATAGATGAGGAGGAAGTGAGAGAGCTAACTCAAGAAATCTGTAGACTAGCCTTGGGAGACACTCATCCAGCCACCGTGATGGCAGAGCGGGGAATCGACTTTTACTTCCCCAAGGTTACGCACTTCACACGGCAGTTTTCCCTTCCAAGAAACATTCAAATTGAGCTTGTAAAGGATTTTGACAGTTCGAGTGCGGAATACATCCATTAACAAGCTAAGCCCGGTTTTGCCATTTCAGGGACAGTGGTGGACGCAACAAGGTTTTCTAGTTTCGCTGTTTAACAAAGAAAAAGAAAAAGAAAAAGAAAGAGGGATTTTAGAGTTCTTTGGCGGGTACCGCTGCTAGTGTTTCCACCGAGTAGTCTGTTGCGAAGGCAACTTCCATGGCAAAGTTCATGGCTGTCTTTGCGTCAGGTGCCTCAAAGATGATGACGCTATCGTATCGTCCCAACGTGAAGTACACATCGCGAATAGTGATGCCCCTTGGAGCTTTAAGCTTTTTAAGGTATCCAACGGCTGCTTCACCCTTACCCTTTGGTGCCAAAAGCGTCACAAACAACACTTGAAATTCCTCCTGCGTATAAAATACGCGTTTGTTAACTTAAGTTTTTAACTTTTCTATCCAGTTCTCTTATGTTTGGTAGTAACATTTAAAACTGAAGAGTGCGTAAAAAGTTGAAAGTAGAATTGGTGATAAACAACGACCGAATATCTGCATTGCTTTGATGCTCAACTGGTAAAAGAGGGATTTGCTGATGGAAACTAGGTGCGCCACCTGTTTTGCGCGAGCGAAGACTAGGCGCCGTTTCTCCAAGCCGAAGGGCTGGATTAAATACAAGACGCCTGACGGTAACGTAGTTTACTTCTGTAGTCAAGAATGTCTTAAGAAATTCATCTTCCCAGCCGAGTTAAAAGAAAAGAAGCGATGGAGACGCTAAAGACACCCAAAGGTGGATAATAGAAGTATTTTTAGGATGAAATAGAGGAGTGTAATCACTAGGGGTTATCCCATTCGCATATTATCTAGACGTCAGCCTTTTACAGCTGGCACCTTGGGGGATTGTTGGCTGTGGGCTAAACGCTTCGGCCGAAGCCTTAGTGCGTACACCTTGTTTTCATTAACTTCATCTTCTATGGGAGCCTTCGTATCAGACCGAGAGTCTTTCGGATCGAGCGTACAGTATGATCCAAGAATTCCTCCATGGTACCTTCGAAAAATTTTGGATAGTGTGTTATCTCGAAGTTGATTGGTTTTGTATATCCGCTCCATTTGATCCACCGCATCACCCCTTCCCAGTCAGTCGTTCCCCAGAATGGAGGTTGATGATCGTCTTCTTTTCCTCTGTTGTCATGGAGATGTAAGGCCTTGAGTCTATCATTGAACTTTAACACTTGATCAAGGTTCTTGTAGAGATGGGCGTGGCCCGAGTCGAAGCAAAAGCCGACGAACTCCGGCGGATATCTCTCAAGGTAGTATTCTAGGATCTTCTCATCGAGTGGGTAAGAGTTCTCTACTGCGATGACTATGCCTAAATCCTCGCAAAGAGGTCTTACGCTCTCAAAGACGTGGAGTGATCTATCTAGTCTCAAGCTTAATGCGCGTGTGTCCTCATCGCTCGGTGTATGGATGACGACTGAATCTCCACCGATGGCCGAGCAAAACTGTATACGGTTCTCCAGTAGCTGGATATACTTGTTTAACGCGTCTTCCTCCTCCGCGTCGATGAGGATGGTTTCGGTCTCAGCTCCGTGAACGTCTATGCATTTCAACCCATACGATTCGATGAGTTGGCGGTAAAGTTCGATATTCTGCTTTGTGTAGAGAACCTCGCTGTAATAGTCATCGCCCCAAGATATATGCTCGAAGCCGTACTCAGCGAAGAGTCGGAGTTTTCTCTCAATCTCCGGTTTGAATGAGTAGTCGAACATATCGCTGGTTATGCTTACCTTGCGCGCGCGTGCGTCAATTTTCGTTGCTCATATCACCATTGATTGGATCGAATAAATATTGCACAGGCAGAATGACGATGGATGTAAAAGTAGTACACACGTAAAGAGCAGTTTAAACTTCGCACTTCCATGGGAGCTTATCTAAAGATGTACCGTACTTTTTGGCTGCGCCGTCCATGATTTTGTTAAGTTCGTTCACTACATCACGTGGGGGCGGGTTCGGTTCATAACTTCGCAGTAGTTTCTCTACAAGTTCTTTGGCCTTCGCTACCGTATCTTTTCCGCCCTTCGACTCCCACATTTTTCTGCCGTCAACGTTAAAGACAGGCCCAATTTCGTGCACTTCTTTGTTAAAATATTGGAGCGTCAGCTTCATTGCTCTGATGTTTGATGTAAAGACGCCTCCAGGTCCGATCTCTCTAAGCAAGTCTAGCATAAGTGTTTCATCTCTTACATCTATTCCCTTCAAGTATCTATAGATGTAGCCTGCTATCTCGTTATCTATCACTACCTTCTCGAACGACTGACAGCTTTCGAATTCTATCATCCCTGCCCCCTCAATCATGTTTATTCCCGCAATGGCTGCTAGCAGCATACCTATGGCTGATTCAGCGGTTGACTGTTCGTCGACTGTATTTGAATTGGTTAACCCGGCGTAAAAGTCGGTAGGTAAGTTGAAAGTCTTAGCTATTTGGGTCGCTGCTACATCAAGCATGGCTGCTTCGATTGAACCTGTGAGACAAGCACTGCTTTTTTGATGGACAGGCGCTGGTGATCCGCCGAAAAACACGGGACAGCCCGGCTTAATAAGCTGGGTTAGAACTATGCCTGAGAACACTTCGGCGACATGCTGGATTAACGCGCCTGCTAGTGTCGGGGGAGCCGCCAAGCCAACCATTGGAACCGGTATAACAGAAATCGGTATATTATACACGGCCAAATCCACCAGGTTCTGTGATGTTAAATCACTCCACTTAAGGGGCGGAGAAGTGCAGCACACAAACACCGCCCTCGGCATTTTGGCTAAGTTATCCTCGTCGCCTGACACGGCAAGCAACATGTCTTTCATATCGATGGCACCATCCATCGTGAAAGCTCCTGTATAAA
>Ga0224501_10005225_pt1 | contig 10243 bp, 8 predicted proteins | sample SF_Oct11_sed_USG_4_FD_169105 | JGI IMG/M metagenome (GOLD analysis project Ga0224501, IMG submission 169105) | Sediment microbial communities from San Francisco Bay, California, United States - SF_Oct11_sed_USGS_8_1 | ecosystem: Environmental > Aquatic > Marine > Sediment | place: USA...
ATTTAATTAAATTACGTATACATGCTCTTACCTCGTCAACACTACGGCAGTGAACTTCTTGTTTTGGTTCGATGATTGATGTTATCCGTGATGGTATCCGCTCGCGTATCTTGGGAATCTCCACAGTATCACCATTAACTGGTATCAGATAAACTCCAACGGTGGTAGTTGTTCTTTTCCAGATAGGTTTTCCTGGAAGTTTACATTTAAATTGGGTCGATATCCGTCCTGATAAAACCTCATGATTAGTAGGGTTGTCCATAGGCTTAAGGGAGGGTAACTCTGTGGCTTTTTTTCTTTCCTATCGGTTTTCCTGTTTATACTCCATCTTATACCACAGGTGTGAGGGTTGTGGAGTTTATTCTCTGATTAACAAAAATACATTATTGGAACTTTGGAGCGAGTTGAGGTTGGACACCCTTCCCTTTTATCGCTATTAATTTTTCTAAGGTTCAAACTCATGACTTCCTGTACACGACCTCCGTATTTCAATCACTAAGCCATGAGTGTCGATACTCCACATAGATATTTAACTCAAATAGGTCTATTCGCATGATTTTTGTCAGTTGCTTTAAAAAATAACGGTTTAAATTATTATCCATTCATTTGAAGAAAAAAAAGATTCCTGGATTGGTGCACGCACTTGCCATTGGTCCATGCACTTACCATCATCAGCGTTCTCAGAACTCTGGTGCACCGTATCATTAGGTCTTGGTGTGACTGACTTCGCAGATTTACTGCTGGTAGGACGCGGCACAAATAGCTTGGAGCTGATTTCTTCATCGCCATCACTCTGCTCTCCGGATAACCTAGTTAGGCTACAACAAGAATCCCAAATAATCTAGTCGGGCTACAACAGGAGTTTTAAATAATCTAGCCAGGCTACAACAAGATTTCCAAATAACCAAGTCAGGCTACAACAAGAGTCCCAAATAACCTAGTCAGGCTACAACAAGAATCCCAAATAAACTAGTCAGGCTACAACAAGAGTTTTAAATAATCTAGCCAGGCTACAACAAGATTCCCAAATAACCAAGTCAGGCTACAACAAGAGTCCCAAATAATCTAGTCAGGCTACAACAAGAGTCCAAACAATCTAGTCAGGCTACAACACGAGGCCCAAATAATCTATTCAGGCTACAACAAGAGGCCCAATAATCTAGTTTGGCTAAAACAAGAGTCCAAATAATCTAGTCAAGCTACAGCACGAGGCCCAAATAATCTATTCAGGCTACAACAAGAGGCCCAATAATCTAGTCAGGCTACACCAAGAGTTCCAAATAACCTAATCCGGCTATAACAAGAGTCTCCAATAACCCAGTCAGGTTACAACAAGAACTCCAAATTCTTTTTTTCTTGTATGACACCCTCACTGTTCGGGCAATACTTGTTTTTTCACCGATTGCGGCTTGACGTGGCCATACCACAACAGGAGCCGGCCATGATCAAGATATGAACCCTGGTCCCCACATTTATGAGCCCAGCGCTTTATCACTGAACTATCTCACCAAATGGGATACTTGGAATAGGGAGTTAGGTCAGTGGCTAGACCACTTGGCTCAACATATGTAAAATTCGAGGTGAAAGCTCTGGTCATAGCGGATTCACACAATGAGTGTAGGTCTACTATACAAGGAGATCCGCAACTGCCTGTGTAGAACAATAAATAAATGAACAAAAGATTTAATTAAACAATAAATTTATAGCAGCCAGGTCAGTTTTGCAAACTAATTTACTTTGCTCGACTCCGCACCTCTTTTAAAACTGCAAATAGTTGACCAAATATAACTTTAAACAGTTCCTGTTATAGAGTTGTCTTCTCTTTGAATTCACTTGCCTGCCTAGTCCACTGTCAGGTCGTACTAATGCACTTAAAGGTCGGGAATCTACAATCTTTCCACTGATTGGTCGAGAATCAGAGCTAGCACTACTGATTGGTCCAAAACCGTGCGCCTGTGTGGTAGAGGTGCCTTGAAGAATCCTCGCTTTACTAAGAAATGCTTCAGTGTGTGTCGGATGAGACTCCCCCATGCAAACAAACCTGAAAGAGACTGGAAATGGGGCGCCATAGCACATGGCTCCAATGCTTCTTCTCCGATAAGCCAGAGCTGCTGAGTTAGTCACTTATTTTTCACCAGTTACAGCTTATTAGCACGGAACACACGTGTGGGCCAGTATCAACCTATAAGTCAGCTTACATATCACCCGCGTAAACTTGGCTACTCGTTTTGAGAGGTGGAGAGGTGGATCTTTAATAACCATGGAGTGGCCTTGACCTAATTATTCACTGGTTGGGATCACCATTTTTTTAACGTGGTGACCCAAACCCACCCTAGCAATTTGCAGTGAGGGGCTTGCGGAATGAAAATGAATCTTAGTTGACAACCCCGATGCATGGAGAGACAGGTGGCTGCAGGTGGCAATACATAGTGAGTGGCATCGTTGGGATGGTCGCCACCGCCCGGTGAATGGAGAGACAGGTGGCTGCAGGTGGCAGTACATAGTGGGTGGCACCATTGGGGTAGGTGGTAGCACGCGCTCTCACATATTTTTCATGAGCATCTCCGTGTCATCGACTTCCTCCTCCACGATATCCTCTGGACGTATCTTTATAGGATGAGGAGTGTAATCCAGTTTCACAGTTACATTCTCTCTTCTCTCCGTCTGCTGAGTCTACAATCCACAATCAAATTACTAGTTAGTAATAAAGGGAGGTGCAGTGGCCGAGTGGTTAGAGCACTCGTCACCAGCGCCGAAGGTCCAGGATTCAAGACAACTTGTGGGCAGGATTTTTCCAAAGCTCTCCTTATTCACCCAGCATGGAATGAGTACCCGGGTTTCTTCTGAGCTGGGGGAGATGAAGAGGAGTAGCACCTCAGTTACACCTCTGCCAGTACAGGTTAAGATTGGCATTCTAACAGCCACTTCCCCACATGGCCATTGGATAAGGAACAGCCTTGACCTTTAGTAAAGGGATTAAAGCCACTAAATCACACATCACTGTGCGCAAGAAATATAATATCTCTTTCGCTCCTCCTCAGTACTTCACACAAAAACTTCAATACACAACATCTCAGCGGGGGATAGCAGGATATGCCAGCAGCCATAGTTCATGACTCAATATCCAAAGATCCTGAGTTCAAGCCTTGCAGTTATGCCGAGCTCCTGTTGTAAATATGCAGTTATTACGTAAATTCTAATTCCAGAACAGTTTGAGACAAGAAACCGCTGCTATTACCCTAAATTTCTCAAAGTATAGAGTCATATCTACAGTCCTGGTGTAATATGCGACTGTCGGTATTGTAAATATGTAATTGAAAGGCATGAACTAATGAAATGGAGTCCCAAAAGACTTTGCATAAATTCCTGCCAGTCCTAATCTTCTGAGAGTTTGCTGTAGAACAGGTGGTTGATATCGACTGGGTTGCCTGAAGAGTTTTAAAGGATTTAGGGTAGAAATGTCTACCACAAACACACTGTAAGTTCATACAGAAGTTTGTTCAACTGCGGCGACTTACTGGCCTTATTGAAATAGCATCAATGCAAAATTGTGGCCGACTTAAAAAGTCAGCACATAATTATCTTAATTTTAGAATTCGCATCTGCGCTTAAAATATGTAGTTACCAATAGCGTGTTAGACTTAGATCGAATAATCCTTCACATTTTAATCTCTGCATCATCGTCAAGTGATGGGATACCAAAAGACCAAACAAATGCCGCGATTATGACCACCTAGCTCAACATTGGGTTATCATAATCTTAATGTCAAGATGTCAAAACCTCTTAAGTTATGCACTAGTTAGTAATGATGTTTGGTCGTATTTCTGTTTGCTGTAACGATATGCTAGTAAACAGCCTGAAATGGTTATATGATTGTATACAGTCGTTCAACAAAGCGTAAGGTTTTCTTACCTCTTTTGATCTGAACTCCTGTAATAACATTGAGGTTGATAAAATATTATTGATTACTTGTCGATAGAAAAGCTTACATGGGTTCAGTGTCAAACAATCAAAGACGAGTGGCTCGGTGTAAACCCAATCGATGGCAGACCCATTGAACAAATTCCCCAGTGTGAGACTGTGACTCTAATAATTAGGTCATCTGTCTGATGGAGGGAAATCTCTCTTGATACGATAAGATCATATTAGTTTACGGGTTGGCATCATTAAGCCAATGGCTTGTTTTTAGGATGGTCCATGATTTGTCTCATAGAGTTGGTCATCTACGGATGTGCCTCCTTGCGATGAGGGAGAAAGCACCAAGTGACACACAAACTTGGAACCGAACTCAACCGGGTCACCAGGTCAAAGGTCAAATGCACTACCCACGAAGCCACCACCTCTCTCATGACCTGTCGTTGTTATGGTGTCGTGGGATGGTACTGCTGCCTGCTGCCATCCTTGGGTTCTTGGTTGGTGATCAGTCAACCTGAGCCCAAGTCAAGTCGGTTTGTCAGTCGAAACTCGGCTACTCCTCATGAGCAGGTTAGCAGGGAGAGATGAAGCATTTTGTTTTTTATATTAGATCATGGTTGCTCAGTGGTTAGAAAGAATGGTGACTTTAGTCACTGGAAAGAAGGTGGGAGCAATGGGTTCAATTTTTAGAAAAAATTATTAATTCGCCCCTAAGCTCCAACCAAATCTGATTTGATTTAATAGTTTTATTTAACATGGATAGCCTAAATAAGACTAGAAGTCTTTTTTGCATTAAGGTCCATGAAGCGAAGAAAGCATAATCAAAGACATTGGTCCGGTATACAGAGTCCACTTGACAGTCCTGGTCATCCTGGTCAAAACATCAAAGTCTTTGCGATAAACCGCTAGCAAACTTCGCGGCCCGCACTGAGAATAAGCATGTGGACACAACCTTTGATTTGTTTTACCTGTGAGAGTATTTTGGCGAGTCTGTATTCTATGTATAGATCGCTCTGCAGGAAAGCAGGAAACCGTTTGTCTTTAATCCATCTCAGGCCTTGTTCCTTATTGAGAGTCTGTAATAAGGGTCAGTATATAGATACACAGGTCATTCACAGTACATGTCGGATGCCCTTGCTATATTTAGAGCCCTAAAGGGAGCTCTAATTAAGATGATTCATGTATGCAACATACATCCTGACTGTTGTGTTTCTGGTAGTAACAATAGCAACAGGATACGCTGATCCACTCATATATAATCGTGGATCAGTAAACTTAGAGCCCTTCCCATCCTCCTTAAGGGCTCTGAGTACACTGATCAACAATTTTAAAGTACCCATGATTAGAAACTCCATTGCAACACACAGCTTTATTGCTTCACCCATAAATGTGTATCCTGATAGCTGCCTTAACGGATCCTAGAATCTTGGATAATTATTGTGGGATAGCGGGATAACTCTGGGGCTTATTGGTCTAGCTCGAGATAACCACATTTTGCGTTCAAGCCCTGATCTCGCTATAGGCTCCCGCTGTGAGTGTGAGCTTCTTGCATAATTCCTTCCTCCTAGCACCCCAGAACAAGCCTCAGGCTTAGGAGGGCTGCTAAATAGACTGAACATGCACTTGTGTGATGATGAGGTGTACTGCCGAAGGCAGGTTTCTCATGAGCGATCACTGTCATGATGGCATGGGTGGTAATGAGGTGGTTTCCCGTTCGTTTGCGCGTCACCAATTTGGCTACTCTTAACGAGAAGGGGGAGGTCGATCTTTACCAACCATGGAGCTATCTTGACACTTATCCACATGGTTGGGACCCCCATACGCATAACATATCTTAAATGTTTATGTAGAAATAGGAAAAAAATGTGCCGCGATAATCGCTAATTTCGTATAAGAAAACGCAAATCCCTTCCACTACTTCAACTGCGAGCTTGATAGATTTTCGAGATTAAAGAAACATAGCAGTTTATTTTATCTTGAATGCATAGGTAATATTGTTACCTATTGAGCTGTAAAGTGGACCGGCTAAGCATGGACAGCAATTAAAAGTTCTCATTCAGGCGAGCTCATATAGCATAGTCAGTAGTGTATCAAAGTTTGATTTCGCTAATCTTAAATGTGAAATTATCAAAGGTTAAGCTGACTGCAAATATTTACCCAATTCTTATGTACCAACGGCTTTTCTATAGCACGGTTGTGATGCTAGTCAAAACATTGCCGATTTAACACATTCAGCAACCTTTAGGCAATTCATTGTGGATTCATGCAGAGAACATTTAAATGCACCTACTAAATAGCCACTCGTGTCAGTTATCCTGCTCACCCATGCCCGCGGGGTAGGACCTGTTGGTTAATGCGGTGCTTTTTTTTATGAAAGGTAATTTGGTGCAAATTAACCATAGATTTGTCCAACTCTTTAGGTAATTTCTTTCTTATATATGATGTCGTTACTGTTATTGCGAAACTGGTGGGGTACATGTAGATACATGCAGATACTTTTCTTACACAGGTTATGGCTTAGCATGGATTACCACGAATGGGTAATATCAATGCTCGGCTTCATAATGAGATTTATTTTTGTTTTAAGCTAGGATTAATGCGAGGAGCTCATACTCACAAAAAGAGCCTGCCGTGACCGGGATCTGAACCCAGCTAGGTTTTGACAGTTGCGAGCCCAGTGCTCTAACACTGAGTTATCCCATAGAAAGTATAATTTGCGCATATACATATGTATATGCATGCATGCGGGGTTATGAGTACCCACAAATTCCAAAATCTTTTCACTCGATTCATTGGTCAAATCATGAGCTCATGTTCACATGCATGTACTTTAATTTTAGTATTTCAAAGTTTCCCCGCAAACAGGAATTATAAAGAATCGATGTGAATCTGATTTGACTCACAAACTGTGAAGAATACTATAATGAATCTTAGCAGACAATCTGAATTTGAATCAAATTGAATTCAAAGATGGAGAGGGCAGAGAATCGGGATGAACTGAATCTAGCAGTAGGAATCTAAATTGACTCGAGTCAAATTTTACACCTCTATCCCCTGGGGGAGCAAGAGATTTTTTAGACCCGGCTAGCACCCAATAAAAGAGTGTTAACCAATCACTCGACCACACGAGAATTACTGGATGGCAGGTACATAATGTGACACTACCATGTACATTTAATTGCCTCTATCAAACCCGATATCACCTCTGATGTACACATAAGCATTATCAGTGTGGTAGTGAAGGAAGCTGTGTTGTTTACCGGATAGTCTCGCCTATATGGAGAGCTCCGGATATAGTTACTATAAGCAATCAATAGAAAGTCTAATTGCTCAGCTTGTATTAAATCACAGCTCAATAATCTCATCATCTTATGTCATACTGTTTCTCACTGTTATAGATATGAATACATGCCTTATGAGCCAAAGATATTAGTAAGGTAACTGAGTAACTCAGTTTATCCTTGATTGGAATTTCGAAGCACCACAAAGTCAGGTCAAATTGGCCAGCAGCGAAAGCTTAAAGGATTGCCTTAAGATTCATTAGGTCCTGGGTTAAATTGTTAAGATGGTTAGGTTCTCGAGCAGTACGATAAGTAAGAAAGGCTGCTCGATCGCTGGCCACGGGCCTGGGATGTTTCAGGTTAAAGGCACCTAGTACGCAGGATATTTTAAAAGCACCCTCTCCTTACCCGGACTCTTCAGAGGTGGGGAAGGTAAAGGCGGTGAGGCAGAGGAGTGGCACCTCACCTCAGTTACACCATTGCCAAAACAAGTCGTCTTCCCAACAGCATTTTGCCCACACAGCCATTGGCTCCTGAAAAAACTAACCTTGACAGTAAAGCTCGTATCAATCTCCTCCGGACCGAGATCATAGTTCTCCTCAAGAGGAATCAATGGCAGGTTGAGGAAGCTATGCTGCTTCACTGCGTTGTAAATCTTATTGGGACGCTGAGAGGCTCTCACTGCTGCCTTAATTTTCTTGCTCAATCTTCGTTTAGCACCGTCCACAATCTCAAACCATCCAGTGTCTTTGTTGAAGAATAGTGCTTCAGGAAATGTCTAAATAGAGAGATAATGAGAGTGAAAGTTGGACGATCATTGCGATGTAAGAAAGCTATAGGCGTTACACAAAACAGGAAATGGCTACTCAACTCTGCAGAGCTGGAGAATTGTGAAGGGGTGAGGAGAAGTGTCACCCCACCTCCGTTAAACCATTGTCAGTACAAGCTGACTGTCTAACAGCCACTTTCAAAAAGGCCATTGGCTGCGGAAACGGCTTTCGCCGTAAAATAGTGGGGCCTTTATCTAAGGATAGTGAGTCCGCTTTCCATGCCTCGCACTCCGATACTAATATTGGAAGTCCCAATGAGTGGTTCAGGATCAAGGTCACTCAATGACTGCCAAATATCCATCTCTTCAGTCCCAAAATCTCTTCCGTCCCATGGAAGGGCACGGGAGTTCTCGATCAGTGACGTGTAAAACGTGAAACAGGTTAACTGACCCAAACCTTCTATAGAAACCGAGGCAATGGTCACCCACAACAGTATCATCCCACCATGACCCCACGATGCCATGACGCCCTTACGTCGCACTGCGATTATGCTATGACCCCAATACCACATAACGGCATTTACGCCGTCATAAAAACCGGACTTCAGCAGTTCAGTGACATAAAGCGGTGATCGTGCATCATGCCAAATTGTTTTAAATAACTTTGCCGATGTCTGAATAACAGTGTTAATAGATCGTTGTTTGTTGTATTCTGTTCATGCCTTGTTACTACGATACTATCATATAAATTACCACTTAAGTCCCTCTTCGAGAGGCCTGGAATGAAGCCATTTGTTTGGCTCTAGCGCTTTATCAAACAGACCAATCCGATTCGTTGTCATGCAGGTCTATTCACATAATGATGGATAATTGCTGAGCACGCAGGCAGTTGAGGAGGATAAACTAATGATGATGTGTTACAGCTGCATGCATCCCAGTAAAATACATGTACAGTATATTGTGGGCCATTTTGTAAACAAGAATTTGCCTTAAGAAGAATGTTATCCACTGTCTTTAATTAACCTAACCTAACATATTTTCTGCGTGTGGTCATGGATGTATAAACTCTTTCCATTTTTCTAAGATAAATGTCTACTGAGTAACCTGGCGAAAATGAGAGACTCTGTGGCAGCAGAGAAAGACCTGCAGAACATGTGGGGTCTTTATGAACCACCTGAGGCAGACGCTGAACCTAACACCCCAAATGTCCTGTATGCAGTTAAAAATGAGACCAGGCGGATTGGTGACTGGTCAACATTCTTTTGATAGCTAGGGTGCTAGCAGGTCTAGGGCAACTCCTCCGCGCTTGACAGTAGAGGTGTACATTGGATTGGCTTCTACTGCTTGTACTTCGACTCAATTCATCCCGATTCTCTTTTAAATTAAGTTCAGATTTAGTGCTCGTTTTTTGGGACTAGATTCACAGATTGTGAGTCAGATCAGAATCGACTCACTTCTTTGAATCAAAGTATTGGTGGAAGAAGTATAAGTTCAAATCCAATTAACATCAATTGAGTTTAGTGTAACTCAGCCTACTATAAGGTCACGCGTATGTCCACAATACATCCACCTAGGATTAGGATGTACTCGAAACGGTATAGCCTGTGGTGATTGGGATTCAAATTGAGGCTCACACTGTTTCTGGCTCCGCACTCTACCATTGAGCTATCTCACTATCCCAGTTGGTAGCGTATCTGAACCTAATATAAAACCGCATCTGTGTCCATGTGGTACGTCACCCAACTCTCACTCCAAAATGGAAGCTAATTGAAGTTGATTTCATTCACACTAAGCTGCAGCCTGCATGCTACTAAAACCCACGTCGCACCTACTCTGCCTATAATCTAAATTAGTGATTATGTAATGGCAATACTGTGTTTTCTTCATGCAACTATTTCAATACACATCTGGTGCAATATTCTGATGGTGCGGAAATCTACACCGCAGTTTATACATGCAAGGTTTTCAGGTTAATCGGGTGCAAAAATTTCAATGCGATCAAAAAGTGAGCAATTACTGTTTGACAGTGCGTATATGTGTTTAAGATGGAGTGAAATAGCACAGGTGATTTCTTTCTTCACCGAATTTACACAACTAAAATATGTTCACGCCGAATTGTACTACAAACAGCATAGTGTCAGATACGACATGTAGATTCAGCGCACAGCAACCATGTATTTTAAGATGAATGTTATATAGAGTTTGGTAATGTGTTAGGTGGTGCACAGATAGTGGGGTAATGCAGTGGTTAGAGTACAGGCTTTTCAGTCCAAGGCT
>Ga0224501_10005227_pt1 | contig 10241 bp, 10 predicted proteins | sample SF_Oct11_sed_USG_4_FD_169105 | JGI IMG/M metagenome (GOLD analysis project Ga0224501, IMG submission 169105) | Sediment microbial communities from San Francisco Bay, California, United States - SF_Oct11_sed_USGS_8_1 | ecosystem: Environmental > Aquatic > Marine > Sediment | place: USA...
GAGGCAAATGGAGAGGGGGTGATGCAGGAATCATGAGAGGATGGGAACCAGCAGTTCTGTCTGAAGTGAGAGACAGAGGTGTTGGGGAAGCTCTCATCAGAAAAGCTCTGGACTTTCTAAGCGACCTAGAACTCAAAAAGGCAGTCTTCATTTTGAAGTATCCTTATGATTCACCTGAAACCGCGTTTTGGCATATCAATCTTTATAGGACGTGTGGATTTGAACAAAGAGGTCCGCGAGGAGTTACGCTATTGGCTACTATTAGCCGATCCTGCAGTCTTTCAGCTTCCTTCCCAGATTTCATCAAAACTGTCGGTTGGGAAAATTACACTCTGGGGGAATTAGCTGACTTCATCTTGAGAGCTTACGCATCAACACCTGAAGATAGAGAGATTCATGGTTGGGACCCTCTGGTTTCGAACCGTGACGAGATTCAAAACACACTACGATCGTTCTCAAAGGGGGAAACAGGTTTCCGTCCCGAGTGCTGTAAAGTAGCTTTGGTTGATGGCAAGCCTGCTGGTTTCATTGGTGCTCTCATACCAAAGTGGAAACATCGACCGCCTGCTGGAGTTCTTGGTCCAGTAGGAGTATTCCCCGAGCACAGAAGAAGAGGAATCGCCTGCTTCCTAATCGTCGAGATACATAGAGTTCTTAGGAAATTCGGATGCCACTATTCGCTAGTAGGAACACCAAAAACAAATCAGAAAGCAGTAAGACTCTACAAGAGGGCGGGATACCGACCTTTCTTCGAACAGATAGAATTCGAGAAAGGACTCATTTAATCATGAGGAATGATGTTCATGAAGGATGTGGCAAAGCAGATTGAGGAAAGCTTGGTAGGTCGCAGACGTGAGATTAGACTAATCTTAGCGGCAGTAAGGTCAGGCACCCCTGTCATGATCGAAGGTGGAGTGGGACGGGGAAAGACTAAGGTTTCCCTAGAAGTTGCGAAGGCTTTGGGGCGTCCCTTTTTCAGAGTGGACGGAGCTCCAGACATTACGGTTCAGAAGATTGTGGGCTGGTTTGATCCTTCTCTCGTTTTGATGGGGACAGATGAGGCGAAGAAGAGAGGTATTAATCCAGGGTTTTCCTGGGACACATTTATTCCTGGACCTCTAACTGAGGCTATGACGAAGGGTGGCATCCTATTTGTGAATGAGGGTACGCGGCTTCCTTCTGATAGTTGGAATGCCTTGTTAACTGCTATGGATGAAAGAATAGTGGTCATCCCGAAGCTTGGAGTCGTAGAGGCTAAGTCAGATTTCTCGGTTATTGTTACAGCTAATCCGATGGAACATGCTGGTGCTTATCCTCTTCCCGAGGCAGCTGCAGACCGTTTTGTCTGGGTCCCTATGGAACGTCAGGATTCTGGCGAGGAACGAGAGATCATTCGTCGTGAGCTAATGGCTAGGGGGTACAAAGAGATATCAACGAATGAAGACGCCCTTGATATTATCGAGGGATGCATAGATCAGACTTATCATCATCCTGACCTTGTTACAGGGGTCTCGGTTAGAGCTGGTATCCAGATGGGCTGTATACTCGCTGAATTGGGAGGAGATTTCGCTGACGAGAACATGATCCTCCAGGTGGCACTCATGAGCTTCCAGAAGAAGCTGAAATTGAAGGACAACATAACCAAGACCAGAGAGCAGATCATAGCTGAGGTGGTGAACTCCGTCTTTCATGGGTCCTTCAACGAGAGAAGCGGCAATCCGCCTGACCCTCCTAATATCCTTTTCAGAAGAAGTGAGAAGAATTCCTCAAAGGAGAATGTGATCAGACAACGAGAAGGGATCAAAGGTGAAGGTCCTGTAAGGAAGGTGTCTACTCCCAAGTCTATTAGAGTCCGTCCTAAGAGGGAGGTCCGTGTGTTGAAATCCCACTCTAGAGATAGACCTGAGAAGGTTGCAGGACAACTCAACAGCGATCCTGAATATGTTAAAGAGGTGCAGGGAGCTGATCCTGAGGCTTTCTTAGAGGTCTTCCACAAGGTTCGTCCTTGGCTTCATGAGAAGATCTATGATCTGATTCTGCACACCTATACTGATAGTATCCTCAGGAAGGCTGAAGAGATCTACCTCACCGGTATGAAATCGCCCATTATGATGAGAGTTGGATATGAACCTGGGAAGGGCGTTGTGGACTGGGAAGAAACTGTAGATAGGTATACAGAGACAAAAATGCTGAACCGGGACACCATAGTTGCCAAGGAGCCGATGCGTATAAAACGCTCTGTGGTTCTCATGATGGATCACTCTGGCTCCATGAGCGGAACGAAAATCCTTACAGCTGCCCTTTGTACCGGTGTCCTCTCTTACGCTTTGAAAGATGAGGAGTTTGCTGTCCTTCTCTTCAACAATGAAGTTTGCACCCTTAAGGAGATGAATAGGCGAAAAGATCCTCATGGGCTCATCAGAAAGATTCTGGAGCAGCCTCCCAAAGGTTTCACAGATATTAGAGGTGCTCTGGAAACGGGGTTGGGGCAGATGGGAAAGGCTTCCTGCAAGATTGAGATCGGGATCTTAATCACAGACGGCATTCATACTACAGGAGACCCCGTCCCTACTGCTCAGAAATATCCAACTCTTCACGTACTGGGAGTTCCCAGTAAGAGAGGAAAGGCGATAAAGGTTGAGAACTGCAAAAGATTAGCTGAAGTTGGGAAAGGGAGGTTCCTGATGCTCAAGAAATACGAAGACATACCCTCAACGGTACTGAAGATAATGACCTGAGTTTGAACATCTCAGGGACCCCAGCGAAAAAACGATGCTTCTGAACCTGATCGCCAACAGAGAGGCATAGGGGACGTGATGGGTGAAGGTGCTATGCAGCTGCAAGGAAGATTGGTGATGAAGCGGAAACGTTCGCCGTACACACCTTGAAAGGAAACACGCCGCGAGGTCACGACCACCGTAACAGATGGACGGCAGTTTGACACATGCATATCGAACACCGGAACCATCGAGAGGTGGGGACGTCCAACAGCGCTCGGCTTGACTAGTATCTTTGGTCCTTAGTCCATATCGTTGGATTCCTGAAAGTTATGATGCCTTGCAGTATAATTTCTTTGACAAAGACTCTAAAGTTTTGTCGAGAAGTTTTTTATATACAAAAGGCGGAGAAGTTCTATACGGGGAACTATAGAAAGATAATATGTGCCTGAGGAAATTAGACACAAATCTGTCGATTTCCTCAGGTAAACTGACGTACTTCTTTGCAAAGAGGGAGAGCGGTTAAAATCCACAAGAAGCAAGACGCAAAGGTTTGGGATCTCATATCTACGTTTGAAGAATGCTGCAGGTCGAAGGGCTGGAAGGCATACGAGAACAGCGACTTGATTGAGGCAGAAAATGAGTGTCTCAAATTTATCTGGGTAAACCATCTTCATCCAGAAACGTTCAAGAGAGTTGCTACGGCTCCTCTATACGCTATCCGAGAGGGTATTTCGTACAGAATGGTTCGCATCTCGTGCATGGCCTGGGTTCTACTTGAGACTCCATCGGCGAGCATCTGCCGAATGGTTAAGGATACACCAAGCCTCTCAAGAAGGGTCGCCGTTTACGATCTAAGCCGAGCCCACAAGGAGAAGCCCAAATGTCTGAGGTTAAATGAGACAGAGAGCGTGGTCTTGCAGGAGTTCGAGCGGTTTCTGAACGCAGAATATGGGATCAGACTTGCCCCCTTAACTTTGGAAGGTGAATCAGGAAGACGCCTAGCTGCCAGTGCCTCTCAAGTTGAGGCCCTATGAGGGGGTGATTTGATGCGAGTGCTGATTTTGGGTTGGGAATTCCCTCCAGCCAAGACAGGAGGTCTTGGAACACACTGCTATGAGCTTGTCAAGAATCTAGGCAGAAAAGGCATTGGTGTTCTCCTTTTTATCCCGAAGAAATCAGGAGATGCCAGACGGAACCTTCAAAACGTGGAGATTGTAGAGGTCGGGAGTCTATCATCAAATCCTTACAATCCAACAGGTTCAACCACATTTGAACAGGGTTACGGATGGAGCTTTTTTGACGAGGTTAGAGCCTTCAACGAAGAATGTGTTGCTGTAGCATCAACTAGGCAATTTGACATAATTCATTGTCACGACTGGATGACGATCCCTGCTGGCCAGGAATTGAAGAAGAGAACAGGTAAGCCTCTTGTGTTCACCATTCATTCAACGGAATATGACAGAACGGCTAACCTCTATCCTTTCAGGAGTATCATTGATGTAGAGAAAAAGGGGATTGATGAGGCAGACCTAGTCATAACAGTAAGCAGCAACATGAAGGAACAGCTGATGGAACGATATGAGGCTGACGAGAATAAGGTAGCGGTAATATACAACGGTGTAGACTATCTGAGATTTCCGGGCATTACTGAGAAAGGTCACAGAAACATTGTGCTCTTCTTGGGAAGACTCACAAACCAGAAAGGGCCTGACTTTTTCCTTCATGCCGCCGCCAAGGTACTGGAAAAGGAATCAAATGTCCTGTTTGTGGTCGCCGGTCAAGGAGAGAAACTGCCAGAGCTGATAGGAGAAGCCATCAGCTTAGGCATTATAGATCATGTTGTCTTTACAGGTTACCTATCAGACGAAGAACTGCTACGCGCCTATGAAATGGCCGATGTCTACGTGATGCCATCGGTTGCAGAGCCTTTCGGCATTACGGCGCTTGAGGCCATAGCTTCAGGAACTCCCACTATTGTTTCCAAGAATGCCGGCGTATCTGAGAGAATCAAGCATTGTTTCAAAGTTGACTATTGGGACACTTGGGACATAGCGAACAAGATAGTATGCATTTTGAGGTATCACGTCTTGGGAGAATGCATGAGGAGAAATTCTCTCGAAGAGCTCAAAGGCTTGGGTTGGGATAGGGTTGCCCAACAGACCATAGAAGCATACAGGCGGGCCTAATGGCATCTGTCTGTTTATATTTTCAGATTCATCAGCCCACGAGGCTAGGCAAATTCACTGTATTCAGCGAGAAAGTTCCGTATTTTGATGATGATAGGAATAGGAAGTATCTAGAAAGAGCTGCAATGAAATGTTATCTCCCAACGAATGCAACACTTCTTGATCTAATAGATGATATTGGAGAGAGATTCAGAATCGCCTTCAGCTTGACCGGAGTATTCATAGAGCAATGCCAGAAGTATTCGCCTGAAGTCTTGGAATCTCTCAAGCAGCTATCAGATACGGGAAATGTGGAGTTTTTAAGTGAGACTTACTATCACTCATTAGCTGCTCTATTTTCGCTGGAAGAATTTGAGAAGCAGATAATGCTTCACAGAGGTCTGATAAGGGATCTCTTCAATCAAGGGCCAAAGGTTTTCAGAAACACGGAAGCAATGTATTCTAATGAGATTGCTGAAACAGTAGAGAAACTGGGTTACGACGGCATAATTACGGAGGGACATGAGAGCATTCTAGGCTGGAGGTCCCCAAACTACCTGTATAGACCGGAAGGCTGCAAAAGCATTGTAGCTCTTCTGCGAAACTACAAACTAAGTGACGATATCGGATTCAGATTCTCCGCGCCATGGTGGAAAGAATATCCTCTAACTGCTGACAAATATGCTAAGTGGCTTTCCGCTTGCGAAGGCGATTGCATCAATATCTTCCTAGACTATGAAACATTTGGCGAACATCAATGGAAGGAAACTGGAATCTTCGAATTTCTAGAAACCATGCCTTACGAAATTCTAACATATGAAAACCTTGATTTCAAAACGCCATCCGAAATCATCGAAGCATACAAGCCTGTAGGTGTAATAGACGTGCCAAAGGTAATCTCATGGGCCGATATCCAAAGGGATACGTCAGCTTGGCTTGAAAATGAAATGCAAAGATCTGCTTTTGAGCAAATGGCCAAACTTGAAAGATCAGTCAAGACGAATCGTGAGCTTTTGCATATTTGGAGGCTTTTACAGACCTCTGATCATTTCTATTACATGTGCACGAAATGGTTTGCAGATGGAGATGTCCACAAATATTTCAATCCCTACGATTCCCCCTATGATGCGTTCATAAACTACATGAATATCCTTCAAGACCTGAAAAGAAGATTGGCCACAGAATCAAAGCTCATCAGCTTTTAGCTGACTAGAATGACTCCATGCAATATGCCAAGTAGCTAGCTAACCGTACACATCAAGCCCGTCTTTTCAGTCTTCAGCATATGCAAGCAGAAGACTGTTTTTATTTTGAACTATTGTTCCTATTGATTGTTGGAGGCTGGTAAAGGTTGGCGGACTCGTGTAGTCGAAGTGACGGTTCGAAGTTTCCATTCCTTAACAGATACAAGAGTTCGATCGATGTCATGATGGATCAAGAGTTAGCTGCTTTGGGAGACGCTTTTGTGAATTTCGTTTTTTCATTAGCTCTTACAAGAAAGTTCAATAGGCCCTTGGGAATGAAGGTTCAAAGTCTGATACTATCGAAAGCCTTGAGAGAAGCAGATGTAAGAAGGCTACTCCCTCACAGGGTCGACCGTCACAAGCAAGCCGACGCCGCTGAAGCCCTGATCGTATACGGCTGGATCAAAGGCATAGTCACTATTGAGGAGTGCGTCGCCATTCTTGAGCGCGAAACCGAACCTGAAGAAGCTTTCAGCAGTATTCTGCGAATAATTCTAAGGGAGAGTAAGCCTGGCTGATCTGTCTTCCGGTCAGTGTTAGCTCTTTTGTTCTTTCTCCCAGTTCTCCAAGGCCTTCTCGAAGCTGGCTCTGAAATTCTTCTCGATCTTAAGGATCTTATCCGCCGCATCTTTGAGCGCTGTTTCCGGGCTCCTCCGGCCCTTAGTTCTGATGTAGATTGCTGGATTCGATATTAGCGGGTGTGGTATGTTGTACGCAGCCATGTCTATGCTCTCATCTTCTAGCAGAACCTTCTCCAAGAGGTTGCATAGAGTATGGCCCTCTCCCTCGATCTCTATTCTCAATTCGTTACTTGTCTTCTTCAGGACCTTGATCTGCATAGGTGGGCACCTATATTTCGCTTTTCCCGTAATCGATGACTGTTTTCCGTCTCTCAATGTTTCCGCAGTTTTCACATACCATATCTGCTCTCTTTTTTGCTAAGGTGTGGCCGCAACTGGAGCAGAAGGCGTAAAGGACGCCGAGGTTCTGTCCCTTCAACGTAAGGTGATAGGCGCCATTTTTATCACTGATCACCTTGGCTCGTGCCAGATCGCCCATCCTACAGACATCGAACATCGAGTCTATATATCTGAAACTCGCATCGGAGATGTGGATCAGACCGCTGAAGAAACCTGACAGGTACTTCGTTTCGATCTTGAACATCCGCAAGGTTGCAATCATATCCTGCACACTTGTAATGCTCCCGGTGACTATACTCCCAGCGCGCGGCACAGGTGAACCTTGAGCGAGAGGGTGCACTGAAACCTTCTTATTAATCAGATCCATCAGTACACGACCAACTATCCTTGAGAATATAGATCCAGCTTCGACGTAGGTTCCATCGCTCGACACGAACTCTTCTATGACGCCGAGTTTCTCCCCAGGTAGGACGAACTGCCCGCTTCTCCTGATATCTTGCATTCTGGTCGCATCCGGACTTTGTTACAGGACGTTGAGGCTAGATATTAGGTTTTCTCATAGATAAATGATAGGTTCTAGTCTTTGACTTTGAGGATCCGGTAGAGGTCAACCTCAACGGGGTATCTGTCTCTCTGGTGGAAATCGAAGGTTCTCGGGATCGAAATATCCAACCCGTAGATCCGATCCACCATACCACCGAGTTGTGAAACCTTACGACGCAGAAACTCCCTGTTGAAATCCCCGCGTTTATGCAGTGAGTACGTCGTATCTGAAATTTCTATCGCCTTCTCCAGAAACATCACGTCGGCGCCACGCCTCCAACTGCCGAATGGTGGATTCATAATAGTGGTTTCGAAGTGGCCGATAATGGAATTTATGTCGCATATGGCGAACTCAACCATTGCACCCAAAGCTTCGGCATTCTGTTTAGCAACCTTCACAGCTTCTCTGTCAATATCGACACCGACGACATAACCAGCTCCCAGCAGAGAAGCTGAGATTGCCAGTATACCTGTGCCACAGCCTAAGTCGATGACGCTTTTCCCGCAGATGTCATCATTCACTTGGCCGGCTATGTGAGCGATTTCCGCGGCACTTTCGGCGTCTAAAGTGTAGGCCTCCCAATGCAGCTTCGGCTTAGGGTGGGGCGAGAGCTGTGAGAGCAGAATTGCCAGGTGCTTCTTCCTCATTCCTTCCTCAACTTAACTCCTTTGAGAATTGCAGTTATGACGGAATTCTGAACCATCCCTCCTTCAAGAGGTCTTCCCAACTGAGTTCGCCGAGTATAACGAGTGCTTCTCTCATCGTTAAAACAGGCTTCTGAAACTCGTCGAATGCAACGCGCGGGCAAGCAGTGTTCACAAATGCCTCCAAAGATGGAAATTGGAGAAGCGCCCCATTATTTATCTCCCTTAATGCTAGGAGAGTCGCATTTCTGCTTTTCTCGACGAGGAGGTCCTTGATTTTGACCGCCGCCTTCAGGTCTGTCTGACCTACCTTCAGGCCTATAAGGATCCCAAAATACTTCGACTCCTTGGCCACAGATATGCAAGCCCACCTTTTTCTGATCAGTCTCTGAGCCTCATGATCTATGGAGTAGGCCCTTCCCTCGTATGGATCTGCTACTACTGTGGGCTTCCTTACGTCAAGGGCTAAGCCGAGTGGGTGGAATCTGCCTCCGCCGATGAAGAGGAAGGCGTCGACCTGGTCCTTGACGGATTCGGCGTTGCTGTAGTCGCATCCGGTTATCTGACCTGGATACTTCATGAGTCCGGCATCACCGAGTGTGACTGATTTTCCGGCATCGTTCAGTGTTCTCTTGACCTCTTCTAGTTCATCTACGTGCTGGACAGTTGTGACGAGCCCAATTCTCTCCCAAGGCTTCAAGAGCGAAAGAGCATCATTGACAATCGTCTGGATGTCAACTTTTGCTTTTGCCTCGAAGTAGATAACTTGCGGCTCCTCGCATCTCAATATTTCACTATGACCGTAATGGATTATTAGGTCGGCTGAGAGGCTTTCAGCCTCGGAGATTGCCAAGTCGCATGCGCCATAACATGGGTCAGCCGAGATTATTGGGAGTGCTCCTGCCTTCTCGATGATGGACGCGAGACGTGGGCCTTCAACCTTTAACCCTTCAGGGAGCTGTATGAGAACTCTCTTCGGGCCTCTTCTGCGTATTTCATCCGCTAACCTTTCTTCTTCGAGATCGAAGGTTTCAGTGTTCATTCTTATCCGTTATGAGCAAGGCTTTCTTTCCTTTTAACCTCTTTACTCCGAATTTGGAGTGTTAGGTTGGGGTCTGCGTCTGACTTGATTTATCTAGGGAGCTTAGGTCTGTCTGACGTAACTATCGGGTTTTCACTAGCCAGTAGAAGACTGCACGTCCGTGGGTTATTAACCTCCACCCTTCCGAAATGGGATAGCTGTAGCCACCTTCTTCATCAGGGTAAGGGCGTACCAGAACGTCGCAACCTACCTTTGACGCCAGCTTCATTATCTCACGAACCATCTCCGGTGGGGGTCTTAGGGAGTAGATCAGGTCAGCCTTCTCATACACCCTCATTTGTGGGTTAAGGACGTCGTCGCAGACGACTTCAATCTCCGGACAGGCTTTCTTGATTGTGGCGAGCGTCTCCTCGTTGGTGTCGGTGACCACCACCTTGGTTTTGGGAAGCCGCTCTTTTGCGCCCTTGGCGATCCAAGGGTATGCTCCGACGCCTATCTCCACTATTTTTCTGGCCTTTCCGTAGCTTCTTGCGATGAACTCGAGTAAGTCCTCGGTGTCATGAAGTTCCAAGAGAAGACCCATGAAACAAACAGAAATGGGCTACTCAAGCTCTTTGGACCATTTTGGTTCAAAGAGAGGCTTGGACTCGCCTCCACTCTTCCTAGCTTGGCGGAGCCCTTCGAGGAGAAGCTTCTGCTCGAAGCTCGCGGTCATTAGCCTTGTGCGGACGACAACGTCGGGGTTCACGCTTATGCTGGTGGCTCCTTCACGTATGAAGAACTCAAGGTACTCTGGGTAGTTGCTGGGCGCCTGGCCACATATGCTCGTGGTGACCCCGCGTTCCCTGCACACGCGGATGACGTGGGACACGAGCCTTAACACGGCGAGGTCTCGTTCGTCATAGAGTTCTTGCACAGCCGCGTCGTTCCTGTCCAGGCCCAAAATAAGCATCGTGTAGTCG
>Ga0224501_10005228_pt1 | contig 10241 bp, 10 predicted proteins | sample SF_Oct11_sed_USG_4_FD_169105 | JGI IMG/M metagenome (GOLD analysis project Ga0224501, IMG submission 169105) | Sediment microbial communities from San Francisco Bay, California, United States - SF_Oct11_sed_USGS_8_1 | ecosystem: Environmental > Aquatic > Marine > Sediment | place: USA...
TCATTTGCCTGTTTTTCATATCAAAATCTGTTCTGGCACCCAGGTCTTCATTGGTTATGCCAGTAGTTCGATCTATGCCTGCGGTGAGGCTAAAAGGTATTTTTGTACCATGTAGAAAACTGCTATTGGCGGCATAATTCCAGGTTGTACTATCACTCTCGTTGCTTATATTGTTTGTAGAGGTGTAGTCTGTCTGGCTGAATGTGGGTCGGATATCAAATGTAAAAGTGGCAATTTTTGGATCAAGAAAATGAAAACGTTGTTTGAAGCTAAATTGTTCACGATATCGTAAGTCTTCTGAACTCTGGGTGTTACCAAGACTGGTTTCAGTGTCACTCCATTTACCATCGAACATGAAACGTGCGTCCCAGAGTAGCGGGTCGGAAATAAACCATTGTTCGGCCCTGGCAACTGTATGGGTGGTGAGGGCGGTAAACAGGAACAGTATGAGGCTTAGTTGTTGCCCATTTCTAGACGAGAATATATGCCATAGTAATGACTTGAGGGTTGGCTTGGCAGGGAAGTTTCTATAAAACATGTGCTCATCAATATGCTCTATTCTTCAAGAGCATGCCCTAGGGTTTGGGTCTGGTAGCGGCTGTTTTATTGTGACAACGATTGCATGTGTCAAATCCAATTTTATAGGCCTCTGTGCCATTGTGGCACTCACCACAAAGCTCACCCTGTTGAAATCGTTTCATGCTCATATTGTTTGCTCCAATCTCCATTTTAAAAATTTTTTCATGGCAGACAGAACAGCGATAATGTATTCGATGTTTCCAGTGTGGAAAATGGGAGGAAGGCAGGCCTTTTTCAGCGCCTTTACCTTCATATACAACATCACCAAAGACAATATCGCCTGGAGGTGTTTGGGCAGTGGAAAGTTTATGCACATAGCCCAGTAAACAAATTAATGCAATGATGAAAATGCTGGTGTTATTTAACTTATTCATCGCTCTTATTCTCCGGCCAGCGCAGTATGGCAACGTCCACAGTTTTCTGGTCCTGGTGCAAAGGAAACAGTGCCATGACAGAAGCCGCAATATTTACCAGCGTTGATATCCTCCATGGTGATTTGTGTGCCACGGTAGCGAAATAGCTTGGGGTGACAGCTGGCGCAGTCGAGGTGTTGAGTATGTGTTGAGTGAGGAAAAAAGGCATCCAGCTCAGGAGATGGGCCTTTGAGATAAAAATCAAATTTGAAAACAAACTCGGGTGTGCGCTTGCCACCTATGGCATTACGCGGCTGTATAATAGAATTCTTTAAAGCCAGGGCCCAGTCAGGCTGGCCCAGTTTATTTATCGGTAGTAGTTTTTCTGCTTCTTCCCATGTCTTGGTGCTTTCCATTTCCACTACTGATAATGGAATCTCATCCTCAGGCTGTGTAGTTACAGTCTGTGGTTTAGCAGGTGCAGGTTGCTCGTTGGTAACTGCTATCGTCTGGCTAACTTGCTTGGGTGGTTGCTGTGAGGGAAGATCAAAAAAGAGCGAAAGTGATTTTTGGCTACAGGATACCAGAACAAAGAGGACAGGAATGAGTATTACTAACCAACGTTTCATACCCTTCCTGTCCCACATTTGTCTCTGCTTGTGCCCTGATTTTACTTAATATGACAGGTTGTGCATATTGTATTGATAGGGGCGCGAAGGAATGTAGGATTCGTCGCCTCATGTGGGTTGTGGCAACTGGCGCATTCCACCTGATCTTCACCTGCTCCGTAAAGCTGTAAGGCTGTTTGCACAGATACCAGTGAATTAAATGCAGCGTCTTTTGTTGGGTCATAGGTGACAGAGATAGGGTGGTCACCTGTGAGTACTGTACCCAGATTGGTAACGCCAGCTGGCATGGTATCAGCGACGGCAACAGCACCATCAGTAAATGCCCAGCCCTGGTCAGCACCTGCAGCATTGTAGCCACCTGCGCCTGCACCATTAATCAGCTGATCAAAGCCAACCGTACCATCATGACAGGACAGGCAGGCCAGTGAAATGCTGGCTGGTGCACCAGCAATGGTCATATCCAGGGTAGGGCTAGAGTACATGGTATAGGGACCCGCTGGATTGGTTCGGTTCCACAGGGGAGCTGGCCCACCAGCTTCAGTATGGGGTGAGTGACAGAATCCGCAGACGAAAGCCGTAGCAGCAGTTCGGATATTGCCTGCTGTTGCCTGGGTGCTGGAAAGGTTGTGTTTGGTCGCAGCCACATCATCGGCTGCCTGTGCCGGGGCATAGGCCCCTATCCACAACAGCGCAACAATTGGCATCGAGCGAAGTAGTTTTTTCATGATTGTTCCTCCTGATCATATAGATCATATTTTTTTGTGATTTCCCTTGGTGTAGCTGTTTCTCCCTGCGCACTATTTTTATCTAACATTTCTGGTTTCTCAGTTTCCAGGTAATCAAATACCTGAATTCTAAAATTGTACTGGTCAGCAACATAGATCCTGTCCTGTTGATCGATGTAGAGACCTGCCGGTAAAACAAATTGTCCTGGCTCATTGCCAAGAGTACCCACATCCAGCAGTAGTTGACCTTCATTATTGAAGATTTGGATATTGTTGAATGCAGCGTCTGTAACGTAAATATGGTTTAGTGAGTTAACGGCAATGCCTTTTGCACGAACGAACTGCCCACGACCGTCACCATTCTCGCCAAATACTTTGTGCAGTGTCCCATCTGGTTTCAGAATCTGCACGCGGAAATTCATACTATCAGTAATATAAAGGTTTCCGCTCTTATCTAAAGCAATATTGGTGGGCCAGTTAAATTCTTCTGGTTCGGTACCACGTTTGCCTAAAATTTCTATCAGTTCGCCAGTTTTACTGTAAACCACAATATGGTGTGCCTTGCTGTCAACGACATATACACGATTACGTTCGTCATCTACAGCAATCCCGACTGGTCTGGTTAGCTCTCCTTTTTTACCCATGGCAGTGAGAAACTCCCCATTTGGGTCAAATACCACTACACGCTGTTTAACCGAGTCTGTGACATAGACATTGCCCTGACTATCAGAGGTCAGTCCTAGAGGCTTTGTTAGTAGTCCATTACCATTGGTCCCCCATACAGAAAATGCCTTATTGTTTTCATCAAAAACCAGCACTTTGCCCCAGCCACTGTCAGCAACGAAGACGCGTCCTTTATTATCAGCATGAACCGCATAGGGCTTTTTCAGTTGACGACCAGCTTTGGTAGGTTTGCCAAGCAGGCTGTCGCGAAAGCTAGATAACCCTGATTCAGGGGGGACTATCTGGTCTTCAGAATGCAGGGTGCGAACAAATTTAATACGTGGCTGTTCGGGAGGCGCAGGCCAGACAAGATTAGAAGTGTCTGTAGCAAAGGATGACCTGGTTGAGTCGGAGGTTGCACAGCCCGTTATTCCACCGGTAGTTGCAAAAATGCTCAGTGCTATCAGGTGGAACACGCATCTGGTATAGAGCGGATGTTGTGAGCATGGACGTACAAACAGCATTAGTACAACTCTCCAGAAACAAACAGTCTTAAAACATTACTTCGTATCAGAGTATAGCCTTTTTATCACTTTCGATACTAGTTCTAAATTTTAAGATAATACTACTTTGACATATGTCATATAGAAGAAAACTTAGCTAACTCTAATATAATGATTATCTTATTAACTTGAATTTGTTTTTCTTAGAGTTATTAGATTTTTATAAGATTATTTTTGATACGCGTTAACAAGATCACTTGGTTATTGTGTATTATCTAGCTTATATATTAAGGAGTTATTATGTTGCCTAGTGCATTAACTAATTTAGTTTGCCATTCTCATTTGCCGCATAATCTGGTTTTAGTTTTTTTAATGTTATCGACTATGCCAGTTAATGCGGTTGAGCCAGAAGAGGTATTGATTGTTGGGGATGAGCATTTTTTGCGATTCGAACTGGATGATGTAATTAATCGCTTTGTGCCTGCTGCCGTGTTTCATGGCGGTATTACCAAAGAAAAGCGTAAAAAATATATCCCACGAGCTGTAGATGTGCTGATTGATCGTGCCTTGTTATATCGGGGAGCGCAGCAGGCGGGTATTGAGATTGACCCTACAAAAATTGAAACAGTGGTTGAAAAAAATATTCAACAATTCGGATCGAAAGAAAAATTCGAGGCAGCGCTTAGTGAGAGTGGCTTGACTCTGGAGCGTTTTAAGCACCGTATTGTTCAGCAAAATGCGATTAATCAATATGTCCAGTCAGAGCTGATCGAAAAATCCCATTATAGTGATAAAGATTTACGAGCATACTATGATGAACACACACAGGAATTCCAGCGGCCTGAAAGTATGGGTCTCTGGCATATTACCCTGACAGTCAAACCTAATGCACCCGAGTCCGCCTGGCTAGAAAAGAAAAAGCTCGCAGATGATATAGTAAAACGCATAAAAAATGGTGAGGATTTCGCCGTGTTGGCAGGCGAGTTTTCTGACGATGACTATCGAGTCAAGGGCGGCTGGATTGGTTATATGCACAAAGGGCGTCTTTTGATGGAACTTGAAGAGAGGGCATTTGAGTTGAACAAGGATGAGGTTGCGGAGCCGATTCGATCCTTGCAGGGATATCATATAATTAAAGCAGGGGATCGGAAGCAGGCAGGGGTAATTGCTTTCGATGAGGCCAAAGTCGGGTTAAAGCAACGTCTTGAGAAGGATCGATTTGAGAGGCTGAGAACTGAATTACTTAACAAGCTTAAAAAGAATGTAGAGATTAAAGTGCTGGTTGATATGACGTAATGATCAATATGTGCATCAATATTTCTGCACTATTATGTTTTTTTGGGAAAAATTTAAAACATGCTTGGGATTAAACAGTGCAATATTGATGTGTACGGGACCATAAAAACCCTGGGTTACCTGATAATGGTGCTGGTAATAATTATGGTTCAGGATTCGATAGCTAAAAGTGATATATCTCCTTCAGGTAATGATGCCGAGCAGTTATTAAGGCATCCAGAGGTGATACAGGATTTGATAAGACAGCATAAAATCACCGGAGATCAGATTCCCTACCCGCACTGGAGCGCTAATGGCTGCATTGCCTGTCATGAGGAAGAGGCGAGCAGTACTAACAAAAAGCTTAAAACAGGCGATATAAATAAGCTATGCAATAACTGTCATAAGACAGAAGATTCACATTCAATCATTCACCCTGTTGAAGTTCGGCCCAGTGATAAAATGTTTAGCCGTATGCCGAAAGATTTCAGTGATGCAATTAAGCGTTCCAATGGAAAAATGAATTGTTTAACCTGTCATAGTGTTGAACAAACATGTAGTGACGACCGAGAGAAAGTGCGTAGTTTAAATCCATTGTTTTTTCGAGGTGGCAGCTATGAAGATGATCGAACACGTTTGTGTTTTTATTGTCATGATGAGGGCCAGTATGAGCGATTAAACCCACATAAGCAGATTAAGAAGGATGGAAGCATAAATGAGCAGTCTTGTTATGTGTGTCATGAGAACATGCCGGACGCTGAAAGTATTACAAATATTGGTCAACTCTATTTTAATGTAGAAGATAATTATTCATCGGTAGAGGATGATTATTCACTGATGTGTAATGGGTGTCATCCGTGGAAACCTCATCCAGGTGGGACTTTTTCATTCCAGAAAAGCAAGGTGATAAATCACCTTGTCGTGCCACCGGATAAGATGATGCGTCAGCTCCAGCATAGTGATATTTATTTGCCCCTTGAGCCAGGAACCAAGCGAGTATTTTGTGGTACCTGTCATAATGTGCATGAAAAAGGTGTAATCAAGAGAAAGGCGGCCGCTCAGGGTGCTGGTAGCAAGCATTTTCTTCGAGACCAGGATTTGTGTGTGCATTGTCATGCAAAATAGGGGTGCTGAGAAAAAAATGATAACAAGAAAAACACAACCTAGAAGCCAGTATGTTTTAGTTGTAAGCATGATGCTAGGATTGCTTTTAGCCGTTTTTGTTACGCCATTGGCAGCTTTTGAAGATGATGAGGGTTGCCTTATCTGCCACAAATACCCAATGATGGGTCGAGTTACCGATGAAGGCGTGCTACGCTCTTATTATGTAATGCCTCATATTTTTGAGCGTACTGTTCATCGGAATGTTCCCTGTCGGGACTGTCATTCTTATATTAAGGAGTTGCCACATAAGCCGGTTAAAGAAGGTGTTACCTGTAATAGCGAGTGTCACTCTATTAAGAACCCGGCAACAGGTAAACAGTTTAGCCATCAGCTAATTTATGATTCCTATATTGAGAGTACGCATGGCAGAAAGAAAATAGCCGAAGGCCCTGATGCCGATAAGCCGTATTGCATCAACTGTCACACCAACCCACTTTATAACCCAGATGAAGGTAAGCCGCCCAGCCAGATCGTTGACCGATGTGTAATATGTCATGAGAAACGTGAATTTGTAGAGCGATGGTATAACCACACCAGTCGACGAATTCGTGAAGTTAAGCGTTCGTCGAAGGAGGTGTTTGAGCTGTGCTCGTCATGTCATGAAAATAAGGAAATGCTAGACAGGCATGTCAGGCTGGCTAAAGAAGAAGATCGGGAGTTGGGTAAAAAATTTCCTATAGCGGCAGAGTCATATAAGGAAAGTTTTCATGGAAAATTGACACGATTGGGTTTTGGAAAAACTGCAAGTTGTCTTGATTGTCATGCAAGGCAGAAGGATTATTTTAGAAGTGTGCACGAAATACGCCCGTCACGTGATCCTGAATCACCTACGCATATTAGCAATAAAGTAGAGACCTGTCAGCGTTGTCATACTTTTGCGGATGAGAATTATGCAGCACTTGATCCTCATCCCAGTAGTAAACAGGAAGATAACTTGTTCAAGTATTATGCAGAGATGATCTATAACATTGTGGGTGTTGCTGTCATTGTTATGCTGGTTGGGATGTCACTTCTGGAGACTATAGGAAGGCGGCGTGATGGTATTGCATGGAGACTGTCTCATGGTAGCACCTGGCGACGAAAGAGTCGAAGAGGTAGAGGTCGTGTTGAATGATATCCAAAATCTATACACTTGTAAGGTGAAGTAATGAAGTTATCAGAACATGCTAGAGACGTTATCGATACCTGTATGAGGCAAAATAAGGTAAGCGATAGTGAGCGAGATGAGATTGAGCGTGTTATCGCAAATATGCCGGATGACAGGGTGTTTTTGCAGAAAAATGTTGTTTCCAACCCGCTAGGTGATTTGCCACGTTATTCTATTCATATTCGTATTCAGCATATGCTGACATTTTCAACGTTTCTGGCATTGGCATTTACTGGTCTCCCTATTCATTTTATTGAAGCCATATGGGCAGAGCCCTTTAATATGGTTTTAGGCGGTGTCGAGGTGACGCGTATTATTCATCGCACTTTGGCCGTAATCATGATTGCTAGCATGATTTATCACTTGCTGACTATTACGATAAAGCCATTGTGGGAAATTAAAAACGGACGCTTTGATATCAGACGAACAATAATCCCATTATTTAAAGATTTCAGGGATTTCAAGGAGGACATGCTTTACTCTGCGAATCAACGTGACCAGCGTCCTGAGATGGATAAATATATGTACAAACAGAAAATTCATTATTTTGCTGCTGGTTTTGGCAATATGGTGATGGTTATATCTGGATCTTCGTTTCTGTTTCCGGAGTTCTGGGCAAGTATATTGCCTGCATCCATGGTTTCAAATTTTCAGGAGCTTATGCGTTTGTCGCATCCACATGAGGCATTACTGGCATTATTAGTGATTGCTTTTTGGCATTGGTATAACGTTCATTTAGCGCCTGGACGCTTTCCGATGCAATGGACTTTTTTGACAGGAAAAATCACCCGTGAGCACCAGATTGAGGAGCATTTCCTTGAGTACCTGAGAAATCTGGTAGAGATACCAGAAGAGCGAAAACATCTTCAGGATATACTTGATAGCCGTGGTTTATCTAATGATGATGGGTTAATTGATAATGAAACTATTTTATCAAAAGGTGCATCATGATTAAGCCATTAACGCCCTGGCAGAAGTTTGTGGCTTATAGCTCATTGGCAATAATCCTGATTCTTATGGTATTGGGTAGTTATGTGATCTGGTTATTGTTGAGTCATACAGGTCAATGAGGAGGGTGACTGATGCATGAAGTAGGGTCGCAGGCAACCATAATAATTGTTGCTGCAGTAGTATTATTTTTTATGCTGGGTATAGCTATCCTTATTATTATTGATCATAAGGCAAAGCTTCCTGGAGGGTTCACTAATGATCCTTTCAGCCTGACAGGTATGCGACGTGATCATCCTGCTATTGCATTTATTACTGCGATCATACTGTTGAGCATCATAGCGGCACTGATAATCGAGTTGGCTGTTGCTATTAGTGGGTTATTTGGTGTTGATTTCAAGAAAGAGGAGCCGGAGATTGTGACTATCTTGAGTGAAGAGCGCAACGCAGAGCGAACTCGGCATTTTCATAATTTACCTGATAACTTCCAGCCCATAAAGGGAGAAAAAAACATATGTTTTCACTGCCATGGAGATTTTCCGCACTCGAAGTCTCCTATGATCAGGACGTTGATGAATATGCATACCCAGTTTGCAGGGTGTCTCACATGTCACGTGGACGAGAATAAGGTAGCAGACAAAGATATCGAGTTAAGATGGCTGAATTACACAGGTATTGAGGTCAAGGGGAAGCCTTTTGGTATAGATTATGATCCTGATAGTGGTGATCTGGTGCAAACTGATGACTATTTTTCCAAGATTGTAGCCTATAAGAAAAATGGAAATGAGGAAATACTGCTTGAGATTGCACCAGGCGACCCTGCTCTTGTTGAGTTTGAGATGGTCAAGGATAGTCTCTCCAGTACTGATAAGGAGGCATTAAAAAAACGATATCACATGAATGTTGGAGCTAATGGTCGAAAATGCAGTCATTGTCATATTGATGAGAAGAAAAGTTTTATCCCATTTCGCAAGCTGGGGTTTTCTGAGCGGCGAATTGATGACCTGACCAATCTTAATATTGTTGGATTAATTGAGAAATATAAAAAATTCTATATTACTGATTTGAAAGGTACACATGGTAGCAATAAGCCAGAGTCAGGATCGGAAATAGATGATAATAGTGGAAACCAGAAGCAAATGAAAAAAGACCTAAGATCATGGTGGAATGAGACGTATGATTCACCTAATAGTAAGTAGTAGATGTTTTTTATTCGTTTCAGTATTGGTTCTGATAGTGCCGCTTGCTATCGCGGATGAAATACCTACTAAGTCAATAGAATATGTTGTTACTCTGGGTGAAGATGGCGAATTAAGTTTGCCAACAGATGTTGTTGTTGATGAGGCAGGATTTATTTATGTTGTTGATAGCGGAAACGACAGGATAGCTATTTTTAATAAGGAGGGAGAGTATCTCAGAAGTTTTGGAGAAACAGGAGAGTTGCCAGGGCAATTTCAGGGGCCAATAGGTATTGCGATTGATGCTAATGAAAGATTGTTTATCGCCGACAAAGGGAATAACAGGGTGCAGATTTTTAACCTAAGCGGCAAGGTTATAAAAACATTTAAAACGATATTTCAGATGCAGGAAGTAAGTCCAATTGACGTGGCTATCGGTAATAAAAGTGAGCAGATATTTGTAACGGGAAATGCTAATCATCAAGTAATGGCCTACGATCAGTATGGAAATTTATCACACTATTGGGGCGGGGAAGGTGCAAACAAAGGGATGTTTCGATATCCGGCGACTCTTGCTGTATCACAAGACAATAAGCTCTATGTTGTAGATGTATTAAATACACGCGTTCAAGTTTTCGAAAGTAATGGTGAATATGTGCTTGATGTTGGTAGCTGGGGGGTTTTGCCGGGTCAGTTCTTTCGGCCGAAAGGTGTGGCAATAGATGATTCAGGGCTAATTTATGTGAGTGACAGCTATATGGGTGTTATTCAGATATTTGATAATCATCACCGATTTAGCCATGTGCTTGGTGATAATGGGGTTCCAACAATATTTTCAACGCCTTCAGGTGTTTTTGTCGACAAGCTGCAACGTTTGTATGTCGCGGAAATGCTGGATAACAAGGTTTCAGTTTATCAATTAAGGTAGCTCATGATTGTCGCGCTATCAAATACCAGAAAATATAAAAAGATCATTGCTCTTGGTGGTGTTCTTGCTGTCATGTTATTTTCGCCATTTTTTATTGAGAACGCATCAGCAGCGCGTACTGGTGGTGAGGAGAGGGAGTGTGCGACATG
>Ga0224501_10005229_pt1 | contig 10240 bp, 8 predicted proteins | sample SF_Oct11_sed_USG_4_FD_169105 | JGI IMG/M metagenome (GOLD analysis project Ga0224501, IMG submission 169105) | Sediment microbial communities from San Francisco Bay, California, United States - SF_Oct11_sed_USGS_8_1 | ecosystem: Environmental > Aquatic > Marine > Sediment | place: USA...
AAAGAAAAATCAGGGGTTGAGCCTGGTGGAGCTGCTCATCTCTTTTTCCCTTGTCACTCTGCTGATCACAGGGACGCTTCAGCTCACCGTCCATTCTCTCCTCATCCACAGAAATGCCAGCCTCAACCTCAAGACAGCGGAGCTCACGGCTTCTCTTCTGGAATACCTCAGATCCCTCCCTTTCGAGAGCGACGAGCTGAAAGAGGCTCATAAGTCTGAAGTCATCAGAGAGCCAGGCTCGCTCGGGACATTCCGCAGAGAATGGAAAATCGAAGATATCTCCGCAAATTTGAAAAAAGTCGAAGTGGCATGCTTTTCCGAAAGCCGTCCCCAAAGGAAGACCGGGCTGGTTCTCTACCTGTCCCGAGAGCTCGGGTTTTAAAAAAAAGGAGAAAAAGAGCGAACAGGAGTGCCGCACAGTTGGGAACAATGAGAAAAACCGCAGCTGCATCCTTCCCTATGTCCTTGAAGCCGGGCTCTATCATCAAGATGCGAATCAAAGAAAAACACGAGATCCCGGAAAAGGGATTCTCCCTGATCGAAAGCCTTCTCAGCCTGTCATTGTTCCTGGTGATTGTTCTGTCCTCCCTGGAAGTATTCGGGTGGACCCGGGCCGTCTTTTTAAAGGTCAAGAATAAGGAAGAGGCGAAGGAGGCAGCCCTGGCGGCCCTGGATAAGATGAGGGCCGACCTTCTCGCCGGAGGCTCAGGCCTTATCCATCCCATACAGCTCGGGATTCTCGAGGGCATATCTGAAGCTGAGGGGACTCTGGCCATCCTCAGCAAGGAAGAAGACCTGACGCCCACCGATGACCTGGTAAAAGGCCAGACAAGAATCGAGCTGGAAAGCACTTCCAGCCTGAAAAAAGGAAGTGAGATCTGCATCTTTGACCCTCTGAAAGGTGAGATTAAATCCATATCCTCGGTGGAAAAAGGGAGCGTAATCATCTCTTCGGCTCTGGAGAACTCTTACTCCAGAGACAGGGCTTCGCTGTTCCTGCTGCAGAAAGTCTCTCTCTTTCTCGATGAGAAGACAGACATCCTGAGGAGAAAGGTCAACTCCAGCCCGGCCCAGCCGCTCGCCGAGGACACGGCTTTTTTCAGCTTTGACTACGATAGAGCTTCCTCCCTGGTGAGGCTGCGTCTCGGCTTCGAGTCGAATAAGGAGAAATACTATGAAACTGCCGTGTTTGCCAAGAATGTCGCCCTGGCCGCCGCCCGCTAGAGCGGCTAAAAGAAAACAGAGAGGCGCGACGACTCTGGTCACAGTTTTTCTCTATTTCATCTTTTCCACGCTGGGGTTGGGCATGCTCTACCTGACGGAGGTCTATCTCAGGTTGAGCGCCTACAAGAGAAACGTGGTCTTGCTGGATTGCGCATCCGAGAACGGAGTGAAGTACGGCCTCAGCCATCTTCTCAACCTGCTCTCGCAGTCCGCTTCGCCTGCTCTCCTGTCCCCGGAAGAAGCAGACGAGCTTCTTGAAAGGACCAGGAATCAAGGTGTGGAAGTCGTCGAAAAAATCCTCGGTCAGGAAATTCCCCTCCGGACCAGCCAGGGCTGGGAGAGGCTTTCATGGAACAGCACCGCAGATTTCACTTTTGAAAAGATCGAAGAAAAAGAAAGCTATTTCAAAGCCTTTTACACAGCCTTTATCCTCTCTGAAGGGAAAATCAAAAATTTCAAGCAGAAAAGGGAATCGTGTCTCGAGGCATCGCTGGGAATCATCGCCGGCCATATTCCCATCACCTCCATTCCATTTCTCAAAGAGGAAAAGCCCGGCCCGGGACAGGAAGAGAACCCTCTGGAAACGGATGGTATCACTTTCACACCGGCTAAAAAGAACCTCATTCAACCTCAAATCATGCTCTCCGAAGGAGACCTTCTTCCCCGTGATGCCCGTTCGCAGCTGCAAAAGGCTCTCAAGGTCAAATTCTTTGACCCGCTGGCCCTTCCCCTTCATATCCTCCGCAGGGCTCTTGGACTGGAGGAATCCGGCGCCCCTGTTCCCGAGGGGGTGTATCTCATCCGAGATGACCTGGGGCTGGGAGGCATCTATGTCCAGGGCGACCTGGAGGAAATGGTATTAGCCATAGAGGAAGACTTCCAGGTTGTATCCTTGCGCAACCAGCAGGGATGCTGGGTCCTCAGGTTCAATCCCCGGAAGATCAAGACTGTTTTTACAACCCCCGAGGAAACCCAGTATTTTGACCTGATTCCCAGGGGCATCATCATCGTCGACGGAGAGATCCGCTCGCTCGGCGGAGGAATCATGGACCCCTCCGGCCAGGCTCTTTTGATCACCGACGAAGAGATCCCGTCCATTCTCAACGGCGTGAACCTGACCATCATCTCACCGGATAAGATCACCATCTCTTCCCATCTCATCCATCAGGGCATGAAATGGATCGATAAGGTTCCTTATCTCAAAGATTCGAAATCCCAGCTCAGCCTTTTTGTCACCGGAAAAGACCTCTTCGGCGAATCGGAAAGGGAAGGGAAGATAGTCATCGACGGGGACGCACCAGAGGAATTAAAAATCCAGGCATCGCTCACAGCCTCAGGCGAAGGCTTTTCGGTCGAAGGGGAACGAAAGTCAGTCCATATCCTGGGAAGCATCCAGGCAGCCGGATTTTCTCCAAACAAGAATGCGATCAATCTCACCTTCGATGAACGGCTCCAAGATGACGATTTCTATCTCCAGGATGCGCCGCAGACGGCAAAGCCGATTCTTTTCCTCTCCTTCTTCAAACCGCTGAGGTGGAAGGAATCGTAGATGGGAAAAGGACAACTATCCTCTGTGAAGAAGAGCGAGGGCGGCTTCTCTCTCATGGAAACGGTTATCGCCCTTCTGGTTGTCGCTCTCATAGTGGTCGTTGCTTCCACTTCATTTTTAAGCTATGCACCGAAGTACAGGCTTCTGAGCGCAGTCCGGAAAGTCCATTCCCGGCTGAACTACGCCCGGTATAAAGCTATATTCGAGGGGAAAAAAGTCAGATTGAAATTTGAATCAAACGGCTACACTGTGGAGAAATACGATGAGGACAGGAAAGAATGGAAAAGGGAGACCAGGTCAATCCTTGAGGGAGTCACGATTCAAGCCAACAACAACCCTGTATTCCATCCCCAGGGAACGGTTTCCAATCTTGCCTCCATCATTATCTCTAATTCCTGGGGAAAATACAGAGTTACCCTTGCCATCTCAGGAAGGATAAAAGTCACCCAGCTTTAAGATAGGGTCAGGGCTCGACATTAGACATCTGACCACTGAGGAAATCAAAATATGACTTATAAAAGAACGTAACTGATCAATAAAAAATGTCTAATGTCGAGCCCTGACCCCATTATCTACGTTAATGGGCGCTAATCCTTCTTGAATAACGAATCTTCGATGCCTGTGTTGTACTTAACCTCGGTGAAGCTCATGGTCATGACTTCCTCACCGCTTTGATACGTTTTAAGGGTATGGGCGGTCATGACGCCTTCGACTTTCTTCCAATCCGAGAGGAAGGATTCTGCTTCCACCTCGACTCCCATTTGAATCTGCTTGGAAACGGTTTTATAGGGAAGATAGGTCTGAGCATCAATGTACCAGGTCATTTTCCAGCCATCAGGAAAGCTCTGTTCGAGGACATGATATTCCTTGCCTTCCAGAGTCTCTTTTTCCTTCAGTTCGTAGGTGACGCCGTGCTTATCAGGATTGAGGAGAATATCATTCCCCCAGGCCTGCCTCGTGATTTGTTCTGCCTGGTCCGCGGGCATTTCTTCGGTGGCTCCGGTCTGGGGGTTTATCCACCAGGCCGATTCCCCGTCAAAAGCCATGGTTATCACCATCCCCATCACTTCCATATCCATACGCATTTTATTTGGCTCTTTGAGATACATGGCCAGCGTGCCGCTCATGCCGGCCATAGCGATCTCCATCGTTCCGACCATCGTCGTATCCTTGATGCTCCCCAGGAGCTTTCTCCCACCCTGAGCCTCGATCATCTTTTCCATTATGTCAGTCGCCTTCTGGGCGTAAGTCAGTGAAGCAATCAAGCCAAAAAGAAACACGCCTAAAACACAGAGCGAAAAGATTTTCTTCATTAAATCCTCCCTTAGATGTTCATTTTCATTTCTCAAAGTTATGATCTATGCAAAAGCCCCGCTTAAAAACAGGAAGCTCTTCTCAATTTTGAATGGCAAAAGAATACCAGTAATCGAGTAAAGAGTCAATCATGAAAAGATAAAAGGGAGTCTTATTTCTTTTCAAAAACCACTTTGCCGTCGATGATGGTGAAGACGACTTCCACCTCGAGAAGTTCCTCTTCAGGAATCTCAAGCAGATTCCTATCAAATACGGTGATATCGGCCAGCTTCCCGACTTCCAGAGAGCCCCGGACATCGTCCTCAAAACAGGCATTGGCGTTGTTGATGGTGTAGGCCTTGATGGCCTCCTCCACGGATATGCGCTGCTCCGGGAACCAGCCTCCTTCCGGAGTCCCCTTCAAGGTCTTCCTCGCCACAGCCGCATAAATCAGATACCTGGGATGCATGTGGTACAGGGCGGCGCTCGTCCCCGGCCAGTCCGAGCCAAAGCTCAGCATGGCTTCGTAATCGAGCAGCGACTTGAAAGCGTAAGCCCCTTTGCAGCGCTCATGCCCGATCCGCTCTTCCATCCAGCGCATATCGTCGGAGATATGGTAGGGATTGACCTCAGCGATGACACCCAACGCCTTGAACCGGGGAAAATCCTGAGGCCTGACTACCTGGGCATGAATGACCCTGAATCCCTTTAAATCCGCACCTTCTCTCTTCAGCCTCTCATAGAGATCGAGCATTTCCGCCACTCCCCTTGTCCCGATGGCATGGACATTGGGGACAAAGCCCGCCTCCAGCCCCACCTTGATCAGCGTGTACATCTTTTCCATATTCCCCTCTTTATATTCGGGGTCATCTGATGTGTGGCGGCGCCAGTGGCCGTAATTATCCGGCTGGTCGTCGTAGGGCTCGAAAAACAAAGCGCCGTGAGTCCCCATGATGCCGTCGATGTAGCCTTTCAGAGCTCCGTAACGGAGCCACATATCCTTCTTTTCTGTCTTGGGATGGAGCCCCATGGTCAAGCCCTTCTCTTTCATTTCTGCTCCGCGTGAGAGGTCCGGCCTCAGCCAGACCCGGCAGGTCAGCTCTCCGTTTTCCTGGAGCTCGATGAACCGCGCTGTCTGGTCCGGTGTGGCGATATCATGGATCTCGACAATCCCCGCCTCTCTCAAAGCCCTGAGCCCGGCCCGGTTCTCATCCAGGAGCCTTTTATGGGACTTGGGCTTCCTCGCTTTGCTCAATTTTTCAAAAGCAGGCGAGGGCCTATGGATGACCCCTGTCGGTTTCCCTTCCTCTCCCATCTCCATTCCTTCAACTCCGCCTTTCTCCAGACCTGCGGCTTTGAGAGCCGCTGTGTTGGCGAGCCACTCTTTGTAGTCAAAACGGCAGATCAAGCAGGGATTGTCCGGCGTCAGGTCATCGATCATGTATCTGGTCGGCCGCCACGGCTCTTTCTTTTCCTTTGTCTTCTCGCCCGTATCGCCCAGGGCCCACTGCTCATAAGCACCCCAGAGGCCTTCGGCTATCCATTCGCCGGCATCCAGTATTCCGACAATTCTTTGGATCTCCTTCTTCAATCCTTTCTCATCGGACACGGTCATCAAATTGGCGTCATTGATCAGGGCTCCGGCGCGGTTAAAATGGACATGGCCGTCGATAATGCCGGGAGTGACGAATTTCCCGTCCAGGTCTATGACCCTCGTCCCGTCACCAATGTACCTCCTGGCCTGGCTGTCCTTTTTACAGACCGCGGTTATCTTATTTCCGGTGATGACCAGGGCGCCCGCCCAGGGATTGCTCGAATCCACCGTATACACCTTACCGTTGAGCAGGATGAAGTCAGCCGGAGGAATTGTCTTTTGGGCGCAGCCGTTTAAAAATATAAGGGCTGTAAAAATGACTAAATTCATTACGTGAAGAATTTTGAACCGGAGATTTTTGCTCATAACGCCTCCTCAAAAAGCCAGTACTTCGACCCTTTCCACAGAGTGAGGTTGATTATATTCCTGAAAAATCCGCCTGTCAAAAAAACCATAAAAATTGGGGACAGTCCCCAATTTGTTGTCCCCAATTTATTTAAAACATAGTACAAAACTACTATTTTGGGAATTGGTAGATTTATCCTATTATAAAAGGCTTGAGGTCTTCTTATAATCAGTGAGGTACAACTATGACAGAAATCTAATTAAAGGGTTATAAGAAATGAATAGTATAAAAATATTTTTTATTGATTGGGGTTGACAATCCTTCCATAAGGTTTCCCAATTTTCTTAAGAATCCTGCTCGATAAACATTCAACAGGACAGAGGCATGAGAGGCAATAGTCATGAGAGATGCCGGGCAGATTCATTGCCTCAACACTCTCTGTGAATTAAAATAAACTTTGGTCTCTCAGCATGGAAAATCCTAAAAAGGAGGGTTTGATGAAAAAATACCTGGCTCTGGTCTCAGCTCTTCTCTTCTTTCTCTGCTGTGCTCCAAAAGGCGAGAAAGTCGAAAAGGTCATGGAGGATGGAGTAAAGGTCGTCCTCAACCGCCTCGAGCCTTACTCGATCAAAGGTGAGTCAGCCACCTTCACTCTTGAAGAAGAATTCTCCATCGACACCGAGGACGAAAAAATCGCTGAGCTGGGCCTAACGGATATCGGAGGTTATTTCGATGCGGACTCAAGCGGCAATGTCTATCTTGTCAACCCGAAGGGAGATGAAAGCATCATTTATAAATTCGATAAAGACGGTGATTTTGTCAGTTCATTCAGCCGGAGAGGTCAGGGTCCTGGCGAGCTCCTGGCTCGCGGATTCCCATCTCTTCACTTAATCATTGACCATAGAGATAACATCGCCGTCTCAGATTTTAGAAACCACAAAGTATCTTTTTTTGAAAAGGACGGGAGCCTCATCAATGAAGTCAAAATAGGCACAAATCTCTTCGATGCCGTTCCTCTCGCGAACGGAAATTACCTTGGTTTGGTGAGTGTTCTGGATGCGAGTTCAGAGTACATCAACCAGAACCCTCTAATCCTTTTCAACAAAGAATTCGAGAAAATAAAAGAACTCGATAAACAATTGATTCCCAATCCCATAGTCGGAAAAAAGCTCAAGGCGACCTGGCACATCCTGTGCTGGAGCGTGACCAAAGGAAAGATTTACACCGGGTTTCAGGAAAGGGGATATGAAATCTATGTTTACGATTTTGACGGAAACCTCCTGCAAAAGATAAAAAAGGATTATAAACCTGTTCCTGTCCCCGACGAGTATAAAGAAAGATTCCTGAAAACTTTTGAGTCCCCCCTATTCGACAGCATCCGGAACAAGATCTACTTTCCAGATTCCATGCCTCCCTTTCACGCATTTTTCTCCGATGATGAGGGGAGGCTTTTTGTCATGACCTACGAAAAAGGCCCGAACCCCGGAGAATACATCTATGACATCTTTGACCCGGAAGGAGTATTCATCGGCAGGAAGAGCTTAAAAGTCTTTCATAACGAAAGCGATATGTACGCAAAAATGAAGAACGGCCGTTTCTACTGCCTCAACGAAAAAGACAGCGGCTACAAGGAACTGAAAGTCTATAAAGTGAATTGGAAATAGGTACCAATTAATCTTTACCCGTCTTAAAAAAAGACATAAAAAGTCTCTTTAAAATTGATAAATCCACTATCTTTGATTATTATTAAGGGGGAATAAAAAGGGGAGCAGGAAAAGTGAAAACAAAAGCTCAATTTCTATTCATAACCATTTTTCTATTCCTATTCTTTCTATCCACTTTTATTTTATCCACTACAGCCAGAACACAGGAGTCACACAAAGCGGGATGGAAAGGCGAAATAACAACTGAAAACGGCATCAAAGTCGTCAAAAACCCAAAAGAACCGCTCTACGGCGAGCTCGTTTTTGACCTGGAAGAGGATTTAAGCATCGGCAGAGATGATGATAAGAATTATTTGTTTTATATGGTAAGAGGCATTGCGTTAGACAATCAAGATAACATTTATGTGACCGATTGGGGCAATCACCGAATCCAGAAATTCGACAGGAATGGCGTCTACCTTCAAACCATCGGAAGACAGGGACAAGGCCCTGGAGAATTTGAATGGACTATGGATTTAAGAATTGATGAATCAACCGGAAATATCTATGTCAAAGATGGACTTCGAGAAATCGAGAAGTTTGATAAACAAGGGAGTCACGTAAAGAAAATAAAGCTTGAAAAATCTATCAGTTATTTTTTCCTTTCTGGGAATGAACACTTTATCACACTTCAGTCCACTGTATCTGATGAGGAAATCTCCAAAGCCATCTGCAAAGTGAATTCCGATGGAGAAATTTTAGAAAGTTACGTAAAAGTTCCATATGAAATGTATTACAAGAGGGAAGGAGAAATGGTGACTGCAGGCGACCTCGCTTATGCCTATGACCTGATCCTGACAGAGATTGAACTCAGAAGATTTGTTTACGGATATTCGAAAGAGTATGAGCTCAACGTTATCGATGACGAGGGTAACCTGCTTTATAAAATTAACAAAGACCAACCCTACCAAGGCTTTTCAGCAAGCGAAAAACGAAAATACGAAAAACATCACGAATTGCCACCTCATAAACCTTTTTTTTATTCCCTAATCACAGACAGCAAGGGCCGCATCTATATCCAGAGGAACAGGACAAGAGGAGAGGACTTTAAACTCAACAGAGAGGTCGATATATTCAGCAAAGACGGGTATTTTCTGTACAAATCCACAATTCCCCGCGGCACATACATCCTCAAAGATGGATTTCTCTACGCTTACGTGATGAATGAAGATAAGGGTGAAGAGCTGGTCAAAAGATACAGGATCAAAAACTGGGACCAGATAAAATATTGAATATAACGCCTTTTAATCAAGGATATGCGAAACTGCAAGTTTTTTTCAATACAAAATCATCGAAAAATAGGGGGAAATTATGAAAAAGCTCTTTTCAATTCTTTCATCTTTTATCTTGTTAAGCTCTATAGCTATTGCTCAGGAATTTATCGAAAATCCGGAAAAACCTTTGAGCAAAAATGCTGGGAGAGTGCTTCAGCTTGAGGAGGTTTTCCGGATCACAGATGAATCCAGCGATTTTTATTTCAATGCACCGCATAGCCTTGTAGTGGACACCCACCACAATTTTTATGTTATCGACGAAAACCAAATCTTGAAATTTTCCGCAGATGGGAAATACCTCAAGAATCTCTTTATAAAAGGCCAGGGACCGGGAGAAATATCGACGCGTTATCATTGGGGATTGAGCTATTTTCTTTTAAAAGACGAGATCATTCTTCATGACTCGGATGGAAACAAAATCATCCATATGGATGATGAAGGAAATCTGATCGAGGAAATCAAATTAAAAACAACCCGTTTCCAAAAGATGTATGGGCCTACCGATCAAGGATTCATCTTTATGAATGAGTCTCCCGCCAATATTGGGCCAACCGGATTCAGAGATGTTGACATGTCCATCATTTTGGTTTCCAAAGACGGAAGCACCAGCAGGACAATCATGGTTTTTCCGAAAAAGGTATATTCAGGCAAAACCTTCGTGATGGATTGGGACAAATTTTTTGCCTTATTCGACAGTAAGACTCAGCAAATTTTTGTTTCCTATACAGGTGAATATAAAATTGTATCAGCGGACCTGAGCACAGGCCAGATTATCAGAAGTTTCAATCGAAAGTACCCCAGGGCTAAATACGTGATTCCGGAAGGAATAAAAAAATTCTATGAAAAGTCCAATATAGAGCGCCCGGAAAGAAAGTACGAAAACGACATCCTCGGGCTATTCTTCCATAAAGACCATCTCTGGGTAAAAACTTCCACCAAAGATGAAAAGAAAGGCGTCCTTATCGACGTTTTCAGCAGAGAGGGAAAGTACATCGACAGCTTCTACTTCAATCTTAAGGGCGATCTCATGGCTGCTCAAGGAGACTATATCTTCGTCAGTGAAAAGGACGAAGACGAGAATATTCAAATCGTCAAATATAAAATTATCGAGTAAGATGCAATAAAACGGAGGGAGCACGATGAAAACTAGTAATAAAACTTCATCAGTTATTTTATTAGGTACCTTGGTTATCTTATACTTTCTTACACACACCGCATGCCAAAAGCAAAAAGCTGGATGGAGAGGCAAAATAGAAA
>Ga0224501_10005230_pt1 | contig 10238 bp, 5 predicted proteins | sample SF_Oct11_sed_USG_4_FD_169105 | JGI IMG/M metagenome (GOLD analysis project Ga0224501, IMG submission 169105) | Sediment microbial communities from San Francisco Bay, California, United States - SF_Oct11_sed_USGS_8_1 | ecosystem: Environmental > Aquatic > Marine > Sediment | place: USA...
CAAAAGCCAATGTTAACTAGCAATACTCACACATCAGTTAGCATTGTATAATCTGCAGAACGATAAAGTCATAAACCATTTGTCAGAAGTGAATGATGTGAATGAACCGGGCAAAATAGATGTTAACCTGCGTAGTTTTCTCAAATCTTACCCAGATACTGGAAAGTTTTCCATATGGCATCCATTGTTTCTCTTAGTAATATTAGTGTTCAGGGAACTCAATAAATCAAGCCACTCACAGAGTAGTGGGTAGATAGTTAGGGGAAGTAATTCACAGTCACAAAGTAACTGGAAGTCATAGTAAGGGACACACAAGTCTAATAACTAAATAAATAACATAAAATGCTAACTCAACTGAAAGCGAGACTGGATCCGAGCCGCCAGGCAATTTCGATCAATCGATGCCAGCGAGTGATCGTAACACTAACATAGACTGACTGAGACTGACCGAGAGTCACACTCACAGTCACTCAGTCAGACACAATCACATTCACACATAGTGACATATGGATCAATAGATGACACCGCGTCAATGAAGCGACTAGTCGCTCGTAGACATAGTGAAAGTGATGGTCATACTTAATTTACTTGACTCACCTACGATCTACTCCATTAGTCAATACTCATGGCCATAAGTCATAGTCCTAGTCATACTCATAGTGGTAGTCAAATGATAATTAATCTTAACACCATTCATGGATTCAGTCAATCATAAGTTTGTTTGTCATAAGCAGAGTCAACTTGATTACTAATTACCCGTGAGCTACCAGTGATTCAAACTACCAGTCATGCATTGCCTGGCTACTGATTCGATAATGGATCGACTACCCCAGTGACTGCTACAGTGTATTGCTTCGTTTAATAGGAATTAGAATAAAAACTAGCGCAGAAAACTTACCTGGTTCTTGTGAATCCATTTTGCAAAGACGTTTTAAAATGGATTTCAGTTCGAATCGCTTACAGTATATACAGAAGCGGGTGCGTGTCTGTACACTTTGTGGGACTTGGCTCATTTACTCGTGAACGCGAGGGCTCGTCGAGACCACGAGTAAATGAGAAAGCATTTACTCGTGAATTTTTTCCGAATTTAATTTTTTCGTCGAGTAAATGGTACACGGCGCAATTTTGAGCACACGCGTAAATCATCCGAAAACCATTTACTCGTGTTCTCAAAAAGGCTCTAAGGGGAATAATACCCTCTGGATTTTCCTAAAACAGAACTAGGGGTGAAAGGTACAACTTGCCAAAACCCCAGTGACTGGTACCAAAATATAAAATTTAAGTATAGACATTTTCCTGTGCCTGGTGCTCCCTGTTGGCACTGATGTTAATTTGGGAACTGCCGCCCTTTGTTCCAATAGCGTGTCTACTTTTATTATTTTCTCTGTCGACATTTATTCCTGTCGCCTTTTGTACCTGTCTACTTTATGCCGGTTACCCATTGCATGCCAGCGCCTATAAGTATAACTTCTTGTTAACCCGAGCCAGTGTTGACCGTCCCAAATATCTGTTGTGACAACTATCTTGTGTTTGTAGCTCAGAAACAATATCCCTGTGTGGGACTGCTATGGTTCGATAGAGAATAACAAGTAATCAAGACTTTTGTTACCTTCTCAACTAAACTCTGATCACTATGAATCAGGGAAAACAACTCTCTAATTTTGAGACTTATGGAATGCCAACAAATGGATTTAAACACAATCCACCCATCGGTGTTGGCTCCCGACAGTCAACAGGTGCAAAGAAGCTCACAATCAAAGGATTCAAAGGTATAAACTTGAATTATCAGCGTGATAGTGGGGGTGGCAAAGCTTCTGTACAGACCCTGGGTTTGTGCATTGCAATGAAGTGGCATGACAAGCTTATGTTGTTTCTCTGGACTGAATTTTGTCACCAACAAAAATGGACCTCGGTGCACATATGTATGTGTAGCCTGCTCATTGGTAGTAAGGTATTCACTTTCTTTGGTTTTCTTTGCAGCGAAGCCGCGATTGCCTGAGAACTATCAGGAGGTGACCTGGGCTAAGCTAAAGGATGCGGTTGATGCCATTCATCACAGCCGATCAGTGAGCTCCGGGCTCCAAGAGCTCTATGAGGTCAGTTCAAATCCCGGACTGCTGCCTGCTACTACTATTTAATTGCACTCAGCAACTACCTCTATAGATCTTTTATCGATGTAGGGAGTTGACAACCTATGCACACACAGTATGGCACCCCAGCTCTATGAGAATCTGAAGTCCACCTGTGAACATTACATTCTCTCCTGTCTCGGCCAGTTCATTGAATTGATCGACACTGAACAGTTTTTAAAGCTGATGGACTCCTCTTGGCAAAGTCACTGTAACCAAATGGTGAGTATAATTGTGCATCTTGGAAAGCTTTGAACTGCTAAATTATCGGCGATCTGGATAACAGCTTAGTTTTGAAGAAATCCAATCTTTCGTCTCTTACTGCACACAGAATCATATTTCTCAATGTACATAATGTTCTAGGAGCGTAAAGCTTATAATAGCTATATCTATGCAATGTCTGCTATGTCTCACTAGGTATGTGTTAAACCTTTCCCAGCACATTATACTCTGGTTTATATTGAATTGGCTTTTGTCATTGGGCCTGAATCCTGAACATAAATCATTCATCAGGGACCAACTAAAAGCACTAATGATCACGGCATCCAGGTTGATATCATATTTAGTGGTGTTACCTAGTTAGTTTTTCTTCTCTGTAGATACTGATCCGCTGTATATTTCTTGTGTTGGATCGGAGCTATGTTCTGCAGAACAGTCACATTACCTCCATTTGGTGAGTTCACTAATCTCAAACACTCTAATCTAATAGACAACCCAAGAGTTTTCATCATCTTGTAGCATTTTATTTGCCCTATGACAACAACTTCAATGTGTAACTGGGAGGATTTATGGAAGTAAAGTGTTTAGTTTACGACACGATGATCTCATCAGTTTGCTCTTATTATGGTTCTCCTTTCGGGCTTAGATCTTTAGGTTTCCACATAGTTTTATTTCTTGTCCCTCATTCACTGGATCAGCTTAGCTTGTATTACTCAGGGACATGGGTCTGGACCTGTTTCGAGTCCATGTACTCAGCCACAACAAAGTGGAAAAGAGGCTCATTGATGGAATCCTTATGCTCATCTCACGGGAAAGGAGACAGGAAACAGTGGATCGAGATTTACTGAAACGTTTGCTGAGGATGCTTTCTGATCTGCAGGTATGAATCAAGCAACTTGGTTTGTGGGCCCGTGTCCCAAAGTTCCCATTTGCCAGGCGTAATTGAGCTGGTCTTTGTCGATACAGCTTCCTTTACTATGTACATCAAGTTGAGTTAAACTGTCCCACGAAATGAGCTGGTTCCCATTTAGCATGAAAGCACTATATGGTCTTGTTAACTGATGACTGTTTTTGTATCATATTGTCAGAGATTTGGATACCTAAATGGTTTTACTTGGGACATGCGTTAACCTATTGTCAGACTGACCACTGCCCCCCCCCCCCGCAGTTTTTTACTCCACGGATCAGTGAGTCTGCTTTTACCAACTGCGGCGCATGAGTAATAATATTTTCTACTAGATGGTCTGCCCTCAGTCATTCCCCTAGGAACCATTCCAAACCCATAATCAAAGACAAGGAGATCAAATACTGGATTCAGGTGATAGTTTGATCCAGAATGTCAATCTGCCCAGGCAACTTGGTAGAAACAAATTAGCCTGTTCAAGAATGATTACTAGTAGAAAATTTTATCAGTGTCTATATGCCAAAGGACTGAACTGGGCTATAAAAGGATAGATAACTACAGTGAAACTTGGTTAACTCGAAAACTTGTCTAACTCAAACTAAGTTTCATGGTCCCTGCCTGGGTAATGATAATTTGCTGGGCATATCTCGAACCTTTAGTCATAACTCGAACTGAAACTGCGGTTAGTGCCATCAAATTACCTTTTATGTGGCTGAATGTGTTAACATTCTTGTGTAACAAGCTTAATTTCATTGTATCCTTTTCACATGAGAAGAAAATCTCGCCAATTTTAGAAAGTTAGCCAAGAAATGGAATACACTAGAGCGAAATGGAATCGCTACGGTGGCCACATGGTTAAAGCAAAGGGAGAACATAACTTCTAACTCTGGTTAAAGCAAAGGGAGAGCATAACTCATAACTCAAACTTTTCATAACAAAACTTTTTGGTGGTAGTACCGCCGCAGTTCAAGTTATCCAAGTTTCACTGTATATGTACTGCACCTCTTGTTTCTTCCCTTGTAGATTTACGAGCGAGTGTTTGAGAGGACGTTCATCACCACATCGGATGAGATGTATAAAGCTGAGGGTCTCCGCCTGAGTACAGAACTGGAGGTGCCGCAGTACCTGACTCATGTGATGCGGAGACTGAATGAGGAACACCAACGTCTCACCTACTACCTTGACATGTCCACCAAGTGAGTCCTCTCAGCATTCATAAGGTACTAACTGATAGACGGATTGGCCAACTCGCAATTGGGAAGCGGATAGGAAATAAAAATATGGGATGGAGCGTGCGGAAAATGCAATACGATCATTAACACCTAGAGACTCGGTTAATTCAGACCATTTTTGGTTGCTCTCTGAGATTGAGTTTCTTCTTGGTCCAACTACAACCAAAATTAATGTTGTATGTTTGTGATCTTCACCCCCTTATAACATCGAGTAGAACTTAAATTTGAACGCAATATTGGAGAAAATTGAAGTTAGAAGAAGTGCTTTGCTGATTTTCCCTAACCCTAAATAGAGGCCGTTGCATTCGGGCCTCTATCATTGCACAATAATGGCACTATCGCTCGCTGACAGAGGTGACAAACTACACCCTGAAACCCTATTTCTATGTTTTTGTTGAATATTTTGTCTATTCAGGCGTGTGTAACTACAGGTCTAATATACACCTGCAAGATGATTTTCCAAACATCAGGGCGTAAGCCGAGAAATCAATGCAAACATTAACAGCTATGTGTTAATTCCTTATCTCGGGGCCAATTCTGTTGTGTCGACGGTCTGAAAAGTGCGTCGCTGTGGGCTCTAAGTATGCACATTGGATAGGGCTATATCTAAGCTTCCATTTGAGCTGGGTATTGGGCTCATTTGTTCATGGTAGGATTCAGAATTTGAAAACAAGTGAAGACACTTTTGACCATGACATAACCCCTTTAAAAAGTGTTTTAGACATGATGATATTGAACATCTTGGTCTTGATTTTGCTAAATTCTTCAAGTTAGAATTTCTCTTGAAAGACCTGTGAGAGACCTGTGAGCATTTCGGGTTTGACCCAGGGACCTGCTAGTATAAATGGCTTTTTGTAACACAAAATTTTATTAGCTCAATACATGCTAGACCATTTTACTCCTACTAATACCGAGTAAGGCACGAAATGGGATGGTAGTGATGAACTTTCGGACATCTGTGGAGAATAGTGATATTAATGTATTGCTACATGCATCACATTGGACATAGTGGCCAAATCAATGTGTGCGTCACTTCATGTAGACAAATTAAAATCTCCGGGTTATCACAGGATATTGCTTGGCAGTTTTGACTACCTTCAAATGCCCTTGGCCGAATAAACAGTTGTTTGTTCACTGTCTGGCCAATGTTAAGTGTCTGATGAGGCCAGGAAACCTTTTTCGCATTGCTGAAATTGTTTGTCACCATGCTGCATAACCTGGGAGATGACTATTCTTTGTCATGGTATGACTTCTAGCAGTCTCCGCGATTGTGAGCAAGTGTCTGCGCCACGTACTCTGTGAACTGTCTGAACCTGTTACAGCTTTTACTACCAGATACAGGCCGCTGACCATTTAGGCTATGTGTGCCATTCACACCATAGCTATCTTCCATACTGGGATTACTTATGAAAGAGTTGCAGTTGATAGAATAATTGTGTTGCCCATAAACCACCGTAAAGTGTTACCAGCCCAATAATGACTTCCATGCAATGTGTTTGTGCCCTATTTATCAGACAAGTTAATAGGTGCATTCGCGTGCTTGATTTTTTTGTGACCGAAATGGATTTCTATCGCGACATCTAAAAAACTGTTCAAGAGCGCGACCGAAAAGCGGGATTTCAACAAACATCTTTCCCTTTCGGTCGCAGTCTGCGACCGAAAGCACACGAACAGAATTCCGCGACCGTAAGTAGGCGTTAATGTAGTAGTTTAGGCAAATGTCAAGTTTACCACAAAGAGACTTGATTACTACGTTGAGATAACGAATCGCGAACGATTGTTTGGCTCTAACCGATGAGCTGAAGTTGAGAGAGGACAACTCTGATCCGATCGGAATCCATCCTGAACTCAACTACGCTTCCTCACCGCGACCGTGTGCTCGCGTGCTCGTCTTATGCATGACTCATCCCGCTGTAAGACTCCGCTCCCTTGCTGAAGATTAGGTGCAGTCATCAACTCCTAATTTTGGCTTGAAAACGCTTTCTGTGAGAAAACGCCTTATTCTTCTAGGAAAGAATTAATTTCTATAGTGGAGAGGAACCTGATAGAAAGACATATCAAGACAGTCATCAATAAAGGTATGTTTGTTGCCAATCATACCATAAAATCATTGGGTGGGATTGTGCCCCGGGATAATCAATCCACTAAAATGAATTGATGTGATCTTTTTGCTTGGATCGACTAAAACTACTGCACTGTATGAACTGTATGAGGGTCCTAATACTGAGTGCTAAAACTTATTAACTGGGTGGTCTTATCTGAATTCTAAGTAAATTCACCCTGTCTCCACTGTTGAACAGGTTTCACTTCATTGATGAAGGATAATCGTCTGTCTGATCTCTCTAACATGTTCACACTGATAGAGCGCGTGCCGGGTGGCAGACAAGAACTGTTGGCTGCATTCGGAAAATATGTTAAGTCAGCGGGAACAGATATTGTCAGCAACCCGAATGCTGACCCAGAAAAAGACAAGCATCTTGTACAGAATCTACTGGGTGAGTCACAGACCATTGTCACCGTGATTTGATGGCACCCCAGAGTTAGAAAATACCTCTGGATGGCATAGTATTGTACAAATATGATTTTTGGTAACGTAGTCACCTGTCTTATTGGGTGACGCAAATCAAATTTTTGTGACATTAAATTTATGGGCTATTCTATGAAAATATTTAATAACTAGTAAATTGAATTGGTACCGGATGTGTAGTGCTTGCTTTGAAATTATACAACAAAAAATGTTCAGGAGCCTCACTCTGGGCTCTCCAGGACTATGGCCGCACAGCATTGTTAATCAGTTAGGCGCTAAATGACTGACTGGTATTGAGTGAAGACTCCGTGGCGCCATGTGAACTCATTGGTTGAACAGTACACCTCATGGTGATGTATCCCATTGCAGACTATAAGGAGAAGGTGGATCGCATTGTCATCGACTGCTTCCAGAATGTGGAGGCATTCAGTAACAAGCGCAAGGACGCGTTTGAGGACTTTGTCAACAGACGACAGAACAAGCCAGCAGAACTAATTGCCAAGTGAGTTGCCATCATGCTAGCTGTCCCTTTCTCATTCAGCTTTTCACTCGGGTCAGCATTCATGTACACTTCAATTTTCTCTGTCCACTTTTTTGCGAGTTCTCAAATCAGTACCACCCACGGAGTTATCCTCCCCTGTATGATGCAATCTGTTGCTTAATGGTCAGTTCTGTGCGGCTTGACAGCCATCCACCTAATATAACTGGCCAGTGTTTGTGTCACCATCCATAACACCCAATATGCTTGCCTTGCTCTCGCACACTCCACTCCGCAGTGTCCACGGTATGGTAACCATGAGGTCTGTGAAGGTCACAGGTAAACGCATTGTTACAGGTATGTGGATATGAAGCTACGCGCCGGTAACAAAGAACTCACAGAAAATGAGTTAGAGCACAGCCTCGATAAGATTATGGTCCTCTTCCGGTTCATACACGGTGAGCGTATTTACTGACCACGCTGAGGGAGGCAGATCAAATGTTATGTAGATGATGATTCGTGTTGCTTTCCCTGTTTTTGAGTTCACGCCTGGAGTAACCGAGGCCTAGAACTTTATTCATGTTACGTCCTGTATTGTGAATAATCCTGAGCGTGGACAGACAAACCAGGTTAACCGCAGTCTGCTTTGTGGAGTTGTCTTCTTTGTCAAATTTTATGTCATGCAAGACAACTCTGGTTTTATAACCTCACAGAGAAGATAATTCTATACTAATTTATCATCGTTTGGATGAGAATCGTTGCTTGGATCAGAGACAGTCATAGCCAGCTTCACTCTGGCTATTCTGTTGTGCTCTGAGTTATGTGTTTTGATATGACCGCTCAACTGTCTCAGGTAAAGACGTTTTTGAAGCCTTCTATAAGAAAGACTTGGCAAAAAGGCTTCTGCTTGGGAAGAGTGCGTCCGTCGATGCTGAAAAGTCAATGCTTAGTAAACTCAAACAAGGTCAGTAACTAAGTATGCTGCAAAAAGCACTCACAGTGTAATATGAGCTTATCACGGTTCTTCCTCTGACTGAATGGTGTTCTGTACTGTACTCTACCACTATAATATGGATGCTGTGTGAGTCATGTGTGTACATCCGTCTTGTAGCCTCAATTTACTATTCACATGTAAGTAAACTAAATCAGGCAGGACTGATTCTCAGCTCGCTGTAACTTGTATTAACAGCACAGTGCCTCATTGTAGAATGTGGTGCAGCATTCACATCGAAGCTAGAAGGAATGTTTAAAGACATGGAGATAAGCAGGGATATCATGGTGTCCTTTAGGCAGTTTATGGAGGCGCGGGAGGCCCCTGGTGGCATGGATCTGACTGTCAATGTACTCATGCTGAGCTACTGGCCTACTTATCCTATCATGAATATTAACCTGCTTCCTCAGGTAAAATCCCATAATGATGCAGTAAATGTAGCCCCAATCACTAATCATGGTATAATACCTACATCAGCTACCAGTCAGTTCCGGCAGCACTGGGCTATTCATTGCCTTGTTAGGCGATAGTTTTATTGTCAAGGCGAACCTGCTTGTGTACAATTTGTGGCACAGCAACTGGCTTGTGTAATATTTAGTTTCAAATCAATCTTTGTTTTTTTTCTCAGATGAGTCAGTACCTGGAGATATTCAAAAACTTTTACCTGAGTAAGCACAGTGGTAGAAACCTGCTGTGGCAGCCTACATTAGGTCATTGTGTGCTCTCCGCATATTTTCCGAAGGTAAGAGCAGACTCCGGCATCGTGTTTATACTACGCGGAGTTTTCCTCTTTATTCAATTAATGGTCTTGAAATGACAAGCCCAAAGTAAAGAGATCTCTATTAGATTGTTTCTGTCTTAGGGGAGCATTGTAAAGTTCCCATATATAACAGTTTCGAGCTAGAGGAAACTGCTGTCCCATCTTTGGTTGCCCTCACTTTTCCTTGTTCCGTAAACTGCTCATTACACACCCCTTGCTAATGTTGAAACCTCATGGCTATATCTCGTATGGGATTGTTATCCACTGTGGCTTCATTCACATTCTGCCTTTAACTCCCAACTCCATACGGTTCCCCTACTGATGGGTTAGATTTCAGTCCGCTGTGCTATTACTACCCGCCCGCAGACTGATTGAGGATTCATATCATCTTTATACTGTCATGGTGTCTCAGTCCACCACGCTGGTGTAGGTCCGAGACACTAACATTTTCATATGTTTAATGAAGACTTGTCTTAACACAGGGTAAAAAGGAGTTACAGGTGTCACTCTTCCAAACCTTGTGTCTCGTTCAATTCAATGAGGGGGATACGCGTACCTTTGAGGAGATAAAGGCTGCCACAGGCATAGGTAAGCTACAACTAACTATTGTATACTGAATGACAGTTGTGTGTAGGTATGAATCAGGCTAGGCATGGCGCCGGACACGGTATGCAGCCGCTGGTGGTGTGAGTTACGGCTTTTTATTCACAGAGGAGATAGAGCTGAAGAGAACCTTACAGTCGCTGGCCTGCGGTAAAGCCCGCGTTATACAGAAGAGCCCTAAGGGAAGAGACATCGACAAGAATGATAAGTTTGTGTTTGCCGATGATTTCAAGCACAAACTGTATCGCATAAAAATCAACCAGATCCAGATGAAAGAGACGGTAAGATTTCATTACAAGAGTGAGCAGTGACGCGCGAGGGTGAGCAGTGACGCGCGAGGGTGAGCAGTGACGCGCGAGGGTGAGCAGTGACGCGCGAGGGTGAGCAGTGACGCG
>Ga0224501_10005231_pt1 | contig 10237 bp, 9 predicted proteins | sample SF_Oct11_sed_USG_4_FD_169105 | JGI IMG/M metagenome (GOLD analysis project Ga0224501, IMG submission 169105) | Sediment microbial communities from San Francisco Bay, California, United States - SF_Oct11_sed_USGS_8_1 | ecosystem: Environmental > Aquatic > Marine > Sediment | place: USA...
GAGACGCGGTATGACGTTTCAGTGATCCGCACGGGTCATGATGCTCAGAGACGCGGTATGACGTTTCAGTGATCCGCACGGGTCATGATGCTCAGAGACGCGGTATGATGTATCCCATGAGTACCGGTCTGACCTTAGCTTTGAAAAGGCAGGAGGTAAAATTCACATGAGATTATGCCAACAATTGAACCCAGTGTCCCAAGTCATACACTTTATCCGCGGAGGGATTTTTGCTTATACCTGTTTTACCCACCGAACTAAATGAACACAACGGAAAGTATATCCTCCCTCTAACGCTTTCCTGTCACACAGCCAGGTCAGGAAGTAAGTCATTGTATTGCACTGGTTGACTCACATTAAATAAGAAGAAAGCGATGATGACATTGCCAGCCATTACGAGCACTTTCCCGAGGAAGATGACAAAATCACCGACGGTGTTGATAGCGATCACTCTCAGTACATTACTGAGTAATGTTTTAAATGCTTTCACTCTCGCTACACAGAAATCTGTTCCACTTATCGCTGTAATCAGATGTACATCAGTTAAGTCGATCTAGGCGTACTGGGCTTAACCTCAGACTAACCATTACTGAAACACATCGGTATCATGTAGCAAATAACTGTAATTGGCGAGATAGAAAATCTCGCATCAACTTTCCCTGTTTCAATGTCCGCTGTAAAGGGCTCCGCCAAAGCCAGGTGAAGCTATGAAGATATCAAATTCTTGAGGGAAAATTGAATTTGATCTTCTGGTCAATTTCACGTTAGAAACTATCACAAATTTATATGAATGAACATGTTTGCTGTTTGAAGTTAAGAACAGCCTTCACGACCTTGATCATCATCAAAAGTGATTTTAGTACAGCCGCGATTGCATCATCTACTACCAGGAAATGCGCTACGCCAATAAATTAGCCCACAGTATGGTGGGACACATTCTTGGAGGGTTCTATTTGATGAGAAAGTATTCATCTTCGACCAGTATGTTGGGAATGAACTCACCCACTACGATGTATGCGTTACGGTTTATATAACGTAGACATTTCTCCAAGCAATACAGACAGCAGATACAGCATTTCATCATAAACTTAGCACACTCATTCCCACTATCCTTTATCCTGTAACAAGGATCACATATTCCTGTGAAATTCACAATTTACATTTGGTGGGTGGTAATATCAGAGTACAGACCCTAGAGTTGGAGTTAGAGGAGGATAACTCCATGATGCCGACCCAAACTAGAATCTAGAACTGCCCTATCATACTTACTTCTGGTGCAGTTTCATCAGGATGTACCGAGGTATGCGCACCATTGTGATGATGAAGGAGCCGAGTGCTGCACTGCCGAGATGGTAGAGGAGAGTACGGGAAGTCGATCGGCAGATTACACAACCCAATTTCTTCTTATCTCTATAACGAGAAAAAGAAAGATGCATGGCAAAGGGTTCAGATTAATGGCCATCTACTGTGGCAAACCATCATGTGATTCCCCCCCCCCACTGTTTTCTACTCATACATTGTAAGTTTAGTTATAATCCATTTGATATCAATTGATTAAAAATTTATACAGCTGTTCTCCCTCATAATAACCATAGATGAAGTGAATTTAGCACAGTCACCCACTTAACAAGTGGAGGACATGAAAAGGTACGGACCTCAATATTTGTCTTTTGCATTGCTACATCGACACAGTCTTGTAGATAAATTGGGTTTATCTTAATTTAAATTTTACTTGAATTGAGGGTTCCTGAACACTGTCTTACTGACCGTGTGAAGAACCATTCGGCGACAGTGCCAGCCACAATCAGCTCCTGGACAGCGTTGGCGAACTCCAACATCCAGACGATGCCGATAACAATGTACCACCAGAAGTATGTCACCTGGTCGCGCTCTATGTACTTCACGACGGTACGATTCTCTGTCGGACTGAGACGCATTACATCCGGTGTAGCATCGGCTGCAAGTAACGCCCGAGTTTAGGTACTGGCATAGTATAAAATCTCATAGGGAAGCAAATACGCTCGAGTGAGATGTCAAAACATTGATCTGATGCCTTTTCTTAGTAACCACTTTTGCCGTTACTGCCCAGTAATACTGATCAGTTTACAAAGGAAACAATAGGTGTATTCGCGTGATCGGTTTTTTGTAACTAAACCCGTTTTCGGTCGCAGTTTTAGCTTACCTGCTCAAAAGTGTGATCGAAAAGTTCGATTTGAAAAAGCATATCAAAGAACTAAAAATATGCACCAAACTTCATAGTTATGGCATACACTTTAATAATGCTCACACATTCTATAAGCTGGTGTATCCCGGAGTCCCAAAGGAATTTGAGTTGGTATTCTTGCGGGATTAAGATCCTCAAAATCAATGGTTGCTGCACCGGACACTGCTCTTCAAACTGTTTTTAGACCTTAAAACTTTTGTAGGCTGTTGCTCTTCCATGAAGTCGATATGCCGGGCATGTATTGTGTTGACCAACAAACTCGTGGGTTACCCGCTAGTTTAACAAAGTGGCAAGAGACAACTCTGTGCAAATGGGATGAGAATAGCACTTACCGACACTAGCAATGATGATTAGCATGAAGATGCCAAACGCCACGCAAATGATCTGATAGAGGTATGTCCAGATTGGCTGTATGAGAATCATAGGGGAAGCTTCCAGAACCTTTCCGGCTTCCTGGAAGAGAGCGACTGCCAACTGGAGTCGTTTTCTCATTACCAAAATCACCAGCAACAAAATCACCTATGAACAGAAGAGGCAATAACTTTATAGCAATTATTCTTTCATTTAGAGGATTCTCGGTTTAGGGCAACTCTTGAATTCAGAAAATCATGCATTTGTTTTACGGCAAAGGTTTTTTCTTGAAAGGGGGAGATGAAAGGGAGTATAACCCTGTGCATTATGTATACGGATGAGATCTTACAACCGCTCGGAATGGATAGGCGAGTGATCTCATAAAATTCAAAATAGAGTGAGACCTGCAGCCGTACCTCTCTTCACCGAATGTATAACGCATTGAGTTCACCCATAGTATAACACAAGTAATAAATGTGGAAATATTCAAGATTCTAACCCACAAATGATCACCAAACAAATAGGATGATCAAACCAGAGCCTAAAACTTCACAGCGACCATCGGCCACAAGCTTTCATAGATATATTCTCATAGATATATTCAATATGCGTCGGCAATCATCCATCCTGGCTCCATATGTTCGAGTTGAGTAGACTAAAGGGATTATCGGTGTTTGTAAATAAAACGATTAGTCCATTACCGATCACAATTTAACATAAAAAAACTCACTCCAGTACCTTTATGACGACTAGTCGAGGATATGAAAGGATGGCTCACAGTTTTTGATCTTCAACCTAGTGAATTTTCAGATATAACTACCAGTGAATCAGATAAATAGTAAATTTTTGTGTGTCTCCAAGACAGAACTGCTGTCAGGAGTGATGGAGAAATTGACCTACTGAGCCCATTTGACTCTGTGGTTTCGGGAGTGAGTCATTCACTCATGAGCCCCATTGTAAAGGTCACTATGGACCTCTTATTTAACATTGTGATATGAAATAGCCAAAGGTGTTGCGAGAGGCAAAGTTTTGGCTCGAACGGGAAATTGCACCAGGGACCCCTGGAGCAAAGCCCAGTACGCTTATCACTAGGCTTACCCTAGTGAGTCATGCGATCGTGTAGAACATACCGTCAGCACAGTAGCGGTGATACTGTATGCCAGGAAGGCCTTCCAAGCATCCACAGCAATCATTATCAATGGCAGATTATGTTCCTTTTGAGTGTCTCTACCTGTATCCAATCTCCAGAAAACAACCCACAACACAGCCGTGCCACCTACAAAACACAAAGTGCAGAGTGGCCAGGAATGGTTCATGGCTCCGAGATCAAATAATCTGTTAGTTTCTCGGACTCTAACCATAGATAAGATTGTAGAAATAAATAGCCATTCTGAAGTAAATTGAATTCAAGCTGTCATTGTTCTAATGTGAGGCTTTACTTCCCAATGACATTGACTCCGGTTGTTTTTCACAAGAGCAACCCAGGGACCTATAGAACATTGATAGAAGATTGACCTTGCGTCCAGTTTGAAGGCAGGGACAAATTCTCCAAGTAAGTGAGATCATGGTCTGGTACCTGGTAGCAGATTTTCTAGCAAAACGATGTGGCGACCATAGGTATATCTGCCTGAGAACTTAACATAGACTTACCAATAGCAAGGAGAGCGGCCAGTATCACGACAAACCAGACAAAGATCTTAATAATGAACCTCATTATAAATACCAAGAACAGTGAGATACCTACAAATAAAACGGCTTTATTATAATCAAGATCTCATCAGTGTACGTGACTTCTCAAGTATCAGTGAGTGTCAACGAGCTACCGGATGTTGGCGCTGCCAGATGTTGGCGTTGCTAACAACCAGGTTCTTGAAATTTTTGAGCGATTGAATCACAGATATCATGTAAAAATGCAGAAATTAAAGAGAAATCTGTTTCGATCGAGGTTCAATCCATGTGGAGCCACATATGTCTCAATGGCTGCATATTCGTCTAACCGAGCTAAACTCACCCAGAGCAGTAGCCATCAGTATCAGCAGCTCATATTTGACCATGTAAAAGCTGGAGCCAAGTTCACTGAAGAATCGGTACTGTCCCAGAAAGTCAACGAGATGTTTATAAACCTCCGTGGCCATCGTCGCATTAGAGATAAACTCAAATGGATTATCCAGTAGGGCGGTCGGCAGACAGCGACTTAGAATAGCCTTCCTACAGAATGACCCATTTTGACAGCTTTTGGACGCGAGACTCTGTTGGCCATTTCCGTGCCATAACTCGGTGCCCCATGCATGATTCGCGCTCACCGAGCGTTAGCATTTGTGTGTCCCGGGCGCTCACCGAGCGTTAGCATTTGTGTGTCCCGGGCGCTCACCGAGCGTTAGCATTTGTGTGTCGCGGGCGCTTACGCGTACTGAAGTGGACAACTCAACAAAGGTTACATGAAAGCGATCAAAAAAAGTTTGTAGTTTGCTAGGATATTTGTTTGGAAAGACCAACACGGGTTACAAATTAAGTACAAAAGTAGAAAACTCGGATTGAACGTCTCGTTGTTGAGCTAAGATCTTCTGAACCTGAGGATTTCACTCGGATACTTGCAAACCCGGTTGAAAAAAAAAGGAATTTCAAACCACCATGACCAATCACCCATTTTTTTCATTTCATGTATAAACTTAAACAACGCAATCTCATGTATGTATGTATGTATGTATGTATGCATGGCTGTCATGTCAACAACCAAGGCCTTATATATCTATGTCCATGTTAATAGCAGACTCACTGTTGGGTGACATTGAAGGCGGGGCAGGGCCCATAGCAGTCTGTAAGACTGAGAGAGCACTCGCTCTGTTTGGTGTAATCCTCAGGAGCCACGCTATAGTCACACAGGGCAGTACCAGTGTCCTCATAGTACTGATGTACCTCTTCCAAAGTGCTCATGTCCTTAGTCGGGCATTCCTTGACGCAGATAGAATAGGAAGCCGGAATGTTGTAGTAGTTCATGAAATACTGGTACCTTTCAGAGAGAAAGTTATAACCTCATTGAGATCCAGATGGGCTTTTGCCAAGAGTATACATACAGTGATAATCATCCACTGCTCGATACCCAGGTCATTAGCTAAAAATCATGGGTCAAGCGTTGTTTTGGAGTGTACTTTAGGACAACTCCCCATGATCTGCTCAAACAGTTTGACACTACCCTTACCAATACTCGGCCAATGTGTTTCAATGAGGTGTGATTGGGTATGTTGTTTGCGTCTTCATGACAGAACAGCTGTCAGGAGCGGTACAGAAAGTGGCCTACTGAGCCTATTTGACTCAGCGTTTCCCGAGATGAGTCATAAGTAGACTTTCTCCTTATACCTATTTGCCCCATAGAGAAGGTAACTTTATGGGAGGGCCTCTTTTATTCAACCTTGAGATCCGAACTGAGGAGGGTGTAGCGAGTGAAGCTTTTGCCTGAACTGAGGATTGTACCAGGGACCGTCGGTTCTAGGCACAGTACGCTATCCACTGAGCCATCTAACCCTACTACCAGTTTAGTTGCCTCAGACATGAGTCTACTCACTTCCTGTCTCGCATATCCATGTTGGTGAACTGGCTGACATTGGCAAGAGCGTGGTCAAAGTTTTTCACACCGCACGTATTACCATAATCATCATAACCATTGAGCAGTCTGTCGACTCGACCAAAGAGCAGTGAATACACTAGGATGCCAACCTGAAAAAAACATTGCATATTGCGCTTACATTGGTACATTGATGTGTTGGATGTTCATTGGCTTATATACCTATGCGTGTCTAAGGGAATATCAGTTTTCTCTGAATGATGATGACGCTGTATCTGGTAGTCAAAGAATGGAATGATGTCACAATTTAAAGCATTAGACTCTGAAGAAATTCCCTGCAGATTGCTAGGCCTATGTGCCGTTTGACATTTTTTAAGATGCAAGTAGTAAAGCTACTAATACAGCAGAGATGAGTGATATGAACTTTTTATGTTGTGCACATAAAAACAACTGAACCTATCTGGCAGGTCAGTTAGTGTTGGAAACATGGAGTTCGGTCTGCGAAAACCAACACCATTTGAGTCATACCTGGTTTATTCATCGCTAGCCAACTTTAACAGGTTTTTGATGATAATTTTTACGTTCACTAATATAGCACAAAATAATGAAGCAATCAATGCCGTCAACACGCATGTACAATCCATGTTGGAAAACCACCGGGTTCGAGAGTCGATGGTTTTCACTGGTTGTGTACTTGTCGCTATGTTTAGTATGACTGCATCTAACCCAATTGACAGCGTAAGTAATAAATAGAACGGGCATAGAGAATGGCAGTCACTAATGCCTTACCATTCCTCCCCAATAGAGGAAAAATACAAGAAAGCAAATGACATCTGTGCACCTTCTTTTCTTAGTGGGGTTTCCCAGTGAGGGGTGATCCTGCAACAGAAGGCATGGATATAGATTTTGTTGTTGTAGATGGTCAACTGTCTCACTCTATCACAAGTAGTGGCAATCTAAAGTTAGATAAGATGCCAACATCCTGAAATCCTATCATGGTTGGGTGGGTAGACTGAATGTCACATTAATCTAATCTTTTCTCAAAGAAATAGCTCAACGTATTCAACTTATATATACCGTACTACGCAGTGACGAGGAAATAGTGTACTCTCAACCATCCAATTTGGTAGCTTCCCTTTATTTACAATGATAACTCGAAATGAAAATAATGATCATGTTTAATGGGTTAGGTATACAGTCATATTCTGAGCTGTCACTGTTTATCAGAGAGTTTGAAGCGGATGAGCCGATTGGCCTCTCTGCAAATGGGAGATGGCATAGCTGGTGCTTACTGGACATTTAATGTATACGATCATAGGACTGGGCACCCATACTTATGCTTGCAGTCAGTATGACTCATCGGGTCATAACGAATCAACTAGTGAGAACTAGTGGTCAGATAATACAAGGACAAAGCATCTTCATTCTTTGTTTGCCAATCGCATCAGGGAGAAATTCTTCCAATACTGTTTATTTTCGCATGCAAATTCACACCAAATGTCATGACAATCAGGGAACTTTTTGCGGCATTTTTTCCAAGCATCAATGACTTGGTGAAGCAATAGACCAACCTTATCATTAGTGCAACAGCAGCAACATCCAGCCCCCATGTTCAACTGAGGCTGTGGACTTCAGTCTACGAAGTAAAATACAACCATTAGTGTGTATGATAATGTAGATTTGATACACCGATGGCGCTAGAAGCCGCACTGCCACTGCGATCAGCTGATCATACACCACCAGTCTGCTGACACTAGATAGTACATAACATGGGAGGGATATTATCATAGGTGGATTTACTTGGCTGCAGGAGAAAGTTCATTGGTTGTTGCCTAAACCCAACCCCCCCTCCCCGTGTCACTCAAATCAGCTGTAGAGTGGCTGTACAGCCTATCGACAATCAATTGGCTATCGCCAGTAACGATGGACTGGGGAGAATAAGTAAAAAACCTAGCATGCATTTAGGCTAGTTGAATTAACGGAATTAATTACTTGAGTGTAACACATAATAAGGTGGCTATTTACACCTCCTTGGCGCTGTACTGACAGCACCTGATTGGGCAGGGCTCTCCCTAATTAGATTCGACACAGAAATAGACTACTTACATGAATTAGTTACTTCTAGAGAAGCAAATGACATTAGAGCTAGAGAAATGCATTGTAAAGGATGCGCTGGGCAACAGAGTAATTGAAGTTAAGTGACAGAGCGACTTAATCATTTAGTCAGTTCAGTTGGAGTGAGTCAAGTGACCCTAGGTGGTGGTTGATCATTTAATCAACAACAAGTGGATCGAAATGGTTTTTGGTGACCCAGTTCTTGTTTGGAAACGCCTCACTAGATTAGACAGTCACTTTTCGGTACATCATAGTCCGTCTGAGAGAAAAATCATAGGATATACGCGCGGGATATCTGGGCTTCAACTGACAAGTCTTACCCTGTGGTTGAGAGAGGTGAACGACGCTTTTGCACTAATTATAGCATAAACTGGGTGGTTGGCAATGATCATCGATGATCGAGTGCGATGCGAGAACCTGATAGGATAGAGCCTGAAATAAACATAAAGCCCTGATCTATATGATCGCGTTTTCTAACTTCAGGAGAAAAGATTTTGCTGCCCAGCTAATAAATAGAACCAGTGAGACTGAGTGAGTGACTGATCGAACGCATTTTTTTTACTGAATACAAGAGCTGTGGTGAGTGTTGAGTAGGATAGAATAAACGTAAATTGCTAGTCTCTACATTGCATTATCACTGGGGATTTGAATTTTGAATAACAGGCTGATAGTATCCAACTGTTTAGTTTAGTGTAGTCGCAGGTTAGTGGCCATGCGAGATGAGTGAATTTGACTGCGAGTGCGAGTGTAAGTTGTAACTTAGAGTTAGAAGTTAGTGCAACTAGTAACTAACTAACTAACTAATTAACTGATTAACTGATTAGTCTAGTGTATCTATCTGTAACTGTAAGTGTAACCATAAGTAGTAACACTGACTAAGTAACACACTGACACTGACAGTGACAGTAACTTGTAAGTGAGTAACACTAACACTACAACACTACACTCTACAGTCATTACACTTACAATGTAATTGTATCCGTCAGTGCATTCAAATCAATTCATGATTCGGTTTTCACTCAGCAATAACAAAAACCATATACTATATCAGTGGTAACTGATATACAAATTGTTAGCCGCCAAACAACCAATATTTCATGTTTGACTTTGAGTATGATGAGTATGCAGTATGAGTATCCACCCTGAGTGCTCAACATACTGGTATCCGTGGTCCTGTGATTAGCTGACTCCGTCGATGCGGTCTGTGATGAGTGAGTGACTTTGACTGACTAACTTACTGTTTAGGACTCCCCTGCTGTGGCTCACCATTACATTTACATGAGAATGATTTTATTCTATCTTACTACTAGTACCGCTATCTACTATAAGACTGAATGAATGGTCCTGGGAGGTTGGGGCTCAGTCAACTTAGAAGCGTTTTGTTTACACGTCACCCAGCGAACTCCGGCTGCTCTTAACGAGAAGGGTGAGGTAGATCTTTAACAACTGTGGAGTGATCTTGACCCTAATTGTCCACTGGTTGGGGCCGCCATTATTTCTACCATGGTGTTCCGAAGCCACACTAACAATTTGGAGTGAGGGGCTTGCTAAAGGCCCGTACTAGAAAAACACCCCACCGGTAGTGAGGCTCGAACCTGCGATGGCAAGTTCGGGCTTTTTACCAACTGAGCTATCCTGGCTGCCCAAAACAAGTCTAGTGGCTTGTCACCGGTCGCGTACTGTATACTGTTCTGTTCTGAATTCTATTCACGTAATTGTAAAGTAATACTAATTCGCTTTAGTGAAATGACGTACTCGTTCAATTTTAGTCGTGCTTCTCTTGATTCATGTCAATCGTCAGTCATTCAGTGATTCAATTCATTCAATCGTTGGTTGGTTGACTGAGTCACTGAATAAACTACTAATATGGGCAACCTGTGTAATCTTAAATCAAGTAAAAAAAATATAGTATCAGTATGAATGACGGAACCTCACCATCTCTCTCTCTCTCTCTCTCTCTCTCTCTCTCCCTCCCTCCCTCCCTC
>Ga0224501_10005232_pt1 | contig 10237 bp, 10 predicted proteins | sample SF_Oct11_sed_USG_4_FD_169105 | JGI IMG/M metagenome (GOLD analysis project Ga0224501, IMG submission 169105) | Sediment microbial communities from San Francisco Bay, California, United States - SF_Oct11_sed_USGS_8_1 | ecosystem: Environmental > Aquatic > Marine > Sediment | place: USA...
TACGCCACCAAGGAAACACGGACCACGGTGCGCCTGAACCTGGACGGAACCGGGCAGGCCGAGATCGGCACGGGCATCGCCTTTTTCGACCACATGCTGGAACAGCTGACCTTTCACGGGCTGTTCGACCTGAAGCTGGAATGCCGGGGAGACCTGGAGGTGGACGGCCACCACACCGTGGAGGATGTGGGGATTGCCCTGGGCCGCGCCATCGACCAGGCCCTGGGCGAGCGTACCGGCATCAGGCGCTTTGGTGAGGCCCATGTCCCCATGGACGAAACACTGGCCCGGGTGGCGCTGGATTTCTCCGGCCGTCCGGAGTTCCATTTCCAGGGTTCGTTTTCAGGCCCGCGCGTCGGCGAGATGGACACCCAGCTGGTGACGCACTTTTTCAAGTCGCTGGCCATGGCGGCCCGATTGACCCTGCACATGGCTCTGCTGTACGGTGAGAATGATCACCATAAGGCAGAGGGCCTGTTCAAGGCCCTGGGCCGCGCCCTGGACCAGGCCCTTACGGCGGACCCCCGCCGGCGGGGGGTGAGTTCCACCAAGGGTACGCTCTAACTGAGCCAACGCAACAAGGGCCAACGCAACAAGGGCCAACGCAACAAGGGCCAGCGCTAACAGGACACACTCTGAACAGCCACACCCTGCAAGGCCGCACGGCCGGCAGGGCGGGCCCGCCCGACATCCGGACTTCCAGACAACGAGCAGCATGATCCTTATTATCGACTATAACGTCGGCAACCTGTACAACCTCAAGAACGCCCTGGACTTCCAGGGGCTGGACAACCGCATCGTCACCCGCCCGGAAGAACTGAAAGGGGCTACGCACATCATTCTGCCCGGGGTGGGCGCATTCAGGCCGGCCATGGAGCACCTGCGCGAGAACGGCATGGACCAGGCCGTCCGGGAAGCGGTGGCCTCCGGTGTTCCCTTTCTGGGGGTGTGCGTGGGGATGCAGCTCCTGTTCGACGAATCGGAGGAGGACGGGCCCAGCCAGGGTCTGGGCCTCATTCCCGGCCGGATCATCCGGTTCACGGGTCAGGGCAGCAACGGAACCCGGCTCAAGGTGCCCCAGATGGGCTGGAACAAGGTCAACTGGCAGCGGGATGATCCGTTGCAGGAAGGCATACCGGACGGCAACTATTTTTACTTTGTGCATTCCTACCATGCCGAACCGGAACACCCGGAGGACACCCTGGGCCTCACTGACTACGGGGAGGTCTTCCCCTCGGTGGTGCGCCGCGGCAACGTGTGGGGGGCACAGTTCCACCCGGAAAAAAGCCAGAACCCTGGGCTGAGGCTGCTGAAAAATTTTTCGGCTCTCCGCCCCCAATAGCAACTTACTGCGGGCCAGGCGACGGCGGAGCCCATGACCACCACCACCAATGAACAACTGAAAAGCCTGCCCTCGGTAAGCGAGGCCGACCGGCACCTGGAAGCCAGAGGGCTGCCCCACGGCAAGTCTGTGCGCGAACTGGTGCAGGCCGTCCTGGATGGCTACCGCCGGCAACTGCTGGCGGGAGGAGCGGACGAGGTGTTTTCCCGCCAGGAGGTTCTGCGGGCGCTGGAGCAGGCCGTGAACCGCCCCGCAGCCAACCAGCTGCGCCGGGTGATCAACTGCACCGGGGTGGTGGTGCACACCAACCTGGGGCGGGCGGTGCTGCCGGAGACCATCACCCGTCCCGCCGAAGCTCTGCACCACTCCTACCTCAATCTGGAGTTCGACCTGGATACCGGACAGCGCGGCCCGCGGGGCGGACGCGTTCCGCAGCTGCTGGCCCGGCTGGCCGGAGCCGAAGCCGGCCTGGCCGTGAACAACAACGCCGCCGCCGTGCTTTTGATGCTTACCGCGCTGGGGCAGGGCCGCGAGGTCATTGTCTCCCGGGGGGAACTGGTGGAAATCGGGGGATCATTCCGGATACCGGACATCATGCGGGCCTCGGGTGCCCGACTGGTGGAGGTGGGCACCACCAACCGCACCCGGATCAGCGACTATGAACAGGCCATTACCGAGAACACGGCCGCCCTGCTCAAGGTGCACCGGTCCAATTTCCACCTGAGCGGATTCGTGGAGGAAACAGGGGTGGAGGAACTGGCCCGGCTGGCCGGTGCCCTGAACCGGGAGCGGGAACAGCCCATCGGTGTGTGGCACGACCTGGGCAGCGGCAACTTCTACCGTTTCCACCAGCCCGCCCTGAGGAACATCCCCACCGTGGAGGCGGAAGTACGCGCCGGAGCCGACATCGTTACCCTGAGCGGCGACAAGCTGCTGGGCTCGGCACAGGCCGGTATCGTGGTGGGCCGCGCCGAGCCGCTGGAACGGATGCGAAAGCACCCCCTGTACCGCTGCCTGCGGATGGACCGGGTGCGCACGTCCCTGCTGGAGCAGTCCCTGCTGGCATATCTGAACATAGACACCCTGCGGGAGCACAACACGGTTATTGATCTCCTGGAGCGCACTCCCGGGGACATGGAGCCGCTGCTCAACGCCGTGCTCAAGGCGCTGGAGCCCCGCCGCGGACAGGGCCTGTCCTGGGAGCCGCTGCGCGATTACTCCCTGGCCGGAGGGGGCGCTGTTCCCGAGGCCCGCATCGAGACCCTGTGCCTGGCCCTGTGGGACGGGGCGGGGCACCGGAGTGCCCAGCAACTGGCCGCCGAACTGCGTGCCGGTGAGCCCCCGGTTATTGTGAGGATCTCCGGGGAGCGGATCATCATAGATTTCCGCGCCGTTTTCGCCCGGGATCTGGATTTGCTGGGGCAGGCCCTGGCCCGGCTCTCCGCCGGCCCGGACTCGCCCTGAATTTTCGCCCCGAAGTTTTTCGCTCTCCTTTTTCCGGTTAGTTTCACGGTCTGAAGCAATTCCCGGCAAATCAGTTTCTAAAGGTTTTCCTTGCTAATAATATTTATTGTTTACATCCCGGTATGCGCCAGATATAATCGCCGCCAGGAATAAGACAACGGAGGCGGACCCACAGTCGAGGGTTTCCCCACAATCCCAAACCCGAACCGGAACACAGGGCGCGGCCAGAGGCCGACCCAGGCAAAGCCATGACTCAAACCGCTTCCCAGACCTCTGAACAGACAAAAACCGGGCGCTGGCCCCTGCTGGTGGTTTCCGCCGGATTTCTGCTGGCCGCCATGAGCCTGGGGACGCGTCATGTATTCGGCCTGTACCTGCCCCCCATGACTGAAACCTACGGCTGGGGCCGGGAGGTGTTCGCCCTGGCCATGGCCGTGCAGACCATCGTCTGGGGCGCAGCCCAGCCCCTGGCAGGCGGGCTGGCCGACCGCTTCGGCTCCGGGCGGGTGCTGGTGGCGGGCGCGCTGATATACGCCCTGGGGCTGTTCATGGTTGCTCATGCCGACACCCCCCTGACACTTATTCTCACCCTGGGAGTGGTGGTGGCTCTGGGAATCAGCGGGACCGGATACCCCATCGCCCTGGGGGCAGTGAGCCGGGCGGTCAGTGAAAAACAGCGCAGCCTGTACCTGGGAGTGGTGATGGCCGGAGGCTCGGTGGGAATGTTCACCATGGTGCCCATCGGGCAGGGATTCATGAACGGACTGGGCTGGCAGAACTCCCTGGCAGCCCTGGGCGCACTGGCCCTGCTCATGTGCCTGCTGGCCCTGGCCCTCACCGGCAAGGCCGAACCACCGGGCCCGGAACAGATCAACTCCCCCTGGAAGGCCCTCAACGAGGCCGCCCGCGAACCACGTTACTGGCTTTTGTTCTGGGGCTTCTTTGTCTGCGGATTCCATGTGGTGTTCATCGCCACCCACCTGCCGGCCTATCTGATGGATCAGGGACTGAGCCCGGGAATGGGTGCCTTCGCTCTGAGCCTGGTGGGTTTTTTCAATATCCTGGGGACCCTGGGCGCAGGCTGGCTGGGCGGCAGGGTCAGCAAGCGCTACAGCCTGAGCCTGATCTACCTGGTGCGCTCGGTGATCATCGCGGTGTTCGTGCTGCTGCCCACCACGGAGCTTTCCACCACCCTGTTCGCCGCCGCCATGGGGCTGGTCTGGGTTTCCACCGTTCCTCTCACCAGCGGCCTGGTGGGGCAGATGTACGATGTGCGTTATCTGTCCACCCTGTTCGGGCTGGTGCTGTTCGGGCACCAGATCGGAGGATTCATGGGGGTGTGGGTGGGGGGGCTGGTGTTCGATATGGCCGGATCATATCAGGTGGTGTGGTGGATCGCCGTGGGCCTGGGGGTGTTCGCCGCCTTGCTGCACTATCCCATCGACGAGCGCCATTACAGCACCATCAAAGCCGCCCGGATCGCGCCGGTAACAGGGCCGAATGGGGCCTGCTGCCGGGCTGACTGAGCCGCCGGCCCTCTTCAGTGCAGGGGTTCCAGCCAGAGAACCTCGCCGGAAATCTGCCTGATCCGCTCGCCGCCGTCCAGTTCGATAAGCAGGTAGCCTTCAGAGGTGATATCCAGGGGTTGTCCCTCCCGGCGGCCCGCCGGGGTATCCAGGGCCACCCGCTGGCCCTTGAGCACGGCCCTGTGCTTCCATTCCTCCAGCACCAGTGACATCTCGCCCCGGACCAGCCTTTCGTGCAATGACTCCAGTTCCGCCAGCACCGCCTGCAAAACCTCCTCCTCATCCACGGGCCCCCGTCCCAGGATTGTCAGCGCCTCCTCCAGGGTGGTTAGTCCGCCCCGGATATCCTCGGGGTAATCGGCGGATGGACCCCGGCAGTTAATCCCAATGCCAACCACCAGGCGCTGCTCTCCGCTGGTTCCCGGCCGGGACTCCACCAGGATGCCGCAAACCTTGCGGCCTTCTATCAGGACATCGTTGGGCCACTTGAGCCTGGGTGAAAGCCCGTTGGACTCCTCCAGGGCCCGGGCCACCGCCAGTCCGCACACCAGGGACATGGCGGGAAGTTCTTCGGCGCGCAGGGGGGGATGGAGCACCACCGAAAACTGAAGCTGCCGCCCGGAAAGCGATGTCCAGGTCCGCCCCATGCGTCCGCGCCCCTGGGTCTGGTGCCGGGCCAGCGCCACCAGGCCATGCTCGTCCATGTACTGCTCGTTCTCCAGCAGCAGTGTGTTGGTGGAATGCACCTCCTCCAGCCGGATTATCCTGTGTCCGATGGGTTTCATGGGCGGTTGTTCTCCCTGGCTATGCATGTGGTCAGTTAAGGGTGACCCAGAGCACATCAACTGATTTGCCCACTCCGGTTTTGGCATCCCTGTCAACCTTGATCACGGCCTCCAGCGATGATTCCACCACCCCGATTTCCGTGACCAGCCTGATCCGGTAGTATCCCCCCTGGGTGATAAACAGGTACTTGGCGTATTTTTCCTTCAGCCCCAGCGATTTCATTTTGGATTCCACCGCCGACATGGTCAGTGTTTCCCTGACTTCGGTTTCAAATATACCCGGAAGCGTTTCCTCGCCTTCCACCTGTTCCTCCTCAGGCGCAACCAGCTCATCGGCCACATCCTGGGCCTTGTCGGCGTATTCACTCAGGTTATCCTGTATTTCCTTCAGCGCCGATGACTCCAGAATGGTTTCGATCCTGTGGTTCTCCACAAAGGCCGCTATCTCCTCGTTCGAGGCCACGTTGACATTGATACGCTCCGGAAAAAGCTCCGTGCCCGACCCCGCAGGCTTGGGCAGGACGGCCAGACGGCTTTCCAAATCATCCCAGGGAATGCGGCTGTCCTTCACACCACGCAGCAACCGCAGTTCTCCCAGGTGGTCGAAGGGGGCGTTTTTCACCGTCACTTCCGGATCGGTGTTGAAATATGAGCTGGCCTCCGCGCCGGGAACGGACGCCACGCCGATATATTCCACATCGCCGGAATCCACCCAGTCCCAGATGGCCGAGTACAGCCCGTAAATGACCTCTGCCTGGATTGGTTCGGGAGGAAGGTCCTCGCTCTCCGAGGGGATTTCCAGGTTTTCAAAAATGCGGAAGAAAATCTCCTGGCGTATCTTGTCCTGGTCGGAGCCTTCCCGCAGTCTCTGCACCTCGTTCAGGTTGAACTTGTCCTCCAGGGGAACCACATCCAGCTCCAGCAGCAAGCCCTCCTCCAGGGGAACCGCCCCCATCATGAGAAACTTCTGCAGGTCCCTGTAACCGGAGAAGAACTCGGACTCCTCCAGCATCAGGCCGATCTGGAGCGCCTTGAAAACCGCCTTGGAGAGCCCCCGCGACTGGCTCCCCTCCTTGAACGATGACATGGCCCGCAATTCCAGTCCGGTGGAGAAGAACAGCTCGGAGATGAACATGGTGAGCAGCATCACTACGGCCAGCGCCATCAACAGGGCGATTCCGCGATGCCTGACTGTCCCCGGCCGCGCCTGAAGCGTCTCATCCCTGCCGGTTGCCCGATTACGTATCAGCATGGTCTCATCCACTGCTCATCAGGTTGATCTCCAGGGTTTCCTCAAGCTCAATCCCGGATTTGGTTTTCCGGCCCAGGATGAGCTTCACGGCCTTGGGCAGCCGCTGCCCTTTGGGCTTCTCCCATGATCGCCATTCATCCGCCCAGTTCTCAATTGTTTCCGTGGTGGCTGCGCCCCCGGATGAAGACGACGCTCCGGAAGAGGGCAGAAGGCTGACCTGAAATTTCAGCATCCCCTCGGCCACGGGAACCTCCACCCCTCCGCTTCCCATATCGTCATCCAGGTAAAAATCCTCGCGCCGCACCAGTTCCAGCACCCCATCCCTGTTTTCCTTGACCTCCCAGCCCACCTCATGCACCCCCGGATCATCCTGTCTGGCAAGGGTGCGAAAAAAGCGGGCGGGCTGCGCGGCATGGAAGCTTATGGAGCTGAACCGGCCCGATCCCACCGCTGTGAACGTGGCCTTCAGACCCGTGGCCCGGCCATCGTTTCCGGAATGATACTGCTCCAGCCACTGCATGCTCAGCAGATCGTCGCCGATCAGCTTCAGCAAAATGCGCAGTTCCTGGCGTTCCTCAAGGGAGTCCTGCAGACTGTCCGCGCCCTGGGACAACTGATAGAGAGAGCCGAAAATAAGGCTCAGCAGCAGACTCAGCAGGCCGATGGAAATAATCAGCTCCAGCAGCGAGAACCCCCTCCTGGGCCCAGGAGGAGGTCCGTCCGCCATATATGGTCTTGATGCGCTGTAAAGCCTCATGGTATATATTTCCGCTTGGCTCCCGGCCACTTTTCAGGGGGCCAGGTATATTCCCGACCGGTAGGACTGGGTGGACTCCCCCATAACCCAGCTCAACTCATATTCAACCCGGCGGATGACCACCCCGGGAAAGGGTTCCTCATCGGTGACCTCGCGCCGCCAGGTATAGCCCGCCATCTCATGATCAGCGGGAAACTCGCCCTGCTGTACGGACACATCGGGAGCATTGCCCCGTTCCAGCCGGGCCAGCTCATTGTTGGAATATAAAATAGCCTTCCACATTCCGTTGGTGGCCGTATTGACGTATATCGTGGAGGAAAAAGCCTGGTGCAGGGCCAGAAGCGACACGGCCAGCACCGCCATGGCCACCAGTACTTCCAGCAGGGTGAACCCGCCGGCCGGCCGGAACAGCCGGGGCCACAGATACGGTCTGTGCCCGGTAGCGTCATTCATCCACATGGCCCTCCTGCAGCGAAACCTTGCCGGTAAACCCGGATACCTTGAATGTGAAAGGTTCCTCGCCGGCGAAAATATGCAGAAGGAACGGGTCGACAAATCCGGAGGAATCGATCAGGACATACACCGGTTCCTTGCGCTCCGGCAGAATCTCCTTCTCGAACATCAGCATTCTTTCCACATATACCGCTTCAGGAAACTCATGAGCCCGCATCAGATCATGGTCGGAGCGGGCCGCATAGCTGCCATCGGAGAGGCGTTCCTCGACAAAATAGCTGGCCTTGTCCAGCTCAAAGGTCAGCCTGAAGGCCGTGCGCTCCAGCACGGCCTCGTTGCGTAAAAGCCTCAGCAACCCGCCCAGGCGATTCACCTCCTTGTCCAGCTGGCTGCCCAGCAGGGCCTGGAAAGAAGGCACGCCGATGAACATCACCGCCGCCAGGAGTACCAGCACCACCAGCAGTTCCATGAAGGTGTAGCCCGGCGGACGGCGCAGTTGCTCAAAGGTCCTTGCTTGATATGTCAGCGGCAAGATCACTGCCCCCCTCCTGGCCGTCGGCCCCCAGGGAGATGACGGTGTAATCCCGGCCATCGGATATGTAGACAAATTCGTTCTTCCAGCCATCCTTGGGCAGGGAGTTCGAGTTAAGATACGGCCCCTGCCAGTTCTGTGGAATCACACCCAGTTCCGGGCGTGTGAGGAGAGCCTGCAGGGACTGCTCTGTGGTGGGGTATCCTGAGTTATGCAGCCGGTACAGGTTTAACGAGGACTCCAGGGACTTGATCTGGATGCGGGTAGCCTCGGCCTTGGCCTTTTCGGCTTCGCCCATCAGCTGGGTGCCCACGATCCCGGCAATCAATGCCAGGATGATCAGCACCACCAGCACCTCCAGAAAGGTCACCCCGGCATGTCGGCGTTTCTTCCGGCTGACCGCGGCTTTGTTGACCCTAGAAAACAACTTCCATGACTTCATTTTTTTTCGCATATTCATCTCACAAGTTGATTGAGTTGGAGCATGGGCAGCATGACGCTCATAACAATAAAGCCAACCACTGACCCCACCACCATGATCAGGATCGGCTCGAACAGAGATGTGGCGGCGTCCATGGTTGCCGTCACCTCATTATCCAGCCTTCCCGCTATATTTTCCAGCATTTGGTCCAGGGTTGCCGTTTCCTCACCAATGGCCACCATCTGGCAGAAATCATCCGGGAACAAATTCGTGCGCCTCAACGCCACCGCCAGGGGCATGCCCCGGTTCTGGACATTGAAGATGACATCATCCATGCCATCCAGGTACACCTTGTTTTCCAGCACCTCGCTGGATACCCGCAGGGCGTCGTTCAGGTCAACGCCGCTTTTGAGCATGGTGCCCAGAGTCTGGGAAAGCCTTTGCAGCAGCACCTTCTGCCGCATGACCTTCCAGAAGGGCAGCCGCAGTTCCAGCCTGTCCAGCCGGGCCTTGCCCCTTGGGGTGCGGACATAGCGCACCGTCACCACGACCAGCGCCACGATCAGTATGATGATCAGCCACCACCAGTTTACCAGCAAATCACTGACCGTGATGAGCAGACGGGTCGGCAGCGGGAGCTGGGCCCCGAAGTTCTCAAACAGCCGGGTGATCTTGGGGATGATGTAGGTGGTCATGAACACCACCACCCCGGTGGCAAAGACCATCATGAACAGGGGATAGACCAGGGCCGAGACAAGCTTGTTCCGCAGCTTGTTGATGTTCTCGAAGTAGTCCGAGAGCCTCTCCAGGACATGGACAAGGGTCCCGCTGGCTTCTCCGGAACGGATCATGTTGACCATCATCGCCGGAAACAGCTTGGGGTGGGCCCCGAAGGCATCCGCCAGGAAGGCCCCTTCCACCACCCGGCCCCGCACCTGCTCCAGCACGGTGCGAAAGCTTTCCCGGGGGGCTTCCTTCTGAATCATGGACACGGCCTTGTCATAGGGAATGGTGGCGTTGAGCAAAATGGCCAGCTGCCGGCAGAAGGACGCCAGTTCCCGGGCAGGGAGCCGGTCACGGCTCCCCAGCCTGATGGGAACATTCCACCCGAAAGGGGAACCCCGGGAAAGATTCATCTTGAGCGGATAGATGCCGCGCTCCCGAAGCTGGGCCAGGGCTTCCTTCTCCGAAGCCGCCTGAAGGCTACCCTTCTCCGGTTTTCCCTCCCTGTTGACCGCTTTGTAGCTGAATAATGGCACGCTGATGTTTCCCTGTCGTCTGGTTCAGTCGTCTGGTTCAGTCGTCCGCTCAGGATTTTTTCCGCCTGTATGGCAGTACCTGATATTTTTTCACGGCCTTGCGGTGAGTGGAGTAATCCTTGGAGAAAAAGTGTGTGCCGTCCCCCTTGGAAACAAAGTACAGATAATCCACCTTCGCGGGGTTCAGGGCGGCCTTGATGCTTTCCAGGCCCGGGTTGGCAATGGGAGTGGGAGGAAGGCCGCCGATCTGATAGGTGTTGTATTCGGTGCGGGTGTTTTTATGCACAAGCGTCAGATTGCCATCAAAATTCTGCACCCCATAAATGATGGTGGGATCGCTCTGCAGGGGCATTTTGATCTTGAGCCGGTTGTGAAACACCGCGGATATGAGGGGGCGTTCGTGCCCGGCGCCGGTTTCCTTTTCAATGATGGAAGCCAGCACCAGC
>Ga0224501_10005234_pt1 | contig 10234 bp, 4 predicted proteins | sample SF_Oct11_sed_USG_4_FD_169105 | JGI IMG/M metagenome (GOLD analysis project Ga0224501, IMG submission 169105) | Sediment microbial communities from San Francisco Bay, California, United States - SF_Oct11_sed_USGS_8_1 | ecosystem: Environmental > Aquatic > Marine > Sediment | place: USA...
GGCCAGATCAACTTTCCGTCTTCACATGCAGGATTTTGTTACCACACGAGAGCCTAAATCATGTGCAGGATTCCCTCATGCTCTAGAGCAGGCCTGCTCAATTAGTCTTTTTAATGGGCCAAGTTGAGAATGTCAGATGGACTTGGGGCCAGCCCCATACCCAATGTTGGTACTCTTTAGTTAAGATTTTAAGGCAATGGATGTATATGTATGGGCAGATGACATCGATAGCTTACAATCTGTCATGCAGATATTTATTGGCAGGGTATACATGGGAAAAGATATGACATCATGTCTTTCCCACATCCTCTAAATGCTTGGTCAAGGAATGCTAGATAGGCTGCAAAATCTCAGCAGACAACAGAACTTATTTCACGAGATATAAAGTTGCTGGCTCATCTGAATCTTTCATCGGTAAACGCTATGAGGAGCTCTAGAAGTTAGGAGAAAATAACTCTAATATCAGGAGCAGATGATTCCCATGCAGAGTAATCGGCTCCTAATATAAAGTTAGGGGAGGATAACTCTATATCAGGAGCAGATGACTCCCATGCAGAGTGATCGGCTATATGCCATACCTGGTTTACATCCACCCATGTCTGGTTCTGGTACTTCTGTTTCGGTAGATCATTCAGATCGTATCTGAGAAGGAATTCTCTTATTCTAGAGTTTTCCAGTTGCTTCAGAGCCCGCACTCTGCATATCATAATGAAAGAATATTATCATTTTGGAGAGGCACTGTGGCCAAGTGGTTAGAATAATGGGGTAATGGGGGGAATACCTGTAATAATATTTATGTTTGTATGAGCGGTCTTGGCTTAGTAATTGGAATCCTTGATTTGTGCGCAGTGAGTCGTGGGTTCGAATCCCAGAAATGTCAATGGTGGTGGCAGGGAGGGCATCCGACCTTAATTTGCTCCTGAGCCCAACAAAGTCTCCCTGTTAACCGGGGAGAAAACTCCACGACCCCGCATAGGGATTAATAATGTGGAGTATAAACTCCACGACCCCGTACAGGGATTGTTAATGTGGAGTATAAACTCCACGACCCCTAACAGGGATTAATAATGTGGAGTATAAGCTCCACAACCCCGTGCAGGGATTAATAATGTGGAGTATAAACTCCACGACCCTGCGCAGGGATTAATAATGTGGAGTATAAACTCCACGACCCCGTACAGGGATTAATAATGTGGAGTATAAACTCCACGACCCCGCGCAGGGATTAATAATTTGGGGTATAAACTCCACAACCCCGTGCAGGGATTAATAATGTGGAGTATAAACTCCATGACCCCGCACAGAGATTAATAATGTGGAGTATAAACTCCACAACCCCGTGCAGAGATTGATAATGTGGAGTATAAACGGAAGCCTGGATGGGATGGTCAGTTCGGATCTATTGTCATTACAACTGGACAGGAGAGCATGGTAAGGGGCTTTCCTGGTTGAAGCCAGTTGGTAAGGGCTGGTTTTTTTGCTGATTGCATTGAAGGCATACTCAGCGTTATCTGAACTATATGCTATGATGCATTATATTAATATTCAATACACTGGGGCATGCAAGTGGGCGGGCAGATAAGCGATGTTATGATTCTGTAAGGAGGTGATAAAGAGACTAACCTGAACAGGACGGTGTCAGCCTGTGAGATCACCGTCCTGTCATTCGTAACATCACAGTTTTTATATTTACATTTGTGAAACGACCAATCTGTCATACCCCAAAGGGGTTTATCTTTAGTGAGCGGTGTCCATAGAAGAATTAACTTTCTGCCTTCTATGAAAAGGAAACACCCAGGGTTATACACAGAAACAGCATCATATTACCATAAATAGTGATAACACCAACACTACCCATGTGTCTAGTTATATAATATTTGGCTAGATTAGTTCACATATTGAGTATTTGTTATCATGGACCATGTTTCACATTAGCCATGCGTGGATAAATATGTGACTTTAGCAATGTTTACTAAATCAAGTATGCGCAGCAGCACCAGCAGCGGCGCCAACGGCGGCGGCAGCGGCGGCAGCGGCAGCGGCGACAGCAGCAGCACCTAATGACACTGCCAACTTCCCATTCCCAAACCCCAAACCCCACGTGAATAGGGGTTACCAAAGGTATGGCACTTTATATATATCAAACCCGGGACCATCCATTTAGTCTAGTAGCTAGCTTCATACTGAATTAGTGGGTTCCCCGGTCAGGTGTGAGTTGGTTGGGCAAGTCAACTTACACTATAAACTCCCCACATTCCCAGCTGTTATCTGACTTATATGCCAGATAACTGCAATACTCCGTAATGTATCACAGAATCCTCATGACATGTTGTGTGATAGACGAATGGCTTATGTATGTATGTGGTATAACTAAACTTAACTCACTGCTACCTACAGTAGGAGATTCCATCAGTGGTGCTTGGACATCCCCAGTGGCTAGACTGTATGAAATTAGCTTTTATATGCCATTCGACACTCCTGTTTAAAATAGTTGTTGTGTACGCAAACTCACTACTTCAAGACTAAACATATTTGCTTAAGTCGGGTTAAGATCTTGGATTAAGATCTCGAGTGTCAATGAATGGAATGGTAAAGGACCAATTGCCACTCCTATGACAGTGAGAAGTGATGGTTGCATTGGAGCTTGTTGAAGGCTATACTCACATTTCATGTCGGCTTTACAGATAATCGCTGGAGAAACTCAACTATTGGAGCGGTTTCAATATTTACCGCGGTCGGCGGCGCGTGGCATATATGGCAAGCTACGAACTGAGACTAGTCATTATTTTACTATTCAGCAATGAGTCGGTTTGATGGAGTTTTATGGTTTTTTGGCCGGGTAACTGAAATTTAGCAATACTTCATCCCGCTGAGTTTTCCTAGTTGGTAGCTAGGTTTTTTATCATTTCTTGTGAGCCTTGTGTTGACTCGCTATAAGCCACTCACCTCTGGGCCCGAGTTCCGTTGCATTCCGTCTCACTCTCCCAGGTGGGTTTGGTTTACCCTTCCTCTTCCCTATGGCCTTGACCTCAGGTTTTATTTTATTGACTTCTTTGTCAGCTTTGTCCTTTGCTATAATTCTGTTTTCCGGTTGAATTGCGGGCCTTTCTCTCATCCTCACTTGCAGGGTGGTATTTTGCCTCTTTCCCTCCACTGGTTTGTAGAGTTTACGAGCGGAGGAGACTCGATCCTTGTGTCGTCCGGAGATCATTAACTCCTCCCCAGTTTTTGGTTTGTTCGTGATCATTGCTTGGTATTGGGGAGCGATCTGACTGTCAGCATAAAGCTTGTAAACCGGAGGGTGAAAAAGGCGGACTGGCTGTATCTCCAGGCTCCCAAACTGCAGTGAAAGAAAATACAATCACTGTATCATCACTTAGACACCGTCTGTAGGGATTTCTAGAAACCACGTGATCTTCATGAGATTGACGGCTTTTTTCCAAGGGCTGCCACTCCGCTCTTTGGTACTCCCTGAACTGTGTACAAAGCAGCACATGTGATCAGCCAGGGAAAGATATCATGAAAATACTCCGCTATGGTTGAGAATAGAATCCAGGACATAGGGAGGACAGACAGTGAGCTTATCCCACTGAGCTAGCATGACCCGGGCCACAGAGAGGACAGACAATGAGCTATCCCACTGAGCTATCAGGACCGGGCCACAGAGAGGACAGAAAATGAGCAGGGAGGACAGACAGTGAGCTATCCCACTGAGCTAGCATGACCCAAGCCACAGGGAGGTCAGACAGTGAGCTATCCCACTGGGCTATCATGACCGGGCCACAGGGAGGACAGACAGTGAGCTATCTCAGTGAGCAATCTTGACTGGTCATAAATAAATCATAGATATACGATGCCAAACACAATCTCTGGCTTCCATAGATCTATTGGTCTTGGTTAACCAAGTACAATAAAAATTTCAGATCAAATTTTGGAAGGAACTTGGTAATTTTTGGCATAGATAGCTCACGCAGCACTAGGCTCCATTGCCGTTATAGGTTAATGCCCGCTTCAGACAGCCGATCTTCTAACTCGCTCTGCCGGACTGAGCTAACATTGAATGCTCAGTGGTTCCGCCAACACCTGGTAAAATTACATGGGTTCCTATATGTGTAGCTCATCCAGACTTGGTAATGCCGGGCTTTTAGCCTCGGTACACTCCACCTATTCACTTTAAAAAACATTGGGGTCGCTGTTTCGTAACCGCATTATGACAATACGGTGTTATTAGGTTATGTAACATTACTGGAGTTGTCTGCCATGTAACTTATTACACATAGACTCAGCCAACAGCCAGAGCCAAGCTCGGGCTAGGACGTACCAATAGCTTGCGCAAAAAAGAAACGGTCTTTTGGATGGGTCGGCATGGCAGTGGTAATTGATCGGCATACACAGCGCTTTAGTCAGCAGAAACCCCTATCATCAATTGTTATCTCTGATTATACACTTATGTGTAACTGAGCCTACAAGTTTAATATACCACAATTTACATAGGGAGAGATGGAGAGCCGGGGCGTGGAGCCGGAGGGGCGAGGAGCCGGGGGGGGGGGAAGAGCTGGGGCGGGGAACCAGGGGGGGGGGCTTAGGTGGGAAATATTGAAATGGTGAAATACTATTATATTACTACTAGCTGTTACTAGCTGGAAGACTGGTATATCGCTAGTGAAATATTACTATATTACTGCTAACTGTTAGCAAAAGAAGAGGTTGGGTTAGTGCAACGCATCTACGGCATATCTGCCAGTGGCATCTAACCATATATAGTTAGAATAAATCCTCTTACCTTAAATTGAGGTTCAAGGCTGAGTGTACCCAGGTACATCATGGTTACCATTCCTGTTGTCACAAATGTATACATAGCAAATGTTCGTATGGATCGGCAACATCTCCTGACTAGCATCAGTACAAATGCCTGCAAACAGCACCCAATAATTTGAAGAAAGATCTGAATCTCACTGAACCTCACTGAACCTCACTGAAGGGGTTAATTAGTCAGTGAAGTTGTGTAGAGCATGGAGTAAGCGGCCTGCAATGGTTTCCACGGGGCGGCCAGCTCTCACTACAGACAGTCGCATTTGTCACCGGCACAGACTAATTTAGATTGGAAGGTAAGTGTATCTGAGATGACCATAAGTACTGAACGAGCCTAAGCTGCCTGTAAGTCCCTGAGTGTGTGAAACCAATCAATACATATACCAGAGCAGCTAAAGTTTGACCCTCAATTCAGAGAGCTGTCAATTTATCGAAATGAAAATATTAAAATATGATACAGATCATTTCATTTATTTAAATAAATTTTCAGTCCCAGCTGAAGTAAACAGTTTGTAAAAATGCACTTTTCAGGCGCACTTTCGAACGAAGGAACCGAAAGCGCGCCTGAAGCCATTTTAGAGGAGAGCCGAGTTTTCGGGTGATGTTTCACGCTCGCCACATCGGGCGATATTTTCTGTCTATAGAAGACGCCGGAGTCCTTCCAGGGATTAAAAAAGCGACTATTGGCTGACCTAGTTAAAATAGAAGAGAAGAGAATAACTGATGGTAAAAAGTAGTCGAGCGTGCTAATTATTTCAGCAAATTTAGTGAATAATCATCATTTTATAAACCAAGAGAATCCATACAAATCACTCACTACACCGGAAACATGATCGTTGACTCATTGCCATTTACCGTGGCTAGTACAGCTACTGCATTTTTGCCACAAGGTGTAAAGTTGTGATTTGATTGATTGACTGAACAGAGTCCAGTAGGAGGTATAATTTCGGGTGACAGAGTCGCTCGGAAATAGGTTTTTGATAGAGCCTTTGAAAGGCTTTAAAAGAGAGCTATTTCTTCAGAGCCCTTGTTTTTGAAACTGATGTAAGACAGATCTGTGAGATTCATTACTTTAGGTAGCAGCCGAGCCTACCTCCATGTTATTGTGCTGGTTAAGTCTGATAACCTGAAGAGAGATTTGTTCTTATTTTGTGAGAATGCTTAGGGGGTTTGCAGAGGTGTCTCTTTAGTGGGTTTTCCCAGGCCTCAGGTCAAGGTCAGGTCAAGGATAACAGGGTAAAAGCACTCGCCTCTCAAATGTGAGAAACAGGTCACGATGGGCCACCATTGTGAGTATAAGGTCTTCACATTTATCCTAGCTCCTACCGCCCCAACAAGCCTCAGGCTTAGGAGGTCCATGGCTGAGTGGCTGAGTGCTTGAGTACAATAAAAAATTAAAATACATTTACATAATAAAGCTATATTTTATCTTAATTATAATGAAGGTATTATAATGAAGGTATTATAATGAAGGTATTATTATACTTTTATTATAAAGAAGGTATAATAATACCATTATTGTGAGGAAGGTATTCGGGACCAGGTAGGTAATGCATACACTGGTAGCCATCCACTGCTCGATACGCAGGTCATCAGCTGAAAATCATGAGTCAGGCGTTGTTTCGGAGCGTACTTCAGGACAACTCCCCATGATCCGCCCCAACAGCTAAACACTGACCCGCGTGCACATCGGGCATACCGAGACCCTTGCTGCCTGATGCAACTGGCAGCATGCTGTTTTTGGAACCACAAGTTCCACACGGCTATAGGTGGCAAGTGCGCAATCCACACCTATTTCAAGATCGCAATGCAACAACCTAGCCCATCCTCCACAAACTACTTCTTGGACGCAGGCAGTCGAAGTAAAACTGAATCCATTATGAAAGTATTATACTGAATAATAGATACTTACTTTCAGTGGGAAGGAAAATCCTGCCATGGTGTAGGCGTGAATACCTACAGTGACAATGCAGTCAGACGGATCCCGATACACAGTTAAAATAGATCAGGACATTGTGGTTAAAAGTCTGAGCTGACAGTGGGATTCTAAGCGAGTACTCGGCACCGAGCATAGAGTATACTCAACACTGAGTATTAAGTGAGTGTGATATCTTTATGCATGTATATTATATGGATGAAGTGTCTAGGAGATAGCCTCACCAGTGAGCTTGTGTAAATGTTTGCGCATGTTTAGTAGATTGAGTGCTGAGCTAATAGTTTTTAGGATTTTGTTGTATCACCCATAGGAGCTCCGCCTTCCTGTCTCTTATGTAACTAAAATTTCTCATGCCTTCACCTAATGCACCCTGACTAACGATTATAGCCGAGCTTCTTAAGTTTTAAACATGCCCTTAGACATTGGTCTCTCACTGGATACCTTTTATATATGCAAAGTTCCCATCTGTACAGGTGGAGTGACAACACCCAAGTGAAGTGTATTGCATAATCAGATTCAGTGTCAGAGGCTGCTGAAAGTTTCTACTAAATCTTAACTAAAACTGGTACATAGTTGATGGCTTGTTGCACTAAAGGCCTAATCTCAAGTCTGATTGAGTACTCTGGAAACATTTATGCATAATACAGCTGTCATACCCAAAACTGAAATCACGGAATAAATTAGGGTGTAAGAATCAATGATGATTCAAATTGGAATAATCTGAGTTAATGGTGCTAGTCAAACTGTACAGGTGTGGGCCCTAAGATGAACAAGGGAAAGACCAAAAAGTTATGTTGAAGGAATTCACATTAACTATACCGACATACGTAGAGATTATAGGCGGAGAACTGCTAGAAACAGTACACAATACATCAACCTTTACACAATACATACAATACAGACAACTATTTTCTGTTAACACTGACTCAGCGCCCGAAATCCAGGATTCAGTGCGGTACATAAACTTACACCGGCATAAACTTACACCGGCATAAACTTACACCGGCATAAACTTACACCGGCATAAACTTACACCGACATAAACTTACACCGACATAAACTCACACCGGCATAACACACTGTTGAAATAATTTCGTTTGTAATTAATTCAAAATTTCCTATTGCATTAATTGAAAACGAAACTATTTCAACAGTGTGTTATGCCTGTGTGAGTTTATGCCGGTGTAAGTTTATGCCGGTGTAAGTTTATGTCGGTGTAAGTTTATGCCGGTGTAAGTTTATGTCGGTGTTAGTTTATGCCGGTGTAAGTTTATGCCGGTGTAAGTTTATGTACCGCACTGAATCCTGGACAATCACAAAGAAAATGACAAGAAAAATTTACGGCAACGCGGGCGTACGCACAGCGAGTAAAATGTTGAATGCTAAATGGCAGAATGAGATTAGAAATAAAATTGTCAAAAGAAAGACACATTGCGCGATCACATGAACAGAGTTCTGAAGAAAAAGTTTAAATGAGCAGGCCATGTGGCAAGAGTGGCGGACGACTGGGCTTTTGACCATCCAATGTTGAAACCGTCGGGTAGAAGACGGTGCTTAATAAAGAACCGATGGGAAGAGGAGCGATTAAAACTTCATAGACCTAGCTGGTAAAGCAGCACAGCAGACTATGAGATGTGGCAAAGCATGGAGGAGGACTTTATCTTACAGTGGAGACAATGATGCATCCTGGGAGATTCTGATGCCGAGTAGCCAGGTCCCCTGATTTATACAGTGATATAGAGTTGTGTCCTACTGTACACGGGAAACTCCGCACCTGCTATTATAAAGGTTAGCACTGCCATATTGAGCTGACATCCTGTTATACCAACATGAAGCTTCTTTCTCTGCTCAGCTTCTATATCATTATCAGCTGCGCTGTGGCTGTGGTTGTCACATGGCCTAAACCAACAACGAAGGTTGGTTCATAAGCCGCACACCTGAATCATCATTCTGTACCTCTCTTTTTCTTGTTGAGTCATTTATCCATTACGTAATACCTCTGTAAGACGCTGGTACTTTCATGGCTGTTATATTGTTTTGCAGACTGTTAATGGCGCATGCTACGATGCATGCAAAACGAAAGCAAATTGCTACCAAATGTGGTGCGTCTACAAATGCTATAGAGAATGCTCCAACCTGTCGACCTTAGACTAGACACGAGGAAATCAACTGAACGCGGTTATTTTTAATTATAATCGATAAATATATTTTAAACCGATGAGCTGGAATTACATGAAACAATAGACAAGTTTCAAGGTTATTAACACCAGTGTCCATTATGTAATGTAAGTAGAAACCAGTCCATAACCGGATAGCGGGGAATCCTATAGTCCAATAAACAGGCCAAGGTGTGCAGTCTCTTTACCACCAAAAACAGATTCTAGATTGTCTTATAGATACCTAAATCTTCAGGATATACAATTTTCAACGAATCACGCTTTCTATACTTATTAGATAAAAAAGTGATAATTGTTCGATAAGCAGCTCGTTCGATCACCAGTCAGGGTAGGAAAACTCCTTCACTAGTCAATATGACAAGCTCTGAAATAATTATACTCGGTTAACGTAAGCTAATAGGTTTCAAAGTTGTTTCATGGGCATCACGTAAATGGGACACTCCGCACCTGCTATTATAATGGTTAGCACTGCCATATTGAGCTGACATCCTGTTATACCAACATGAAGCTTCTTTCTCTGCTCAGCTTCTTTATCATTATCAGCTGTTATCTTCTCTATGGGGCGTGCGGGTGCAAGCAGAAATTCTCTTAATAATGCATCCTGGGAGACTCTGATGCCGAGTAGCCAGGGCCCCTGGTTTATGCAGTGATATAGATCATCAACTGTGCTGCGGCTTTCATAGTGCCTCAAAATCTACCAAAATTGAAGGCTGGTTCAGTGTTAAATAATGATCTTGTATAAACCGAACGCCCGAATTGCACTATCTCCTCATACTACGCTGATCCGCTTTTATCCATAACATCCTTATCTCAGGTTCTCATGAATGTCGTTTCTGTCGCAAGCTGATCAATCATGCCTTACCACCTGCCTGAAAGAAGAAAGTGGCGCTTCTATTTAGGATGGCTCACTATAAAATACGTCCTGAAATTCGCTAGAAAATGCAATGCGGGAAGTACGCCAACCGTAGGCCGGAGCTCCTCCTGGAGATTAGAAGAGTTCCTGGAGATGAGAAGAGCTCGGTTGAACTAATAAATTATCGTACTCTGTTTAAGACTAAAACTGGATGAAAATCATCAATTGTATGGGTATTGGTTCTGTTTGGGACATGTAGACAGAATACATGTTAGGAAAACTCCCTGACTGAGTAACACGGGTGGAGGTAGATGTTGGTGGTGGGGTGCGGGTAGATGTTGGTGGTGGGGTGCGGGTAGATGTTGGTGGTGGGGTGGGGTTAGATGTTGGTGATGGGGTGCGGGTAGATGTTGGTGAAGATGGGGTGGGGGTAGATATTGGTGGTGGGGTAGATGT
>Ga0224501_10005235_pt1 | contig 10233 bp, 10 predicted proteins | sample SF_Oct11_sed_USG_4_FD_169105 | JGI IMG/M metagenome (GOLD analysis project Ga0224501, IMG submission 169105) | Sediment microbial communities from San Francisco Bay, California, United States - SF_Oct11_sed_USGS_8_1 | ecosystem: Environmental > Aquatic > Marine > Sediment | place: USA...
ATCATCGACCTGGCGGAACATTCGTGGAGCGGACGGGGGAAGGAGGATATCAGACGGCAGCATAACAACGCGCTGAAGAGCGGAGTTGTGGTGCGAGAATCCGATGGCGACCCCAGCCATGGAGAAGAGGCGAGGCGGATATCGGGCCAGTGGCTTGGTGTGGTGAAGAAAGGGAAGAAGGAGCTTCGGTTCGCGGCGCGTCGGCCAGAATTTCCCGCAGGGGCGGGAGTGCGGGAGTTCTATGGGTTTTGTCGTGGGCGGATGGAAGCCTTTGTCCAATTCGACACTGTGTATCGCGACGGAAAAGTGGAAGGATATCTTCCCTCTGTTTCCAGAAGACGCCCCGGCTCCCCCAAAGGAACCCAGGCGCTGATAATCCGGGAAGCTATGGGCAAGTTCCGGCAAGAAGGGGTGGCGCGGCTGTATCTTGGCCTTTTTCCAGCGAACAAAGTGGAGGATCAGGATGATCCGGAGATGAATCCCAGCCGGATGGTGTCCAGGCTTTTTGGTTGGATGGGCCGATCTCGTGTGGCCAATATGTATTACCCCTTCAAGAGTTTGTCGTTTCATAAGACCCGCTACCGGGCCCGCAGCAGGAAAGTTTACATGGCCTTCAGCAATCCCAGCCCAGTAATGGATTTGATACTATTCGGCCGCATGGTTGGGGTTTTGTAGCTATACCGTGCTGTATGGGGCCTGTTTTCAGTAGAGGGCGTGGCTGTTATAATCAGAAGAATGAAGAAATACAATTTATTCGTGAAAAAAGCTTGCATTTGAAGTTCAGATATGTATATTATCTAGGGCAATTTGGTTTGGGGGGCCTAAAATCTTAAGGCCTGAACCGGGAATCATTTCTTTTTATTTATGCGGCAAGTATTGTCCGAGGGGACAACTATGGGCATTTCTGACCGCAAATGGAATGGAGAAAGGTAATCAGTTGATGGCGACTTTTCGGTCATGTAGCTGCGTACAGGGGTTGGGCAGCTTAAATACCTCCTTTGAGACAGAAAGGCCAGGTGCAGCGCGATGAGTTTTTCAAAGTTTTCTCCGATCGCCAAGATGGTAATAGCCTTTATTACCACGGCTGGTATGGGGGGGGGCGTATTCGCCGCGATAGTTTATTTTGGTCCCATTTGGCTCACCACATGGGCGCCCGCGCAGCCAATAAAGTTTTCCCACAAGCTTCACGCCGGGACAAACAAGATATCCTGTGAGTATTGTCATTCATACGCTCGAAGAAGCGAAATGGCCTCCATTCCTTCGGCGGACCGTTGCGTCTACTGCCACGATTACATAAAGGCGGATGCGCCGGAGATCGTCAAGGTTATGGATCATTATAACGGGGACAAACCCATCGAATGGGTTAAGGTGTTCGACTTGCCGGATCACGTCTGGTTCAACCACAAACGGCACATAGCCAAGGACGTGCCATGCCAGAAGTGCCACGGCCCGGTGGAGACCATGGACGTAGTGTCAAGGACCAACGAGTTTTCTATGGGTTTCTGCCTCGCCTGTCATCAGGAGAACGAGGCGCCCACGGACTGTTGGACTTGTCACACTTGATGGCGAAAAGGTGAATAATATGGATCGAAGATCGTTTTTAAAGCTTTCTGGGGTGGCCGCCTCGGCCAGCGTAGTGGGGGCGTGCAGCCGCACGTCACAAAATGTGATTTCCTTCGTGGAGGCGCCCAATGACGGGGCCAATCCCGTGGATGGAGACTGGTTCGCCACCACCTGCCGCGAATGCAACGCAGGGTGTGGAGTCATAGTCAGGACGGTAAATGGAAGAGCGAAAAAGATAGAAGGTAACGCCATCCACCCGATAAGCCGGGGGAAAGCTTGCGCCAGAAGCCAGGCGGCGGTGCAGACTGTATATCACCCAGAGCGGCTCACCACTCCCATGCTCAAGGGAGCGGGTGGGTTCGAATCGATCGGGTGGGATAAAGCGGTGGATGTGATCTCGCAGCGATTCACCGAAGCTGAGGGGAAACTGTTCTATCTTAATAACGGGGCGAATGACGCATCCTCCGGCATAGTGAACGAAATATTCGGCAAGATGGACGGCTTCCTTAATGTGGGCAACTCGGAACCGGGCTTTGAAAGTCTCGTGGCCGGTGGTGCTGCCCTGGCCGATTCTCCCCGTTTGCCATTCCCGGATCTTGATCATGCCCAGTTCGCCATATTGTTCGGCGCTGATATTTTTGAGTCTGGCCCCAGCCCCGTTTTCTGGGGTGGGTCTTTCGGCGAGTGCCGCCGGGGAAGGGCTTCCGTGCGAGGCAGGCTGGTTTACGCCGGTTCAAGATTATCTTCCACAGCCGCAGTGTGTGATCTTTGGCTTCCTGTTCCTCCGGGCAAGCTGGGCCTTTTGGCCTTGTCCGTGGCCCAGGTGGTGGTGGATATAATTATTTCGCGCAAACTGGCCTTGACGATCCCACGCAACGCGCTGGGTCGTTGGAGCGAGGTTTTGAAAGATTACGACCCCGAAAAAGTGGCGGCCCAGCTGGAGATGCCTGCGGAGTATATCCACAAACTGGCCATTCCGTTCGTGGACGAGTCCCCTTCGGTGGCCATAGCGGGCGCTGATGTGACCGGGCATGTGAATGGAGTGGCGGCGCTGGACGCGGTGGAGTTTCTCAACATGCTCTCCTATGAGATCGGACGGGAGAAACTGCGAATCCACGAGCGCCTGACGCCGGAGCCTAACGAGGGGCTGAAAAGAAGGATAACCCAGGCTCTTGGTGTCGACCATGAGGCCCAGGGATATAAAAGGATGGTGGAGCTTGTGGACGGGATGGAGCAGGGCAAGTACTCCATGGGGATTATCTCCCACACCAACCCGGTGTTCGATACACCAGCCGGGCTGAAGTTCAAGGACGCCATGTCCAAGGTGGGATTCACCGTGGCAGTGGCCAACTTCATGGACGAAACCGCGGCTGAGGCCACTTTGGTATTGCCTGATCACCACTGGCTGGAAGGCTGGTCGGTTCAGAATCCGAATTTTGTGCCGGGAGTGCCGGTTCTTAACCTGCAGCAACCGGTGATCCGGCCATTTGTCGACACCAGATCAGGCTCGGATATCATCCTGGCCGCCGCCGCCGCCGCAAAGCTGAAGACACCCGCCGCCAGCACGGAGGAATTCGTGCAGGGCAAGGTGAAGCAGTTCCGAGCGGAAATGCTGGGCGCCCCGGCGTATCTTGGCGACGAGGAGTTCTTCCGTCACCTGTTGAGGAACGGCGGATGGTGGTCCTCGGAAATAGAGAATGAACCGACTCCCACACCCCCTGATTCTGTGTTGTGGGAATACAGGGACAAGTTGAAGGCGCCAGAGCCTGAGTTTGATGGAGCGGAGAACCCGTTTTACCTCCATCCCTTCCAGACGGTGCACATGGGCCGGGGGCAAGGGGCCAACAATGGCTGGCTTCAGGAGGCTCCGGATCCGATCACCACTCTCATGTGGCAGTTCTGGGTGGAAATGAATCCTGCCACCGCCGCCAAGCTTGGCGTGGTGGAAGGGGACATGGTGAAGATAAGTTCCGCCCATGGTTCGATCACCGCGCCGGTATTCCCATACAAGGGGATTCGGCCAGATGTGGTGGCGGTTCCCATCGGCTATGGCCACACCAATTATGGAAAGCTGGCCACCGGCAGGGGGGAGAACGTGATGACCCTGTTGGGCGCCAAGCAGGACACCGATTCCGGGGCTCATGCGTGGCGGGCCCAAAAGGTTAAAGTGGAAAAGGCCCAAGGCCGGATGAAGATGCTGCGCAATGCGCACCCTGAAGGAGAGTATAAAGGTGAAGTCTTTCAATTATAAAAAGCATAATGACTATAGCTGGTCCATGATCATAGATCTGGACCGGTGCAACGGCTGTGGCGCCTGCGTGATCGGGTGTCAGGCGGAAAACAACGTTGCCACCGTTGGCGAGGAAGAGGTGGGCAAGAAGCGGAATATGCACTGGCTGCGCATCGAGCGCTATATCGAGGGAGAGTATCCCCACGTGAAGGTTCGGTTCCTGCCGATGATGTGCCAGCATTGCGCGCAAGCTCCATGCGAATCCGTCTGCCCGGTGTACGCCACCTACCACAACCCCGAGGGGCTGAACGTGCAGGTGTACAACCGCTGTATCGGCACCAGGTTCTGCGGCAACAACTGCCCATACTCTGTCAGGTACTTCAACTGGTTCGACTCCAGCTTTCCGGAGCCGGTGAACAACCAGCTGAATCCGGACGTTTCTGTGCGGGAGCGCGGAGTGATGGAGAAGTGCTCCCTGTGCATGCAGAGGATCCGACGCGGAAAAGACACCGCCAAGGACGAGGGGCGCGAAGTGCAGGATGGGGATATCCAGCCGGCCTGCGCCCAGACATGCCCCACCGGCGCCATCACTTTCGGCAATATCAACGACCACGAAAGCAAGGTGTATAAAATGGCCCATTCCGGCCGGGCCATCAGCCTGTTTGAGGAAAAGGGGACGCACCCGGCGGTCAAGTATCTGAAGGGAGGGACGAACGATGTCATTGGATGATAACGTGAAAAGATCGGCTGACGCCGGGGTGGCCGGCGGCCATCACGGAGATGTCATGGCCCTGCCGGAGATTGAGTCTTTCCGCGACCCGGAAACCAAGGCCGCCAAGGCTCATTACGACGACGCCGACATATACAGGGATGAAAAAGGGTTCAACGAGCATACGTTGCGCCCCATGTTCTTCACCACAAAATCGTATTTTATCTTTACTCTGGCCTTGGGGCTGGTAATGGCCCAGGGCCTCGGTTTTTTCGTATACCAGACCTTCGTCGGTCTTGGCATGGCGGGTATTCACGAGCCGGTGTACTGGGGCGCGTATATCGCCACTTTCGTGTTCTGGGTCGGCATGAGCCACTCCGGCACCATAGTCTCCTCTATTCTGCGCCTGACCCAGGCCAACTGGCGTCGGCCCATCCTTCGAGCGGCGGAGGCGATGACGGCGTTCTCTCTGATGGTGGCGGGTCTTTTCCCTCTGATCCACGTGGGTCGGCTTTGGAGGGCGTACTACATGGTTCCGCTGCCGAGCCAGAGGATGCTGTGGCCGAACTTCAAGTCGCCGCTTATGTGGGACTTCTGCGCCATCAACATATACCTCACCGGGTCCATGACCTTTCTTTATATCGGACTTCTGCCGGACCTGGCGGTGGCGCGAGACAAGGCCATCGCCATGGGCAACTGGCGCCGACATTACCTTAAGGTTCTGGCGCTGGGATGGCGCGGCAGCCACAGGGAATGGAGCGTATATAACAAGTGCTCGCTGTTTTTGGCGGTGATCATTCTGTTGATCGCGCCCAGTGTGCACACCATAGTGAGCTGGGACTTCGCCATGACCATGACCCCCGGATGGCACACCACCATCTTCGGGCCATACTTTGTCGTGGGCGCCATCTACTCCGGCATCGCCGCGGTGATTACCCTTATGATCACTCTGAGGATCCTGTTCAACCTGGACGATGTGATCCGGAAGTTCCATATTGACGCCCTGGGCAAGCTGCTCCTCGTCATCGCCATAATCTGGACATACTTCTACTTCTGCGAGTTCATCACCAACTGGTATTCGCACAAACCGGAGGAGTGGGAGGTCATGGCATGGCAGGGACACAGGTTCCCGTATCACTTGATGGTAATGTTGGGCGGCTCCTGCTTGACCATCTTCTGCCTGAGCTGGCGCCGGTTCCGCTCCTGCATGCCCTGCATGTTCGCGCTGACCCTGCTGGTGAACTGCGGTATGTATATCGAGCGCTACCTGATCGTGGTGCCGATCCTGAGCCGCCGGGACAACCCGTTCATGTGGACTGATTACACCCCCACCATAACGGAGGTTGGTATTATAGTGGCGTCATTCGCGTACTTTATCTTCCTGTACGCCATATTCATAAAACTCTTCCCGATCGTCACGATGGCGGATGTGAAGGAGGGAGTGATCGTATCCGGCGACGTGCGGCTGGGCAGACATGCGGTGCGCGTCCAGGTGAAGGAATAGGAGAAAACCGATGAGCGATCATTACACTGTTTTGGGTCTTTATCGCAAGGTGGAGACCATCACGAAAGCCGGTGATCCGATCCGGGAAGCGTTCGGTGTCAAGGACGGCGATATCGAGGTTCTATCCTCGGCCGCCTATCCGGACGGGGCCTTGTTGGATGACAAGGAATTGCTCCACCAGGTGGAGTCGCGCCAGTTCCTCTTCCCGTTTCTGATGGGATTTGTGGGGTTTGGCGCAGGAGTTATCCTGGCCGGAGGGACGGGGTACATCATGAACCTTATCGTGGGCGGCAAGTCGCCGTTCACCTACGCTCCCACTGGGGTCATTACGTATGAATTTACCCTGCTGTTCGGAGTCATCGGGTCTGTTTTGTCCCTGCTGTACTATGCTGGGCTGCCGAATTGGACCGACCGGGCTTACGATCCGGAAGTCGCCGATGGCGCACTGGGCCTTTTAGTTAAGGTGTATTCCAAGGAGGATCAGGAGAAGGCCGCCAAGATTATGGAAGATTACGGCGCCTATAAAATCAAGAAGGGAGTGAACGATTTCTAATGCGCGCTCTAGGATTAATATCAATCATGATTTTCGCGGCCCTTTCGGCTTGTGAAAACTACGACCTGGATATGCACGACCAGGTATCGTTCAAGGTCCAGGAAAGCCCCAGGTTTCGCAAACCGGCCAACTCTGTGACCATGGCGCCGGAGCGGGTGGATTACTCCGAAGTGGACGCTGTGACCATAGAGAACCCATTCCCGGTGGACGAATCGGCTCTGGCCCAGGGGAAAAAGCTTTTCGAGATTTATTGCATGCCCTGTCATGGAGCGGATGGAACCACCAATGGCATGCCGGTGGCGGATTTGCTGGAGCCGAGGCCGGCGGATCTGCAGAGCGAGGCTGTGGTTGCCCTTACGGAAGGGGAGTTGTTCCACAGGATAGTGGAGGGATTCGGCATTATGCCCTCCTACAAGAAGGATTTGTCGGACAGGGAAGCCTGGAGCGTGACCGAATACATCATGAAACTTCAAATAAGGGACTAAATATTGCTGGGGGCAAGTATGTTCAATAAACTGATAAAAATAACGATAATTGCGGCCATGGCCGCCGGTTTCACCAGTGGCCAGGCTTTGGCTAAGGCCAATATCCTTATGGGGAAACGGCTGTTCAACTCCTATTGCGCCGTTTGTCACGGAACCAATGGAAAGGGCGGCGGGCCTTTGGCGGAGAAGCTAAAAACGGAGAATCCGCCTGCGGACCTTACGGGGGACAAGTACCAGAGCAAGAGTGTGGATGAGCTGCTCAAGCTGGTGCAGGGGTATAACAGATCGGATTCCGCCATGCCGAAGTGGGAAAACGTGATTCCGGAGGGGAACATGCGCTCTCTGGCGGAGTACGTTCTTTCCCTTACCCAGACCGATGTGCGTCTGCGGGGCGATGAGAGGCAGGGCAGAGAGATCTTCCGCCTGTCTTGTGTGGCGTGTCATGGGCCGCAGGGCAACGGGGCCGGAGTGCTGGCCAAGCTGCTTAATGTGAAGATGATCAATTACAGGACAAAGCCGCTTACTTCCATTTCCGATACGGAACTGATCCAGATCATAACCAAGGGCAAGGGTGAGTTCATGCCTATGTGGGAAGGGACTCTGGCCTCCGAGGAGATCAAGGACGTGGCCGCCTATGTGCGAAGCCTGTATCAGAAGTAAACATCAGGCCAGTTTGTGAATCAGCGCGCCCTGGAGACAGGGCGCGTTTTTTTATGATATCCGCCTCAACGCGCCACGGATGATCTCCTCCAGGGCGCCATCCATATCCGCCGCCCTGGCCGCCTTGACCGCTTTCTGGGCGTCCTTAGCCTTATAACCCAGCGCCAGCAACGCCTCCACCGCGTCATTATCCGCGCCGGAAGGGCCATCGGCGGCCCCTGCGTCCTCCGCGCTTTCCCCCAGCCCCTGCAGTTTATCCGCCAGCTCCAGAATGATACGATCCGCCGTTTTCGCCCCTACGCCGGGGATGGAGGACAGGAGGGCCGCGTCCTTCCTGCGCACAGCGTCGGCCAACTTGGCCGCTGGCAGGCCGGAGAGCATATTCATGGCCAGCTTCGGCCCCACCTTGGATAGGGAGATGAGCTTTTCAAAAACCTCCTGTTCGGTCTTGTTGAAAAAACCATAAAGCTGGAAAATATCTTCCCTGATGTGCGAGTAAATATGTAAGGACACGATTTCGCCCGGCTCCGGCAAAGCGTAATATGTGGGGATGGATATATGGACAAGGTATCCCACCCCGCCAGTATCTATGATGACGGAGGAGGGTTTCTTTGTTTTTATCTTTCCGGATAGCCAGGCGATCATCGTTTGGCCCCCATCCGCGCCACCGGGGATTTGAAGTGGATCAAATGGGTCAAGGCGACGGCCAGAGCGTCGGAGGCGTCCATGGGATCGGGAGCTTGAACCAGCCGGAGCTGGATTTTCAGCATGTCGCGCACCTGTTCCTTATCCGCCCGGCCATAGCCCGACACGGTCTGCTTGATCAGCAGAGGAGAATACTCGAACACCTCCAACCCCGATTGCACAGCCGCCAGCATGATCACACCCCGCGCCATCCCAAGCTTCAGCGCGCTCTGGGCGTTCTTGGCGAAAAAGGCTTCCTCTATGGCCATATGGTCCGGTTTGGTCTTTTCTATCACATCCAGCAACCCATCAAAAATATGCTTCAGCCTGACGGGCAGCGCGGCCTTGGGCGAGGTATTTATGGAACCATACCCAAGACACTCTGGCCGCGAGACCTCCCCGGAAACCAGCCCATATCCGGTGACCCTGGTGCCAGGATCCACACCAAGGATTATCACCCGTCAGCCGCCGATCTTCTCCAGGACTTCTTCGGCAATATCGAAGTTGGCGTATACTTTCTGCACATCTTCCTGATCGTCCAGGTTGTCCATCAGTTTGAGCATCTTGCGGGCGCTCTCCTCGTCCAGTTTGGTGGTGTTCTTGGGGATCATGGTGACCTCGGCGCTTTCGATTTTCACCCCTTTCGCCTCCATGGCCTCCCGCACTGTCTCCAGATCGCTGGAGGAGGTTTTGATTTCGAAAACATCCCCGTCCAGGGTCATATCCTCGGCCCCGGCTTCCAGGATGATTTCCATCAGGGCGTCTTCTCCCATGCCTTCGGCGGAGACAATGATCAGCCCCTTTTTGTCGAACATCCAGCTGACACATCCGTTTTCCCCCAGGGCGCCGCCGGCCTTGTTGAATATGGATCGGATTTCGGCCACTGTCCGGTTCTTGTTGTCGGTCATCGTTTCGATGAGCACGGCCACTCCGCCTGTTCCATATCCTTCATAGCTGATCTCCTCATAGGAGACCCCCGGAAGTTCCCCTGTCCCCTTTTTTATGGCGCGTTCGATATTATCGCCCGGCATGTTCACAGACTTGGCGCTGGCTATGGCTGTCCTGAGCCTGGGGTTGGCATCCGCGTCCCCACCCCCCAGCCTGGCGGCGACGGTGATCTCCTTGATGATCTTCGTGAAGATTCTGCCGCGCTTGGAGTCTATGGCAGCCTTCTTATGCTTTATGGTGGACCATTTAGAATGTCCTGACATATTATTACCCGAGATAAGTTGCTAATTCATCCAATGCACTAGTATAAATCATGAGATCAATTTTTGATAGAGCGTGGCGCAGCCTCTATGGACACAAGGTGATCCTGTCACCCAAAAACCTGGCCGCTACCATGCTTCCCTTCGGCGCTTCGAAAACACCGATGGGGATTGTCACCAGCCCGTTGGCCGTGGTCAATGCCCGGAAATGGCCAGATCCGTGATATTGCGCCAGTTCCGCGCCAAAACATCCCTCTTTCCAAAAAAGGCGTCCGGGCAGATATTCCTCCCGATCAGCCTTTTTCCGTCGATAGGTGGCCTCCAACCGGGCGGAGACTTCCATAGTGGCTGCCGGTGCTCCCTGGAAGCGTAATAGGGCAGGCCGGACGAAAAGCTCGAAAATAACCATGCTGGATACCGGATTGCCCGGCAGACCGAAGAGGTATCGGCCTTTTTCCGAAACGGCGAAAAGGGTCGGCTTGCCAGGCTTCACTCTGATCTTGTGAAACAAAATTCTATATCCAAGTTTTTTAACTATTTCCGGGACGAAATCCCTGTCCCCGGCGGAAACACCGCCAGAAATTATCAGAAAGTCATGCTCCATGCCCAGGCGTATTTTCTCCTCCAGGGATGCTGG
>Ga0224501_10005236_pt1 | contig 10232 bp, 7 predicted proteins | sample SF_Oct11_sed_USG_4_FD_169105 | JGI IMG/M metagenome (GOLD analysis project Ga0224501, IMG submission 169105) | Sediment microbial communities from San Francisco Bay, California, United States - SF_Oct11_sed_USGS_8_1 | ecosystem: Environmental > Aquatic > Marine > Sediment | place: USA...
AAAAAGACTCAAATTGATAGTATTGCTGCTGCGCTTATTTTGGAGTCGTGGTTTGTAGGGAATGAGTGATAGATAAGGTGATTAACTTTGAGTTTGTTATTTCCTAAAACCGGACAGTCCACTTATGGAGTCCTTTAGTTACATTTGTATTTCATCTTACGTAGGTTGGCGGTGAGTTTACGAACCCCAACATTTTTGTATCCGCTTTAATTTATTCATTTTTGTTGGGGTTTTCACCCCAACCTACCGTGCTTGTATTTCATTTCATGTAGGTTGGCGGTGAGTTTACGAACCCCAACATTGTAATCCATTCCCAAAATAACAAACAGCACAACATCATTTAAATTTCATTCGTTTTTGTTGAACGTTTCATCCAACATATTGATTTCTATGGTGATTTTATCATTTTTTTCGTTGGGGTTTTCACCCCAACCTACCGTGCTAAAACCGGACAGTCCACTTATGGAGTCCTTCAATTCCATTTGTATTTCATTTCATGTAGGTTGGCGGTGAGTTTACGAACCCCAACATTGTAATCCATTCCCAAAATAACAAACAGCACAACATCATTTAAATTTCATTCGTTTTTGTTGAACGTTTCATCCAACATATTGATTTCCATGGTGAAGTCATCATTTTTTTCGTTGGGGTTTTCACCCCAACCTACCGTGCTTCACCTCACAAAATCAGACTGTCCGTTATTATTCATAAAACTCATGTTAAATTTGACTGCCAGTTATTCTCTTTAGATTAGTCATGCCTATGTTCTAGCGGTAGTTGTGGAATTGAAGTACTCACGTAAGAAAGAGCATATAAATCACCTCTCAATTTTAATAACCTTATTTCAAAGTCAGTGGTATTCCATGTTTTCATATAGCTTTCTATCTGGCTATATTTTCCATAAAGCGTGTTAAAGGTTATTTCTAACATTGAAGCCTTTTGTTCTCTTAAGGTAATACCAATTTCTCTGAGAACACTTTGATTATCACATCCGTTAAATACAAGCTCTACATCCTCACTTTCGTTACTTAAAGACAACGGAAAGACTTTATTAAACTCTTCGACTTTTACAGTAACAATCGACGCATTCTGATCGACACATTCATTTAATTCATACTTTATCACCCGTACCAAATGCTGTTTTGAAATACCAAATAACAATAACGGATTTACATCTACCTTATTTTTTGAAGCAGATGCTGAAATACTCACAGCTGATATTATAATTAACAAAATCTTTTTCATTTTTATTCCCACGTTTTAAAATAATAAAATCAGACTGTCTGTTGTTATTCTACTGTTTACTTTTTAACACTGACCATAACAACACCCCTCCAACAAAAGCCACTAAAATTCCAATAAATTCATGATATATCCCAAAATTCATACTATATCGCCTGAGAGTAACATGCACAGGGTCTAAAAATAGGCTTACTCCAACAACTATTAAGCAAAAACCAATGGTTACTATAATAACAGTACCAGTTTTATCATCAATATTCATAGTTTTACTTTAAATCCCAAAGCATTAGAAACAGTTAGATATAGCTTTAATTTTGTTCATTAGAACTTTCTTCTCTTCACTCTCTACCTTCATCAATTCCAAGTGTAAGAATCTATTCCTAAACAGGTACTATGGTCAACATCCTACACGAAAATCTAACTACCCCTCAATCAATTTTCATTTCCCTGTAATTATTCTCGCCATTACATTTTAGCCAATTTAACCAACCTTTAGTCTTTTTCACAACACTTGTTCACGACTTGTTACATCTGTTTACAGACTGAAAGGTGTTATAGTCATATAATACACCACATAACTCGCTAGTTATAAGGCTTTCAGAAAGATTTTTAGATGTTTTTTAAAAGTTGGCACACCGATTGCTCTTATCTAGGCAAAGGTAAAACAAAGTACCTTATTAGCGAAATTGACAATGTAATTATTTTGAATTTAAAGGAGACGAAAAATGGAAACATTTACTACATACACAATCGAAAACAACCCTTGCAGATGCATCGCAAGAACAATGTTTGGATTATTTTTAGTAACCATTGGACTGGTAGCATTCATATGATGACCCAAAGAAAGGAACCCATGCTAAAACATAGGGTACCTTTAACTTTAAACAAGCTACAAGCGCTGGATTTTGAGGTTAACTCAAAAAATGCAGCGATGAATTTTTATTGCACTGGTTTTTACTTTGGCAAAAACCACCAACTATTGGCAATTTTAACAACTGGTAAACCCTTCCCGGTAACATCTCTTAACACTAAAGCAAGTGAATTTTTTGCTCAATATACTATCTTCATAAGAGAACATAAGGCATTCAGCGGTGTTACGTATTTATTTTTGTGCTTGGCACAGAGCTTGCAAAATCAAGGGAAAGATAACCAGTATATTGCTTATTTATAAGCATTTAGTATTTATACATATTAAAGGAATGGAACAATGAACGATGTAAAGATTAATCAGGCTCAAAAGCAAAATGGTGTGTTCGCTCATATCTTTTTCATACTGTCACTGATTTTCATCACCGGAATATTATCAGCCTGCTCAGACAGCACACCTTCTGACAGTGACGCAAATGGCGACAATACTTCTGCTGAATCAGGTGTTGAAGTTGTCGAGAAGAAAGATGAAAAACCAGCAATTCCCGTTGAAGTTACCGTTGTTAAGCGTGGTGATATTAAAAACACCTACCAGACGATAACAACTCTTGAACCAGAACAGGAAGCTGATGTTATTGCCCGTTCAACTGGTCTGGTGCAAAACATTGCTGTAGAAGAAGGTGACCGGGTAACAAAAGGCCAAATATTAGCACAACTGGATGTAGAGCAACTGGCGCTTGAAGTTAGCCAGCTTGAAGCAACCTCCAATAAACTTAAAAAAGAATTGCAAAGACAGGAGCAGCTTTATAAACGAAAACTGACCAGTCTGGATGCTTTGGATAAAATCAAGTATGAATATCAATCTCATAGTGCCACCTTTGAATTGGCGAAATTGAAATATAACTACGCCACCATAGAAGCTCCCATTGATGGCATTGTGACTGAGCGTTTGATTAAGCCAGGCAATCTGATCCGTGAAAATGCTGTGTTATTTAAAATTGTTAATCCCAGCTCTCTTAAAGCAGTGCTTCATTTACCAGAGAAAGAAGTTAGTCATGTGAAAAAAGGCCAATCTGTTTTACTTTCCGTTTCTGCACAGGAAGATCAAATGTTTGTTGGTCATATTGAACGTATTCGCCCATCAATTGATTCTAACACTGGCACATTCAAGGTTGTGGCAAGTCTGGATAATACTGATAACTATTTGCGGTCAGGTATGTTTGGCAAAGTTGAAGTTGTTTTTGAAATTAGAAAAGATCGCTTGATTCTAGAGCAACAAGCCATTATCACTCAGGATAACCGTTCCCATGTTTTTGTGGTTGAAGACAACAAAGCCGTACAAAAAAACGTAACCATTGGTTTTAAGCACGACGGTATGGTCGAAATTTTGGATGGATTAAAAGTTAATGACCAGGTTGTCACAACCGGACAACAAATTGTCAAAAATGATTCTGCTGTTGAGGTAATCGGATTGACAGAAGAAGATGAAGCTTTGGCTTTGGCAAAAGACAATACCAATGTGGCAACAACACCTATTTCTCAGTGATAAATATAAAAGACTAACAATGGGATAAAACCTGTTTTTATCCCAAACAGAAAATGGAATCACAATGAATATTATCGAAACAGCAATTCGCAGACCTGTTACTGTCGCCATGTTCACACTAGCAACATTAGTTTTTGGTCTGGTTTTATTAAACAGGTTGGGGTTTAACTTGTTACCTGAATTAAATTATCCCACGCTAACTGTGCGAACCGAATTTGAGGGTGCTGCACCAGTAGAAGTTGAAAACTTGATATCCAAACCTCTTGAAGGTGTTCTGGGTACCATTAAAGGCTTACGTCAGGTTAAATCAGTTTCCAGAGCCGGTCAGTCAGATGTTTATCTGGAATTTTATTGGGGAACCAATATTGATTTGGCCAGCCTTGATGTCAGAGAAAAGCTGGAACAGGTTGAGTTACCTCTCGAAGTTAAATCTCCCTCATTACTGAGATTTGATCCCAATAATGATCCAATCATACGAATGAGCTTAAGTCAGAAATCAGCTGATAAAAACACTGAGCAACCAGCGAATATTAACAATCAGGCAACACTGAGCGAACTAAGGCGCTATTCAGACTTACAGCTTACACGTCGCCTGGAAACCATTGAAGGCGTGGCGGCTGCAAAATCATCAGGTGGACTTAAAGATGAAATTCAAATACTGATTGACCAGAACAAAGTTGCGCAATTTAATCTTTCACTGAGTGATATTTCACAACGTCTCAAAACTCAAAACATCAATATGAGCGGCGGACAAATCATTAATGGGCAACGGCAGCTTTTGGTAAGAACCTTTAATGAATATCAGTCGATTGAAGATTTCTCCAACACCATCATTCTTTCAGAGTCACAAAAAGTCGTTCGCCTGAAGGATATTGCTGATGTTAAATTCAGCCATAAGGATCCTACTGCCGTCATTCGTCATAATGGTGAGCAATCTGTTGAAATAGCCATATATAAAGAAGGTGATGCCAACACCGTGCAGGTTGCCGATGCCGTTAAATCCAGACTTGATGGCCTTAAAAAACAGTTACCTGAAAACATGCAACTTACTTTACTCACAGATTCATCAATATTTATTAAGCAATCAATTGATGAATTGGTCTCGGCTGCCGTTTGGGGTGGATTATTGGCGATGTTGGTTATTTATCTGTTTTTGGGATCCATTCGTTCGACCATTATTATATCGGCCACCATTCCATTATCAGTTATTGTAACTTTCAATCTGATGTACACCGCCAAAGTTGACATCAATATCATGTCTCTTGGCGGATTGGCGCTTGCAGTTGGAATGCTGGTAGATAACGCCATTGTTGTGCTCGAAAACATTGCCAAAAAACGTGAGCAAGGTCTGTCACTAGCTCAATCATCCTATGAAGGTGCCAGTGAAGTATCTGGCGCAATAACGGCATCAACTCTTACGACTATAGCTGTATTTTTACCACTTATATTTGTAGAAGGTATTGCTGGACAGTTATTCAGAGATCAGGCTTTGACAATCACCTTCTCTCTTTTGGTTTCTCTGGCGATTGCCTTAACTGTCATTCCAACCATGGCAGCAAAAAGACAAATAAAAAGTCAGGATGACATTGTTTTACAACGTAGTGAAAAACCGCTGTGGAAGAGAATATTATTATTACCAATTGAATTACTTGTTTTCTTTATCACCGCTATTCTAGAAGTTATAAACTTAATCGGTTTGTTTTTTAAATTTTTACTAAAACTGCTACAGCCTTTAAGATCTGTTTTTGACAATTTGTTTGGACGACTTGAAACTTTTTATCATCGACTCCTGACAGCATCCTTACAACAACAATTCAAAACAATTTCTATTGCTATGGCTATGTTGATTGCTAGCTTATTGATTTTAGGCCAACGCCCGCAAGTGGTATTGCCCGAAATGGCGCAAGGTCAATTTATTGCCAAAGTTAAATATACACCTGGAACCTCAATAGAAGTCACTGATAAAAAAGTTGTTGAACTTTCCAGACAACTACTTGCTATCGAAGGCGTTAACGAAGTTTTTGCCACTGCCGGATCAGGTAATAAACTAACCGCCAATCCTGAACAGGAAGGCAACAATCAGGCAGAATTCAGTTTATTGTTAGACAAGTCCCTTTCCAAAAACCAGGAAGATCAGTTATTAATCCAAATCAGACAGGTTATTGCTGAAAATACTCAGGGAACCAATACTGAAATTGATCGCCCCAAATTATTCAGTTTTTCCACACCACTTAGTGTTGAGTTATATGGATATGATCTCGATAACCTGAAAAAAGCAGCTCAGCGTGTTAGCAAAAGCCTTGCTGAATCGCCAAGATTTATTGATATCCAATCCAATATGCAAAAAGGTTATCCTGAAGCCCAAATCACCTTTGATCAGGAAAAAATGGCTTATTTAGGTCTCTCTATTGAACAGTCTAACCAGATGGTTGTTAATTCTATACGTGGCAATAAAGCCACACGATATCGACTTAAAGAAGATCAGATTGACGTGTTGGTTAGATTGAAAGACAAGGATAGAAATGAGTTTGAGGATATTCGCAATCTGATCATTAATCCGACTTCTGACAAACCTATTCCATTGCATGCGGTTGCCAGTATTATTGAAACTCAGGGGCCAAGTGAAATCATGCGTGTCGATCAGCAGCGCGTTGTAGTGATAGAAGGTCAACTGAATTATGGTGGTATTGATGAAGCCATTGCTGAAGCCAGACAAATACTCGATGAAATACAACTGCCAATAGGTACACACTATCTGTTTGGCGGCCAAAGTGAAGAAATGGAGAGGAGCTACAACTCATTATTTATCGCTCTGGCATTAGCTGTATTTCTGGTCTATCTGGTGATGGCCTCTCAATTTGAATCACTGCTTCACCCGTTCATTATTCTGTTAAGCATTCCTCTGGCAAGTGTGGGTGTTGCGCTTATTCTCTGGCTTACCAATACCGAACTCAGTGTTATTGTCTTTCTGGGATTAATCATGTTGGCCGGAATTGTAGTTAACAACGCCATAGTTTTAATAGACAAGATTAACCAACTCAGACTTGAAGGCGTTAAAAAGCATTCCGCTATCATACAGGCTGCTGAAGCTCGCTTGAGACCAATTTTAATGACTACGCTGACAACAACATTGGGTATGTTACCTCTGGCATTAGGCATGGGAGAAGGCTCTGAAATAAGAGCTCCGATGGCTATTACTGTTATTGGCGGGTTATTAATTTCCACCTTGCTCACCCTGATTGTGATACCTGTGATGTATCAGATTCTCGACCGCAAGGACTACTCAAAAACCATAACAGATCGTCATGTTAACCTTGAGGAAATTTAATTATGTGGTTAACTAAAATTGCATTAAAACGCCCGGTCACTGTTTCCATGTTTTTTGTCTGCATAGTTGTTATGGGATTGGCTGCCAGTAGACTTTTACCGCTTGAATTTTTTCCAACGGTACAATTTCCAGGTGTTTTTGTTCAAGCCAATTACCCTGGTGGATCGCCTGAAGAAATTGAAAAAAACATTACTCGTCCACTTGAAGAATCATTGGCGACTATGGGGTCTATTGAAGAGATGCAATCAACCAGCACAAAGAATTTTGCTCAGGTTTTCATGTTTTTTGACTGGGGGGTAAATGCCAAGATCAAAGGTGTTGAAGCCAGAGAAAAGGTTGACCAGATAAGGTCGCAACTTCCGGATGATTTACAAAGAGTATTTATATTTACTGGTAGCACAAACGATCAACCCATCATTCAGGCTCGCTTGTCGGCAGAATCCGATCTCAGTGATGCCTATCAGGTACTCAACCAGCAGTTAAAAATGCAACTTGAACGTGTCCCCGGCGTTTCAAAGGTTAATATTCATGGTGTTGCACCCAAAACCTATCAGATTCAACTCCTGCCAGAAAGCATTGCTGCAAACCATATAAATGTAAACCAGCTTCTGGCGAGACTGCAAGGCGCTAACAGTTTAATATCCGCTGGAGAAATAAAAAGCTCAAAAGAAAATATGCAGGTAACCCTAAACAATCAATTTCTTACCCAACAGGATATCGAAAATCTGGTCATCAATGAAAAGGGGCTAAGACTAGCGGATATAGCTGAAATAAAACTGGCGAAAGATGATATTGAAATAGGGCGCCATCTGGACAGAAAGTATGCTGTCGCAATTGAGGTTTTGAGAGAAGCTGATGCCAATCTGGTCAGCACTGCTGAAGCAGTTATGGCTGAAATGAAAAAAATTGAAGAGCTACCAAACTTTAACGGCATCAAGCTGTTTGTAATGGAAAATCAGGCAGAAGGTGTGGTCGCCAACATTAACGATATTGCTCGCTCAGGTTTGATAGGCTTTATACTTTCAACGCTGGTTTTGTATATTTTTCTGAGAGATATCCGGTTGACTGTGATCGTATCTTTGGCGGTTCCATTTTCATTATTTATGACGCTGGCTGCCATGTATTTTTTTGATGTGAGTCTTAATCTTTTATCAATGATGGGATTGATGCTGGCGATTGGCATGCTTGTGGATAACGCTGTTGTTGTCAGTGAAAGTATATTTGGCTACCGACAACAAATGCCTGACAAACCACTGGAAGCGACCTTAAAAGGTGTCAAGGATGTAGGCATTCCCGTTGTAGCTGGCACAATAACAACAGGCATTGTGTTTTTACCCAATATATTTGGCGAAAAGATGGATATTACTGTTTTTCTCAGTCACGTCGCGGTTACCATTGTTATTGCTCTGCTTGCTTCATTATTTATTGCTACTTCCATAATTCCGCTTTGTTTGAGCCGATTAAAATCCAAAACAAAAAACATCAGCCATACCAATACCGTAAGTGAGCACAAACGTTATTCTGCGCTTCTTAATTGGCTAATGGCGCACCCCTTTTGGTCAGGCGTTATTGCAATAGGATTACTATTTTCATTTATCATTCCATCATCAATGATCAAAAATGAAATGTTTCCTATTGATGAAAGAAACTTCGTTTACATTAATTATTTTATTGAGGGTAGATATGAAGTTGAAAAAGTTGAAGAAAGTGTTAACCGAATAGAATCATTTTTATATCAACATCAAAAAGAACTGGATATCAAAAATGTATATTCGTATTTTACAAACGATCAGGCAGGCTCAGCACTTCTGTTGGTTGATGACGATAACCGCACAAAATCCAACAAGGAGATAAGAGAATATCTTGAGAAGAACCTTCCCAAAATAGCGATAGGAAAATTAAGCGTTAATCAACAGCGTTCCGGAAGCGCCGATCAACTATCCATTGGAATTAACGGTGATGATACTGAAACCTTGATTGAAATTGGTGATCAGGTTATTCCATTAATTGAAAGTATAAAGGGTGTAACCAGCGTTAAAGCCGAAACGCAAGGCGCTTCTCAGGAAGTTAGAGTTAAACTCAATAATTTACGTCTGAATAATCTTGGCTTAACACCACAAGATGTAGCTACAACCATATCAATTGCTTTACGAAAACAGCAACTTAAAACTTTTCGCTCTGAATTAGGTGAAACGGATATTTCCGTTACTTTCAAGGGAAACAAACGCGCAACTTTGGCTGATCTGGCTGCACTACCAATTGAGCTGCCCTCAGCATTAGGGCAAGACTCTCAAACAATTAGACTGGACTCGGTTGCTGAATTTGAAATCAGAAATTCGCTGGTTCAAATTACACGCTATGATCGCAAAACTTCTTTACGATTAAGTATCGATTATTCTGATGAAACCAGCGCCGAAGAAATTCGAAAAACCAGCAATGAGATGATGAAGCATATCAGTTTACCATCTGGTTATAGTTGGGGCTTTGGTCGCAGTACCGAGAGAGAAGAAAAAATTGGTCGAATTATGTCAACCAATATGCTGTTGGCTGTATTAATGATTTTTATCGTTATGGCAGCATTATTTGAATCCTTGATCTTGCCTCTTGCTGTCATTACATCAATTGTTTATTCCATCAATGGTGTCTTCTGGTACTTCTTTTTAACCGATACCACGCTTTCGTTTATGGCAATGATTGGTATACTCGTTCTGATGGGTGTGGTGGTTAATAATGGCATAGTTTTAATTGATAGAATTAATCATTACCGCGGACAAGGGATAGAAAAACGTCAGGCAATTTTACAAGCGGCCAATGACAGATTCAGACCAATTTTAATGACTGTGTTTACTACCATTCTGGGATTATTACCGCTGAGTCTTGGTGATACACAATTGGGAGGAAATGGTCCCGCCTATTTCCCTATGGCAAGAGCCGTGATTGGTGGGTTGGGTTATGCAACGATCACTACATTAATATGCCTGCCAGTCATCTATTTATTTCTCGATTATATGAGAAACTTTTTTGCCCGATTATGGCGTTCAACAGGAAACTCGCTAGTTAGTTGGCAATTCAAAAATTTGGCATTGGGTTCAGTCAGGAAAGAATAACCTTTCCTGACACCTCACATCTCGTAGCCCAATCCATAAAGCTCGAAACCCGTAACTCGTAACTCGTAACTTTGTTTATCTATTCATCAAACCCTTCACAACATCTGGCATTGACGCCAGATTCATACCAACTGGCTTTATC
>Ga0224501_10005237_pt1 | contig 10231 bp, 9 predicted proteins | sample SF_Oct11_sed_USG_4_FD_169105 | JGI IMG/M metagenome (GOLD analysis project Ga0224501, IMG submission 169105) | Sediment microbial communities from San Francisco Bay, California, United States - SF_Oct11_sed_USGS_8_1 | ecosystem: Environmental > Aquatic > Marine > Sediment | place: USA...
TGGAAACCGGGTATGGTGCAGATGGACCGATGAAGAATGCGAAGTTGCAAACTGCAGCTACGCGACATGCATAAAAAGACGGCTACTGCCCGGAGGCATCTGCGGAGAAACCGTGAAACGAAAAACCATCGAGAGAGAGCCTGAAGAAGCCCCAATTCCAACGGTGAAGCTAAGAGGAAAGGCTTTGCGAAAGATCGGTGAGAAAGAAATTTTCTAGCCAATCAGTCTTGGTCGTTCGCCGCGGAGACCAAAAGGAGCGGGAACTATTTGGAGGCTACCCGTTTCACTACCGGTGGTCTCATCTTCTTGAGGACGCGGTAACCGCAAAATGTGCATTTCACTCCTCCACCGCGCAGCTCAAGTTCTTCGGTCATCACCTTGGCGCCGCACTTCACACATTCATAAACAAGTCCACGTGAAGGTTTCTCCGACATTAAACAAGTCTCCAAATCCGTAAGCGTGTTTCACGACCTTTTAAACGTTTCTCACTGGATGAAAAGAACAACTATATAACTCGTTAAACGAGAGATGTTGTGGGAGAAGCAGGGTGTATGGGCGCGTGTTGATTCTGGCTGGTGGTGGAGGGCACACCGGCTACTCATACGCGTTAGCTCAAGCGCTTCATGGAAAAGTTTCTTTGTCCTTTCTTGTTCCTGAAGGAGATACTTTGAGTGAGAGAAGACTGCGTGAATTTGGTGAAGTCGACTCTCTAATCGAACCTCGGAGTCCGAAAACTCCTGCGCCCATATTTATCGGGCGCCTCGCCAAATCCTTTTTGAACTCTGTAGGACGGAGTTTTCATGAGTTTGAAGTTGTTGTGAGTTCAGGCAGCAATTTTTGTGTTCCGCCTGCGATTATAGCCTGGGTTAGGGGAGTTCCTTTGGTTAACATTGAGAGTCCGGTTCGTTTCACAAAGCCGTCTAAATCGGCTTTTGTATTGCAGCCTTTTTCAGCAATTACTGCTTTGTGTTGGAAGGAGCAAACAAGGCTGCTGAAAGGTGTGGTTGTTGGTCCCTTGCTTCCGAAGCCTGTAGTTAAGCCATGGAACGGAGGATATGTTCTGGTTGCGGGAGGACACGCTTTTGAGCATAGAGCTTTGTTTGATGCCATAGCTAAGAGCAGTTTACCTAATGTAGTTTTGCAGACGGGTAGAGTTAATCCGATGCCATACGCTATGAAGCATCCTGAGTGGAAAGTGATTGCTTTTACAGAAAAGTTTCATGAGCTTCTTGCGGGTGCAGAAATGGTTGTGTCGCATTTTGGGTTTACGGCGTTGGAGGCGGCGATCGTCTATAGAAAGCCTCTAGTGATGGTTGTGAATCCTGAGTATAGGACTACTGTTGGAATTGAAGACGCAGAGTATCTCGCGAGAAAAATAAACGCTGTGTTGGCTCCTGAAATAAAAATGGAAGTCCTCCTAGACGCCATGAAAGAAGCGAAACAAAGAAGGGTTCCCACCTTCGCAAACGGCGCCGAAAACCTTGCAAACAGGATAATCGAGTTGTTGCAGTAGAAAGCGTGTAATAGCTTATCTGGTTTTCCTCCTGTTTTCATTTCATAATTAGGTTGCTTCCCATGCGTTGACAATGCGCGTAAATTGCGCTTGCGCTTCTTTTCAACACGTGAAAGAGGTAATGGATAATGAATCTAAAAGCGTAGGATTCTTATGAGTCCTGCTTCTAATACGATGGAGAGGAATCCAATTGCTTAAACCCAAAATTGTGCTTGTTGGTTTGGGAAACTTTGGCAAAAATCACTTCCGTGTGCTAAAAGAGCTTGAGAGGCAAGACGCTTGCAAACTTTATGGTGTGGTTGACATAAAGGGTGAAACTTTGAAAGTTGTCGGTAAAGGGCATAAGGTTAAGACCTCTGTGGATTTTCATGATTTTCTTAAGGACGATGATGTTGATGCTGTAGATGTTGTTGCTCCCACAAGTACACATTTTGACATAAGCAAAGAATGTCTGGAGGCTGGAAAACATGTTTTTGTAGAGAAACCTTTTACTACAAGTTATGTAGAGGCTGAGAAACTTGTTCAAATAGCCGAAGAACAAGGAAAAACATTGATGGTGGGACATATTTTTAGATACAACTTTGCGGTGAGGAAGATCAAGGAATTGATCGAAAATGGAGAACTAGGACAAATTTACTACCTGTTTGGGCATTTCATGGGACTGAAAGATCCAAAATTTGATGTAGGGGCACTGTTTAATTACACGGTGCATCACATAGACATCTATAATTATTTGCTCCAGAAGATGCCAGAAGAAGTTACATGTTGCGCAGGTTTTTTCTTGGGCAGAAACGAATTTGAGGATGTCGCGTTACTTGTTTTAAAGTATCCAACTAACGTAATGGGAATTGTTGAAGGCAGCTGGTTGCCTCCTGGGAAGTATCGAGACTTAATCGTCGTCGGAAGTAGAAAAAGCGTAACCTCCAACCTTTCGGAACAAACGCTCGAGCTTCATGACGTCCACATCGAAGCTTGGAATGAAGGGCTCAGGGCTGTGGACAAGGGATCAGAAAAAATTGATCTAAAATTCAAGGAACCACTTGAACTAGAGCTTCAAGATTTCATAGAATCAATCAAAACGGGACGAAGACCAACAGCAGACGCGCGATCCGCATTAAACGTGGTCAAAATCGCCGAAAAAGCGTTAGAGTCAGCGCAACTAAAAAGAAGCGTGAGGATAAATGAAAGTTAAGGAGAAAGTCGTGATATACGAGAATACGAAAATAGGAAAGGACCCAATAATAGAAGATTTTGTCATTTTGGGTAAACCGCCCAGCGGCTTTAAACCGGGTCAATTAGAATTGATCATAGGAAATTTTGCTGTACTTAGATCCGGGACAATAATCTACGCGGGAAACGCCATCGGTAACAACTTTAAAACAGGAGATCATGCAAGAATAAGGGAAAATAACAAAATAGGCGATGATGTTAGCATCGGCGCTGGATCCGTTGTTGAGTGTGAAAGTGAAATAAAAGACCATGTAAGAATACATTCTAACTGCTTTATATGCGAATACACGGTAATAGAGGAAAACGCATGGATCGGCCCAGGGGTGATCATGACAAACGTTCTACACCCACCATGTCCAGCCTTCAAAAAATATAGCCCAATCCGTGGAGAAAAATGTTGCCATGGGCCTGTCATAAAGAGAAATGCAGTAGTAGGTGCCGGATCTGTGATTTTGCCTGGTGTTATTGTTGGTGAAAGCGCTGTTGTAGGTGCGGGATCTGTTGTTGCTGATGATGTGAGCGCTAAACATGTCGTGGCGGGTAATCCAGCGAAGATTGTTAAAAAAGTTGAAGAACTCGACTGTCCTCTAGGGTTTTACAAGAGAGGAGAGGTTTACTTATGGAGGAAAAGCTAAGCATTCCGCTGTCGAAAGTTTATGTAGATGATAACATCAGGGAGGCTGTTCTAGAAACTTTAAACAGTGGGTGGTATATCCTTGGCGAAAAGGTTAAAGAGTTTGAACGAAAATTTGCTGAATTTTGCGGCGTGAAACATGCCATATGCACCAGTTCAGGAACCACAGCCATTTTTCTTTCTCTGTTAGCCATCGACATAAAACCTGGAGACGAAGTGATAATTCCATCCTTTTCATTTATTGCCACCGCTACACCGATTTTGCACGTTAGAGCTAAGCCAGTTTTCACAGACGTTGATCTCAGAACATATACTATGAATCAGCGTGAAGTTAAAGAAAAGCTGTCTAAGCGAACTAAGGCCATAATGCCAGTCCACTTGTTCGGGCATCCAGCAGACATGGACCCTATTATGAAGATTGCGGAGGAGAATAACTTGTTCGTCATTGAAGATGCTTGTCAAGCGCACGGCGCTGAATACAAGGGGCGTAAGATTGGGGGAATAGGTCACATAGCGTGTTTTAGTTTTTATCCGTCAAAAAATATGACCGTTTGCGGAGATGGAGGAATTGTAACAACGAATAGCGATGAGATTGCAGAAAAAGTAAGACTGTTAAGAGATCATGGGAGAATAGAAAAGTATACTCACCAAATTGTAGGTTACAACCTGAGGTTTAATGAAATTCAGGCAACCATCGGAATAAAACAGTTGGAGAAACTGCCAGGTTGGAATGAAACTCGACGGAAGATTGCTCAAGCGTATAACGAAGCCCTTGACAATCTGGTAGTGGTTCCAATTGAAGAGCAGTGGGCAAAGCGTGTGTATCATATGTACGTTATTAGAACCGAAAAACGGAACAAACTTCGAGAGTTTCTAAAGGAAAACGGCATTTCCACAGGAATCCACTATCCAATACCAATTACTAAACAACCCGCTGTGACAGACGCGCTGGGCCAAACGTACTTCTTTAAAAATTCTGAACTTGCCTCTAGAACTGTACTTTCGTTGCCCTTATACCCACAACTTGCTATGAACGAAATCGAATACGTATCTGCTAAAATCAGCGAGTTTTTCGAGAAATCCAAAAGTTAAGATGGGTGTTGCAAAACGCCTTTAAGCGTCTCTAGGTAAGTTTCAGGTGTTCCTATGTCTATACGTCGTTCGCCAGGCCTTAATTTCAAAGCATAAATCTTACATCGCCTTTTTAGAAGCACTTGAATCGCATCCGCTATTTGCATTTCGCCCTTTTCATCTGGCTTTGCCCTTTCAATTCCCTCGTAGATTACGGGGTTAAAGACGTACAATGCGATTACTGCTAGGTTAGAAATAGGTTTCTTTGGTTTTTCGATAACGTTCTCAACCTCAAATAAGTAGGGTTCTACTTCCTTCCCTATAACAACTCCATACTTTTGAGGATCTTCAACTTCTTCAACAAGAAAAGCTACGTCTGCATTACGTTGCCCGAATATCTTCATCAGTCTTTTCAAGTGGCGGTTGTTTCGAGAAAAGACTAAGTCGTCTCCAGCGTGCATTAGAAATGGCTCGTTTTGAGTGAATACTCTAGCTTGATAGACAGCATCTGCGAATCCCGTTGGTTTCGGCTGATTTATGAATACTAGGATCGAGTCACTTATCTTCCTATAGAATTCTTGCAGTTCGCCGGTTAGCTCTTGTTTATTCTTGTTCTTGAGGTATTCTACAAAGCTGTAATCAGGTGTGAAATGATCTTCTATCGCTCTTTTACCCCTGCCCACTATGAAGCCGAATTCTCTAAATCCCTCATCGTATAGTTGCTCAAAAATCGCCTGCAACATAGGCTTCAAATGCACCTTGTCATCTTTTCCTTTGAAAAAGAGGGGAAGCATTTCCTTTGGAAGCTCCTTCGTTATCGGCAACAACCTCGTGCCAAGTCCAGCTGCGGGGATAACAACCTTCTTAATCACTTTGTCTACCTTCTAAACATCGAACCATCCATGTGTCTCTTGTCAAATAAAAGATATATAATTGGTGGAAGACGAACTACAATAGTTCACCACTTGACACTAGAGACTGAAGGCCATGATTGAAAAAAGTATATCGATCGTTGGAACGGGCTACGTTGGCCTTTGCACCGCTGTCGGATTCGCAAGTAGGGGCTACGAAGTTGTCGCGTCAACCCACGACCCGGAAAAAGCTGAATTGATAAACAAAGGTGTTCCGCCCTTCTTCGAGCACAGTCTAGAAGAAATAATGCAAAAAGTTGTGAAGAAAGGCTACTTGAAATGCGTGCTAGATCGCGAAGAAGCCGTTTTAAACACGGGAATCACTATAATTTCCGTCAGCACCCCAAGCAAACCGGACGGAAGCATCGACTTACGATTCATTGAAAGCTCTGCACGGGAAATCGGAGAAGCCCTGAATAAAAAAGACGCTTATCATTTGGTGGTGGTTAAGAGCACTGTTGTGCCTGGCACCACCGAAAACATGGTTAAGCCAAGTATTGAAAAGAGTTCAGGCAAGCGCTGTGGCGTTGATTTTGGCTTATGCATGAACCCTGAGTTCTTACGCGAGGGATCCGCCCTCTACGACACCCTACACCCCGACAGGGTCATAATTGGAGAACACGACGAAAAGTCAGGTGACATCTTAGAGAGCTTGTTCCGAGAGTTTCTTGGCGAAGAAATGCCCCCAATGATTAGGACAAACCTCTCAACTGCTGAACTCATCAAGTACGCTAACAACGCTTTCTTAGCTACAAAAATTAGCTTCATAAACACCATAGCCAATATTTGCGAGAAAATCCCAGGAGCTGACATAACAGTAATAGCTCAGGGTGTGGGTCTAGACAAACGGATTAGCCCCCTATTCTTGAGAGCAGGTCTCGGTTATGGAGGTTCATGCTTTCCAAAAGATGTTAAAGCATTGATTGCCGTTTCAAAGAGTTTAGGCTACAGCCCCGTGCTCTTCAACGCTGTGGAAGACGTGAATAACGTACAGCCGTACCAAGCTGTCAGGCTCGCCGAGAAGCTTACAGGCGATTTGGCGGGTAAGCGTGTGGCTGTTCTGGGCTTGGCCTTCAAGCCAGACACTGATGACATGCGCGAAGCTGTCTCTATAAAGGTTATTAACAAACTGCTGGAGGAAGGGACAAGCGTCGTCGCGTACGATCCAAAGGCGGTTGTAAACGCTAGGTATGTCTTTGGAGACAAAATTGAATATGCCAAGTCTTCTATAGAATGTCTAGAAGATGCTGAGTGTTGCATCGTCGTAACGGAGTGGGAGGAGTTTAAACAACTTGGACCAGAAGACTTCATTAAGCACATGAAGAGTCCCTTGGTGATTGACGGCAGGAGAATTTACAACCCACAGAAGTTTAGCCGAAGGCTCAAATTCGCTGCCATAGGGCTTTCTGCTTGAGAAGGTTATATCCATCTATTTTCGGTAGTTCATTTTCTGATGAATTAGGATGAGTTTCCTCGCTTTTCTTCCTAATTCTTCGGCCTCGCTTCTGGTCATGTGTCCAATTGTTATGGTTTTGCGTTTCTTTCCAAGCGTGCATTCTAATATGGCGACGTCTGCACCATCTACCTCCCTTTCTAAGTTTTCACAGGGTCTCGTATCGCCGCTGACAACGACTTTGAACCCTTCGGAGTCGTAGATGGAGTATCCCAGCGATGGAAATTCTTTTTCATGTTCCACGCTAAAAGCAGAAACGTTGACCTCTCCTAGTCTAAATCTATTCCCGTCGGTAACCTCTGTTATCTCAACCGGATAGGTCAGAGATCTGTACATAAGGGGTGGTTTTAGCAACAGATGAACGTGACGGATGGACTTTGGAACAACGATTAAGAGTTCACTCTTACGTCCTAACAGCCTCATAAAATTTAGGAGGGCGTACAAGCCACAGATATGATCAAAATGCTCGTGGGTGATCAATATTCCTTTGAGCCTGTTGAAATTATGTTTTAGTTTGATGAGGTCTCTTAGCGTGCCGTCACCAGAGTCAACGAGGAGATCGCCCGATTTACGCGATAAAAGAATTTGTGTGCCTACGCCCGAGATAGAGTACAACACTTTAACTGTTATCAAGAAGACCACCAACGAAAAGATCCATTCTATTGCGGAAAGAAGCCCGTAGATAAATAGATTTGCATGTAAAGGAGGCCCTGCAAAAATAACCTGATCGTGCCTCGCGATCCAAAAACTTCACACTCGCCATAACTTGCATGTTACTAAACCGTTATTTACATGTTGGTCTCAGTATGAATGGGGGATTTTGTGAACAAAGTTTACGTTCATCCCACAGGGGTCATTGATAAAACAGCCGTTATAGGAGACGACACAAAAGTTTGGCACTTCGTCCACGTGAGAGAAAACGCTGAAATAGGCAAGGGATGTGTGCTCGGAGACTTTGTTTACGTGGGCAGAGGAGTAAAAATTGGAAACAGTGTGAAACTCGAGAACAGAGCAACTGTCTACGCTGGGGTGAAGATTGAAGATAAGGTTTTTGTCGGGCCTCATGTCACCTTCACAAATGACCCATATCCCCGGAGCTTCAGCACGGATTGGAAAATCGTGAAAACGCTCGTAAAAGAGGGGGCTTCAATAGGAGCTGGAGCGGTTGTGATGTGCGGTGTTACCATAGGGGAGTACGCGATGATAGGAGCCGGCAGCGTGGTGACAAAGGACGTTCCGTCGCACGCTATAGTGTATGGAAACCCTGCTGAAGTCAGGGGATTTGCTTGTAAATGCGGTAGAAACCTCGAAGAGGTGAAGAAGAAGCGGGAGTTTGTTTTGATGAAGTGCCCCTTTTGTGGAGAGAAATATGAGATACCAGCAGAAAACTATGCGAAGATACGGAAAAATGAAAGGTGAAAACGGGTTGAGACGAACGATGTTGATGGTAAAGCCAGTTTTTGGAAGGAAAGAAGCTTGCAAGCGAGTTTCTAATCCTGTCAGTTTTCCCTCTGTCACCGAAGAAGACTTTACATACATACTAGATATTTTTTGAGAGAGGTGATCTAGGGTGCTGAAAGGCTGTGTGATAGGACTCGGAGCGATGGGGTCCAACCATGTCCGTGTGCTCCGCGAACTCCAGGAAGAAGGCAAAACGGAATTGATTGGAGTCGCCGACATAAGAGAGAATCTGGCGAGGGAGGTCGCCGAAACGTATGGAGTTGACTGGTTTACAGACTACAAAAGGTTGCTTGAGGAAAAACCCGACTTTGTGATAGTGGCGGTGCCCACGAAGCTTCACCGTAAAGTGGCGGAGGATGCCGTCAAGAAGGGCTGCCATATTCTCGTCGAGAAACCCATAGCTCACACGGTAAGTGAAGCAAGGAAGATAGTGGAGATCGTGGAGAGGAAAGGTGTCCAGTTGATGGTGGGGCACATAGAACGGTTTAACCCGGTAGTCCAAGAGATGAAGGAGAGGATTGGAAGGGAGACGGTTCATTTAATCGGGACAGTGAGAGTTGGACCTCCGATACCTTCAGAACGAGTTGACACTGGGGTAATCCTAGATCTCGCTGTGCATGACATCGACATAATCCGGTATTTAACCCAGTCTGAATTCAAACAAATTAGTGCTTTCACAGCCGATCGTGAATCTGGAATCGAAGAGTCCGCCATGCTTTCCTTTGAGATGGAAAATGGAGCCTTGGTCTACATAATCACGAACAGAATCACCCCACTCAAGATTAGAGGAATAGAGGTAACTACAGATCAGAAGTTTATTCGAGGAGATCTCATAAGCCAGAAGGTGACAGAGTATTCAAAAGGTGAGTTGATCACCCACGCCCGCAGAAGCATGTTTGTCACAGAGATAGACATACCGTACATGGAGCCGCTCAAGTTAGAGCTTAAGGCTTTCCTAAGCAGTCTAGAGCAAGCAAAAAAACCCCCTGTCTCCGGAGAAGACGGGTTAAGGGCATTGGAGATAGCGGTCAAATGTATTCGGCAATTTAGAAAATAACTAAAGTAATATTGAAGATTTATGTGCATGTCCTCGAAGGATATAGGTTAGCCAATGGCGATTCTTAGTTTTATCAAATTAGTCTCCGTCTGTATCTTTAACTGAAACATTCAACGGGTGCCTTTAAAGGTTCTTTTGAAGCAACCATTTCTGATAGATTTTATCGACAAGCATGGCAGTTTTTATTATTTTAGTTGTTTCTGTCAATGATGCAAAGTATTTCGCATCTTTAGGCAAGCAGTGCGCTTTAATTCCATCTCGTGCTTCTAGTATTGTTATGTTCCATTTTGTGTTACAAGCTTTTTGCACTTCGTTGAAATTCAATCCGAGTCCCTCACATACCATTTTTAGCTCTTCGGCAAAAGCTACCAGAAGGTATCGGTAAGCGTTCTCGGATATTTTAGACATTTCAGCTACCTCGATTGGGGAGACTTGGTGCAATGGCACCTTAAGGGCTTCGTTATAGAACTTTAATCCGAGTTTAAGACTTTTTTCATCCACAGCGCCAATGACTCTTAATTGCTTCACTCCATGTCTGACTGGATCCTCAGCCCAATATCGATGTGGAACATGAATTAGGTTTACCCGTCTTTTGAAAATTTTTTCATAGACTTTTCTAGATACGCCCGGTATCACTGTGCTTTCAATAGAAACTAGAGGAGTCTCTGGCGATGAAGATGACAGAACTTTTTCATTTATTTTCTCACATACGTCAAATATTGAAGAAAAATCGGGCTTTTCATCTTTAAGTCCGGCATATACGCATATAATGTAAATGTTTGCGGGAGGGATTGCTTGCCATTCGTTGAATGCTTTAAGCACTCCGTGCATTTTGGCCCTTTTGACAGCCTCGGGTTTTAGATCGTAACCGAAAACTTCTATGCCCTTTTTGGCAATGTAC
>Ga0224501_10005238_pt1 | contig 10231 bp, 6 predicted proteins | sample SF_Oct11_sed_USG_4_FD_169105 | JGI IMG/M metagenome (GOLD analysis project Ga0224501, IMG submission 169105) | Sediment microbial communities from San Francisco Bay, California, United States - SF_Oct11_sed_USGS_8_1 | ecosystem: Environmental > Aquatic > Marine > Sediment | place: USA...
AAGTCATAGGCTCGGGTTCCAGTCAATTGTGGTGAGAGGAAAGGCATCCAGCTTCAGTTCGCTCCTAAGTTCTGATAAAGTTCATTGTAAACTGGGACAAAACTAAGAAAAATAGTTAATGTTTCATTGCGAGATTTTGAGAGTAGGACTTTTATGGTCCGACCTCATCTGGATTCAGAAATGACCAGTATCAATGAGGCGTCTCAATCTAAACATCTGAATGGAACAAACGTAAAGAGTTTCTAGTTTTCTAGTCAAAGCTCTACAGCAACCTCATCGATTCTGTACAGGGAATAATAATACGGAGTAGAGACAGAAAAAAAGTCTGGACACTTGGGTCCGGTTTATAGGACTCCGTGGAGCTAGCTTGGGACCATTGTAAGGATAATGGAATGTTCTCTCTGCTTATATCTAAGGCTCATATACACTTACAGCAGAGTAACTGGGACTGGTGTGTCACCGTCAGGCATACAATTTATGGAGGCATGCTATTCCATAGGGATTGGTCCGTTTATACAGATAAGCTAGATACTCAGTGTCAATATACCTCACCAGCACGCGTGAATTCCTTCCACAAACTAGACTTACCATTGTATGATTATTTCTTGGAACATCGCAATACAGTTACCTACTAGGCTACTCCAAACTATAGTATTTGCCTGATTTTATATACTGACTTAGTCATACAGGTATATTGTATAGCTATCGGAACAGAGTGCCATATATAGTCAGCAGACTTATCGAAATGTTTGACAGTTCATAGTTGCAGAAGCCTAAATTCTGCTAAGATTTGAGGTGGCGGTATACTTGCGGTCTACATCGCTACGCATGGCCTTATGCATGTCAATACCCAATTATGCGATCAATCGATCACTCTGGTATATACCTCACCCCACTGTACAGTTATCGCCCCTGTTTACTTAACCTTCATGTAACTGGTTACGGGTTTGTTACTAGTTTGTCTGCTCTCATGCTGAATAGTGTTTCGGTGTTTTTAGTTCAGCTAGGGGGTGTTACGTATACCTATCATTTAGCATTTTTTGTGTCAGGATTCTGCTCTGACATGTTATAGCCTCTTGGGGGACTCAATCTCCGGACAGCATCCATGAGTACATGTAGCCATTCCCTTAGGGGCACTGTGATTGGCCTATTTAACTGGGGTATAGTTGGAGTTACTGACTATACAAATAAAATAACGCTACGTGTATGCAGTGTGATTCAGAGATAGTGGGTGCCAGCTAACTTTACTTTTAGCCGACATATAAACATATTTAGATTTATACTCCATCATTATTATGCACCGTCCAAGCTCACTAGCGAGTTAAGATTGAATGCCTGCTTTGCCACCACCGAGGTCTGTTCTGTATTTTAACCACTAAGCCACTGCTGTTGTCCATGTACACCACTCATAACACGTCGGAACTCATCAGATGTAAAGAGAAATAACAAATAACAGCATACTATATGATCTTGTGACCTTTGAAAGTCAGAACTTTTTGTTGTGAGAGGTAATTTTCATGAATCAGAGAGGCTTGATGGACCTGTATCAGAACCATGTAAAATTTGATGAAAAATACTCACAGGGCTCGGTTCATAGTTCACTTGGTTCATAGGCAATAGTTAACGGAGTAGCTACATACACCATAATTATTCTGAAATCTACTCACTGCAGCTGGCCTTTAGAGTCTATTTTTGGACATCAGGGTCCCGAACTTTAAATGAGACTCGTTTTGCGAACAATATACCACGGATGAACCCATTGTGAGAGCCTCAATTACGTGTATTTTGTTCTGGTCTACACCAAACACTTGTTTTAATCAACACACTCTTAGTCTGTAGACTTTTGCTAACTTAGAGATGCTGAATTCATTGAGTGTGAAGCTTGGCGGATTAATCACTGGTGACTTTCGTATGAGCTTGCTATGCCACCCACGCTTTTGTTCTATGTTCTACTCGAGCACTTGGCCATTCTATTCAATGGACCTTCTAAGACTGAGGCTTGTTGGAGCCGTAAGAGCTATGTGAGGAGCTCATTCTCACAACAGTGGCCCATTGTAACCGGGACTTGAACCCAGCTACTCACGATTGCGTGCCCGGCGTTATCCTGCTATCCCTGCAGCTGTAAGATGGAAACTGTTCGGTTTTTTATTGTTTAGTGGTAGCCATGGACATATAAATGCTATTATGTCTATGAGGACAGTCATTTTGTCACCATTTCACCGGTACTTACGTACTCGTATATAAGGATTAGAGTTTCGTTAGGATCGGGTGCATCCCTCCTTACAGAGCATAATGATTACCAATTTGTAATGAAGTGACTCGGTACTCGCTAAAATCATTACCATTCAAAGCTCCCTTTGTCTCTCAGCAATGCGAGCTAGTCTTGCTGTCTTTGTAGAGCGCTGAAAGAGAGTTTCTTTTTTCGCTCTTTAAGAACAATCACAGCAATCTGAGATAATTTGTGGATATTGAATAGTAGCTGTTGGCTATAACTCATCACAGATTAGTTTACAGTGTGCTGGATGAGGTGTATTGATACATGTAGATATTCAGTATCATCGCTCAATACTTACATGTAATACCTATTGAAGTTACTAGCTTCTGTATCTGAAACCTCACAACCATGTATTTTCTTTATGAGAAGATCCACGTTTGAGTGCCACCTCGGTCCATGTTTTTGTATGTACAGCAGACGTATACGTACGCTCACAGTTACATGTACATACATGTAGGTCTACATACATGTACCTATACATTGCCAAACAGTTTTACTGTCTTACATGCGGGTATCTAACTACGTGTGCTCTTCCTTTTTGTAGAACAAATCCTATTTCACCATATTTTGCAAGCTCGTGGACTAACTTAGAATTCATCTGTTCAACCACTAACACCGGAATGCTAACATGCGATCAGATTGAGCCAAGAATAGTAGATGGTATACTTTGCACTGAGGAGTTTTATCCCGAAGCGATGAGCCCATTCTCTAATGTGACAAACCGGACATCATGCGTTAACTATAACCAGTATTACACTGAATGCAGAGCTGAGGGACCAAATCCGTTTCAGCAGGCTATTTCCTTCGACAACATCGCCAGTGCATGGATCGCTATTTTCCAGGTAAGGTGATTGGATGGCCTTTCCATATGACTCGTTAAGGGCCTTTAGCAGGCCTCATATTTCACCCTCCTAGTGTGGCTTCAAATCGCCACGGTAACGGAGGTCCCCACCAGTAGATAACACACCTCAGTACCATCCCATGACACCGCGTCGATGACAGAACATGAGAAACCTGTCTTCGTCACTATACCTTATACCTCAACATCATCACAAGCTAAATATCCGCCAACCATTTGGTAACTTCAGTAATTATGTCTTGCCACACTATCGAGTCTGCTAACTGTGTTATGCTAAACATGACTTCCGGCCAATGACGCACCTAACTAAAATAAGAATAAATTCATTCTGTTATTCAACTAGTTAATGAGAGTTTTGTTCGCCTTAGCCACTCATCACCGTTGGGAACTGTATAAGATTTTTACTATTCCAAGCATCCCAAGGGACGTTCGACTCATTTTAAATTAAACATTTTGGGAACTACATAAACCACCTAAATCTACATAAACCACCTCAATCTTTTTATTTGGTTTTGACTACTCTCATTTTTGTCTCATCAGTAGCTTTATATTTGAAATCATTGCTTTTCTTATGGTCTCCTACTAGGGTTCATTACTTTATGCCCTCTGATTTTGATATCAATATTGCGTGTCGATACCGGCAAGAATGTACACTATTACAGCGTATATAGTTCAATGTGGCTGACATTTACCGCTGCAAATATCAGTGCATATTTATTATTACATTGGACTACAAAAGCCAATTTACTGTCCAACGCTCCCTGTTACGAGTTATGAGCCCGCTAATCATATAACATGTGAGATAATGTACATCTGGTAGATAAATGGTGTAAGACGGCCAGGAAAGCCCAATTGACCCCCTTGTGCAAGTTATTAGAGAACAAAGGGTTGCTGGATAAACTCATGAAAGCTGTGCTAATTACTCTGATATCAGGCGGTAGTGCCGTTATTGTTTTGGATGCGCAACATACTGGCCCTAGGATAGACTCTGCCCTATCTTGACCCTGATCAGAAATATTGGAAAAAATGAAGTGGTACATATTAGCCGAACTGGTAGCTTAGTGGATAATGCATTCGGGTTTTGGCCAGGTGACCCAGGTGATCCAGGTGACCCAGATTCAATATCAAGCTTCTGCGTCACTTTGCACTTTCTCCCTCTTCAGACTCAAAGCGCAACGTTAAACGAAGTGGGTCTCCTATAGAGTGCCCAACCTATGGAGCAAACCATGGACCATCCTGAAAACAAACCGTGCCATCCGTATAATATAGATCGTATATCATACCATGGCTTACTCGCTAGCCACACCGCATCACTCACCAACAAGATAGGTGACTTGAATTAAAAATCTCAGTCAGCTGAGGTGCTGCATGCACATGTTCTCCATATTAAGACTCATTCAATCATGGCCTCACTCCATGTACATCAGATTAGATACAAGAATAGACGGCAAGCTTTCCCCAACGATCTGCGGGTGGCCATAGTATTCACAGATTGCTGGTTGTTTCATATAGAATTCATGCGCTTACAGGTTCCTATACTTCTTTCTGTGTAGGTGATCTCGTTAGAAGGTTGGGTGGATATTATGTACTATGTGCAAGATGCCAACACATTCTGGGTGTGGACTTACTTTCTTGCTCTCATTGTGGTAAGTTCATGCGAACATTGCCCCTTTCCATAAGATGCCTGCGCTATGTAAGATTCACAATGAAAATCCGACCAACCAGAAACTTGCACCTACATTTACTCCAACTGTCTGCACTATGAATGTGGATAACGAAATAGTTCAGTGACTAGACAGCTTGGTTGGGCCATGATTGTTAAATTCTAGTAGTTTAATTTTGGCCATGCCGGGTTCCTCAGGCACTATATAGGATGGCTATGTTATTGCATAAAGAAATAAAACATTGTATAATTCGCATGTGCTTCTCGTCATGGCCTGAGCTAAGTTGAGGGGCTCCTCCCAACTGATGGAGAGAATCGGTTAAGGGGTTTTCACATTTTATTTTCTCACTTTTTGCAGATCGGAGCCTTCTTCATGGTTAATCTCTTTCTCGTTGTGATTGCGACGCAGTTTTCTGAAACAAAACGAAGAGAAACAGAGAAAATAGCGGAAGAGAGGAAACGCTATCGCTCGTCTACTACTCTAACTAGTACCAAGACTGAGAGCGATGGCTGTTACAACCAGCTTCTTAAATACATAATTCATACTATACGTAGAAATATTCGCAAATTGAAGCGCCATCTAGCGATGAGACAGGACAGGAAGCGACGACAAGAAGGGGATCCGAATGTAGCCGATGTTCGTCTGCGCGTATTCGGTAATCATATAAACTGCCAACCATGCAGTCATGTTATGACACTCCTGGAGAATGCACCAATTGCCTCGCCCGAACCCAGCGATATAGACTCAGTCACCCTATCATACATGCCGAGGAAAGGTTCATCACACTCAGTGTTTAGACGGAGTAGTCGAACATGTCCATTAAATGAACCAGTGATATTAGTCAGCAATAGTCTGGATGGACCATCTGTTATCGCAAGTGACTTTCCAACAGCACTACATGTAAGTTACCTGACCGAAAAGGCTGCACCACTAAATCTCTCCCGCTCTCCCATTGCCCAAGCCCCAATTGGGAAGTGTTCACTAGCCCTTTTGTTGTGTTTTTTCTTATCCATCGGGTATACTGAGTGAGGAACTCTGGTTTCATACCCCTACAACTAAATGACGCCTTAGCAGTGATTAATAATTGAATATCCAATTTATATTTAGCAATTCTATTTAAGTGTATGTATAAAAGAAGATTTTGCGTGAAATCTGAAACACGACAAACTGATCATGACTATTACACACACATGCGGTCATGTTTTGAAATCGCATCTTCCAGGCTTCAGCTCTTTGTCGAAGTCGATTGAATTTAGCATAGAAAATCATAGGTGCAATCAATTCATTCACGCCTTCAGAAATATTTGCTTATGCGTTTCTTTGTATCCATTGCCTGCAGAATCAACTCATGTGCACAATTGCGCGCAAGTTTATTAAAACTGATTTAAGTGAATGATATCATGCATTGTCAGCCTGTTGCCCGAGTCCGCGTGTTCGCAGTAAACAAGTTTAAACCTTTCTGACCTTGAATGGAAAGTTTTAGGAACCTTTGCATTTACTGCAATTGGCATCCCAACAAAGAAGAGATATGGCCTATCCTCAAACAATCTGTGTCAATGTGGCCAGTTTCCACAGACGGCAATGCATGTTCTCACCGACTGCCCCTTCTTCGCCTCACCCGATGGTGCAAACACCATGCCCACAGATGATAACAACCATGACCTGACAAACTGGCTGGGACTGACGGGCTGATGAACGAACGAACGGCATCCCGCTTCTCTAGAAACTCATTACATCTAAAACTCTCACGCTGGGTTTATACGTCGACGTCGTCGTCGACGGAACCCTTCTACGAATTCGTGAAGTGCAGACAAATGAAAACAGTGTGGCTCCATACTTCTTTGAACGAAGATTGAAACAAGATGTGCGTTCAATGTTGATCTCAAATTATTTTGTTGTCAGGTGGGAAACCTGACAATAAGCTACTTTAATTATCGTGTTAACATCCATTGGCCGTTTCGACACATCTTACATATCCAAGAGGTCTCCTCGAATCTTTGAATCGGTCGTTTGCTGATCATCGACCATTTGCCGTGGCTCCATATGAAATTTTTTTCATCAATAAAGTCAGTTTTTGACTAAAGATTCGTCTACGATTGTCTGCGTATAAACCCAGTACCCGGGAGATGACCAGCGCACTCAATTTCCTCTAATGACCATCTCAGCACCTTAAAGGGACTGTTTTCCTAGACAGTTTTCTCAGATATTCAATCCAGAAAAGTAGTTTTTCACTGGAAGTTTTGGTTTCAATTATTAGAATTAAAAACATCTCTAACTGTTTTTAGGTGACTGTTAATGCTAATGAAGGACCAGAGAACACTGCCCTTCTGCAGGTAGCATATAATAACCCACCTGTGGGAATCTTACGGTCAGGAAGCCGTTCCTCCCGATCTTCTCCGGCACCTTCTCCAAGAAGTGAGCGGAAAGATATGCACCACAACTCTCATACTACACTTAAAAGGTACTGAGCTCTTTTTCTTCTTATCTCCATGACAGAACAGCTGTGAGGAGTGGTGCAGAAATTGGCCTACTGAGTATTTCACTCAGCTTTTCCCAGGGTGTGTCATTAGGTGACTTACTGCGTGCACTGTTGTACCCCATAGATAATGTATCTCTATGGGAGGGCCTCTTTCATTTCACGTTGTGATCTTAAACTGACAAGGGTGCTTTCCCGACCTGAGAACTGAACTAGGGACCTAGCACGCCATCCACTAAGAGAACTGAACTAGGGACCTAGCACGCCATCCACTAAGAGAACGAAGTTGGATTCCCAGAAAAGTGATTGAGAGAAGTGGTGTTGATTCGATCTCATTTTGTTCCTGACCTTCGACTCAAAGGTCCCTGTCAACCAGGGAGCACACGCGTCTAGGGAATAACACGATACACTATGATGAGTGAAAAGAGTAACAAAGGACAGTTATTTATGTCCTAGAGAATTTAATAATATAGATAACTTGCTCTTGGCAGTAGATGGCATTAATTACATACCCGTTTATAGCTTCTATTTTTGAACCTGAAAAACATCTTGCTGATCCGGCCGGTCGTTTAATGGTTGACAATACATACATGTAATACACTAGGCCTTTGCCTATATAGTCATGTAGCCACCTTCTAAAAGGTGAACGATGGTTACTGTGTGTGTAAGAATATGCGGTCAGTGGTAGCCATCTACCGTTTGGTAACCAGGTCATCAGCTAAAAATGATGGGTCAGGCGTTGTTTCATAATGAACTTCAGGACAAACACCCATGTTCTGCCCCAACAGCTTGCCATTGCTCCCATGCATTGAGCACCGAATCTCTTGCCATCTGATGGAATTGGCAGCACTCCGTTTTCAGGTACTGCAGGTTTCACACCTCAAACGCTGCCAAATGATGAGAAACCCCGTTTAACCCATATAGAGGACCAGATTTTTTATCATGCAGTCAATACAGTCAGCTCTTTATAATTCTAAATTAACGCGTGAAAATATGCTCATTTCATAAGTATCAAGCACAGCATATAAGCTTCTTATGGGCTCTAACTTCCATTTTTCACATTAAATGTTAGGGGTTATCTCCACTTCAAGTATTTTATAAGTCCCCATGTAGAAGAAATTCGATGAGTTGTTTCATAAAAATAGATGAGAATCTGATCTGCGGGAAAACCCATGTAGGTTTGATTGGCTACAACTGTATCTGAGCTGTGGACTAACAACGGTTTGTGTCAAACCTAACAGTCTGATATAATGTAGTGACCCAGTACTATGCCACTATCACGGCAGACTTTGAATGTGCCCTTTATTATCAGAAAGTTGTCCTGTTACAAGGTGATTTTAATAGAAATTAAATACATATATTTCAGATCTTTGAGTCATGGAGCGAGGCCAGTAGAGGAAACTGATCAAAGTTTGAAGATACCAGTCGTGTCACTTGGTTTACCTTCGCCATCTCATAGTGTCCGGCTTTCTGTGCCCGGTGATGTCGGCAGCAATTACTCCTTACAGTCGAGGAGTGACCGAAGTGAGAAATCACACAGAGTCAGCATCGGCAGCGTGAGCACAAGACCAAGCAGAAAATCAAGTTTTCTCAGTAGCCATTACAACAGAAGCAATCTCATGTCCGGTGAGTCGTGTGAGTTAAACTTACACCGCAATGTCTCTCTATGTACATGGCTTTTACTCTGCTATCTATGCAGTCATACTAGGTTAGATGAACAGTGAATGAAATGATTAGGGTAACATCATAGCTATATAATAAGTCTGGCAATAATATTATATATGTCTATGGTACTACCCTGATAATTCATAGATCTATGATATGTCTGTAACACATATAATATATCTATAGGGGCAAACCATGAGCCAGCATGAAAACAAGCCATTTAATGTCGCTATCCGAATCCGATGAGGGAGAAAGTGCAAAATGACATACAGACATGGAATCGAACCCCGGGTTGCCTGGTTCAAAGCCACTGCTTCTACCTCCATAACCAAAATTTTGACGCTAAGTTATGCTATAGAGAGTAGTCTAAATCGTAAGTTGGTAAGCTATTTATCTTTTTTTAGGTGATGGAATTCACTTTAGTTTCTCTCAGCTTAGCTACATGCAGGGTGGATGTGACCTCTGCTGTCCCAAATGTCAGCACCTCTGCCAGGAGTTTGTCAAACAGGAGAAGATTCGTCTACAAAAAGATAAGGAAGAGCAGAGATGTAGTCGACGTCTTGAAGGTAACCGAGTCAAACCCTGGGTATCAAGAAATATCGCAATTCCAAGTATTTTTCAGAAGTTCGGCTCCGGAAGTCACTGTATGATGAGAACAGCCAGTGTCCAGATGGCTTATATTGCATACATAGAATTGTAAATTCGGATCCTAGAAAAGTTAATGGTGGTGACAGGAAGGCCTTCTCCCCTCCACCACAGTCTCCTTCTTAGCATGGGAATAAGGACTATAGACTATAATCAGGGAATAAACTATAATTTGTTAGCGAGAAAAATTGTTTCTTGTACCGAACTGTTCTCATATTGCTGATCCATTACCCGGCCCGTTATCTACATGTTTCCTTTTGACAGCGAAATGTTTGAACTTCCGAAGAATTGTGAAGAAAGTAGTGGATGGGGCTATTTTCCGAAACAGCATCCTGGCTGCCATTTTGTGCAATACAGTCTTTATGGGAATCGAACATCATAACCAGGTGAGAGGGAGAAAAGACCCCCTGTCTACAGTCTAACATCAATGCGGCTCTAAAATTGTATAACTGACTGCTTGGGACATTCCAGGGCTTGAGCTCAGAGTTAGACCTTGGGTTCTTGGGCATTAGAGAATCCGGTGTCGGGTATGAGATAGGCGTCACAATCAGAGCCTTTCTCCACCTATATACTGCAGTATCCAGCTGAAAAATGGTTTTTAATGCCAGATTACTGGAGTTTTTAGACAAGATTCCAGATTACTGGAG
>Ga0224501_10005239_pt1 | contig 10231 bp, 6 predicted proteins | sample SF_Oct11_sed_USG_4_FD_169105 | JGI IMG/M metagenome (GOLD analysis project Ga0224501, IMG submission 169105) | Sediment microbial communities from San Francisco Bay, California, United States - SF_Oct11_sed_USGS_8_1 | ecosystem: Environmental > Aquatic > Marine > Sediment | place: USA...
CAGTCCGACTAATGACTGAATCAAGTGAATGAGTCATTGAATCACGAGTTTGATGAATGAAGCATTGGACATTGGATTGGTTGAATCATGAATGATGATCAATCGTCATGAGGAATCATTGAATTTGAATGAATGACTGAGGGTGAGACTGGCTGAGACTGACTGACGTCACTGAGTCAGTGACTGAGCAGTGAGTGACAGTGAGTGACTCAGTGACTGTGAGTGAGTGACACTGACAGTGACAGTGAGCGACTGAGAGTGAGAGTGCGCGGCTATTTCACACTCACAGGAATCAGTATGAGACTTGGTCACCATACAAAAGAGGGTAACACTTCAAGTTAATAATACTACCATACGTTTAGGGTTTTACGTTGTCGTTTGGTGTTTAGTATCACTTGGCGTTGGCCAACTCGGCTTGGCTATCACCTGGCTAGCGCACGCAGTCACACCAGAGCGGCAGAGGGCTGTAGTAAAGACTAGAGCCCTTCACTGGACTGGCTAGTTGGACGCATTGATTGTTAGGGTACAAAAGGGTACCCTATTGATTGTTATAGGTTGGACCAGCGAATACGTGGGCTTCAAGTTCCGTGGCTTCAAGAGTTATGCTCACGCGTTTCGCATTGGCTTGTACGGGTGAGAACAACTCCCTTCTCGACAGTCTCTCGAGTTAGAAATCATTACGAGAGTTTACGAGAGTTACGTGAATGGCAACCAGAGGTCTAGGATAGATTTTCCAACAAACTCCCAAATTTTTAATAACTGGGATTCTGAATTTAGTCAATAGGGGAACTACTCGATCTACCACCCCGATAAGGTAACATCCTTCAAACGTCCTGCCCTAGTATTCACTCGTAGCATCTGCTCCAGATAAAAACAAATGGTTTCAAAAACTTCCCGGATTAGTGAATTCAGCAATCGGTCATTCGGTGGTTCAGTGACTGACTCTGACTGAGTGAATCATTCAATGTCTGGTCTCTCTTCCCAGCTCCTATTCCTACTCGTCCGAGCTTTAGTCTAGTGTTTCACCACATGCCTGCCTAGGTAAACTATCACAGCCACGTCTCAGTCATCGATCTCGCGGTCATAACAATTAACATACAATCTGTATTAATTATTATGTATACCGCCTAAATTCGCTTATCCGCAGTAGAGGCCCTCTAACTTCTAAGAGGGTGTTATTAACTTTAAAAGTTTCAGTTACTTATTGTGACGTTCTTTTCGGGAGTCAACAGCAAGTGCGCGAGCCGTGCTTGGACATCCTTTGCATATGCTTTAAGATCGAGTGAGAACGGCTGACAGTCAGTGGAGCGATTGGCCACCGGAATGACCGAGCTAGAGGGTCACCCAGGCACTGGCAGTGTATCCTATCCCCTTCCCTTGCCTCTCCGGGATGACCAAGAGCTCATTGATTGATTTAATCCACTCAAGGACTGACCACTGAGTACTAGTACTAGTGTGTAGTCCAGCCTTGCTGATACAAACTAAGGCGCCTGGAGGTTAGGTTTGTGCATATGGAGTAGTGGAAAGTAATGGCAGCTTAATGAGCCCAGCGAATGACTGTTTTTCTTGCAGTCCTAGTACTATCATTGGGTCATAGAAGAAAGTCAGTGCAACCTGTGGTATCTAAGTTTGTAGGTTTTACACTATAGCATATAAGACATGGTGGTAAGTCGGAATCTACTCATCATCTTTATTGTGTGGTGAAATTTTTCAGGACCAACTTGAACATGTTTAGGATTTTTCTGTTGCCTATAGACAATCGATGGTCACCACAGTACTGGCAACGTGGTACCTTTGGTTCAACATGTTTGGTTTCCCTCTGCTTTGTGGAGGGGATACATGTAAATTTAGATTTGTATGTAGGTAACCTACTAGTACTTTAGTAATCCATTTAAATCTATAAAGGCCCCTAGTGTATATAGCGTATGCTAGTAAGCCCGCACCGGTATTTATTGAACACTACATTCAGGTCATTAAGGCTTCTTGGACTAGTCGCTGGGCTGCAAAACACTACTAAATACAGTTGACTACAAACTAAAATATAGTTGGGCTAATGAGAGAGAGATAAGCTTTTGATGTAGGGGTACTCCAGGCAGTCAAGTTCAGTTATGATAAGCTACTACCCGATATGTTCGCCAACTTGCATTCCGATTATCCCAGATTGTGGTTTTGCAGGCGCATACATCCATATCTGTATTAGTAGTGTCCAGTATGCCTGTACTGAGGCAGAAACTTACTGCTAAATTCAGCAAAAAGCAAAGATTGTTGCTATTGACATTGCTATATTTCTTTTGTAGGTAATTCATAACTAACTACTGAGCTACAGTAGATGTTACACAGTAAGTTTTCACCAAGTCATGGGCTCATAGTAATACTTTTTAGGGTTGTTTGCTCAATATCGCTAGTTCCGGCTTTTGGGAGCAGTAGGTATTGGAATTTCTATGAGGAACTCATGCCCAGAGTGCTTGAACTCAATCTGTGCCTGTAATATCGGACGCCTGAGCTATCCCGCTATTCTTAATCCTCATGATCATATCATGACAGCCTAATTGCCAAGCCTGTGACCTGCATGGCCCAACTAGTTCAATCACCAGTTGACTTGGCTCTGAGCGAATGCAAAATCACCTTATCTTGCTTTCTCTACAAACGGAAAGGCTGTCGGCTGTTTCGTTGGATGGTTCAATGCCGCCATCGTTGTTGTTAGGACATAATATTGTTTCACAGATACATTTTGTTGACACATCGGTCTATATGTCCCGCACTCATCAATCGTATCCTGACAGCCGGTTCAGTTGCTCAATGCCATGAACACATGGACTTAGATGAATCAAGTGCTTATATACCGAGGATTGTAACTCACCTTGGTGTTTTAGATTGAAGTGAAGCGATGCTTCTTTGAACCTAACATCAACTAGAAAAACGAACACACGAAACGAGGGAAACATGGCTCTAAATACTCCCAAAATGGATAAACTTAAGGTGAGTCACCCCTTGTTGCTGTTTCTGTGTTAGTCTTGACGCTGCCTTAAATCACACAATGGTATTTGAACGTTGAGCAGACCTATTAAACACGTTGTTCATGCCCGCGGAGTGATTTGGCTCGGTCATTGGTGTTCTGATGCTCAACTAGCCGGCTGTTGATGATGTCAAACATGGTCAAAGAACTTCGCTAGTCTGATGCGCGTTGAATTGTCATAATAGTCACACCTCGAACACGCTGTTTTTGGATATCAGCTGCTTTACCTGAAACTATCCCAGTTGAGATCCTTGACTCGGAAAAAAAAGTATGATACTTCATTGTTATTGGGCGCTAGTCTCTATGCCTAGACAACCCTGAGTGATGAGTGTGTTGGTTTTTTTGTCTCAGGTGGCCAGTAAAATGCAAGATGCCGACAATGCCTTTGGGATTAAGCAGGCACTCAAAGTGAAGAAGCAAAAGAAAAGTCAAGGCTCATCTCGATATCGACCTATCGGGGCTCAAGAGTTGACGACTCTACCACTCCTTAAAGGTTCAACCGAACTTTACGTTATATGTGTATTCAACACCGATGTTAGTTGTGGTGAAATACCATATCATCAACTTGCAGTCTGAATGACATACTGAACGGCAGTAGGCTTTACCCAATCAGTACTGATCCTCCTTATGAAAAGCCCAGTAGTCATTTGATTTTGCAGCTTTTAATCCGTTCTAAAATGGATCTGGTGTATCCCCGTCCAGCGTAGCGTTACTCTTTTCGGTTTGCTGTAAAAGTAAAACTTTGTAACTTCCTAGGGATCGGACCAATTTAGTTATCTGTTGATAGCTGTCACCATGTGTAAACTCTAGCTGCAATCACCTGGTCTGGTTACCTTATTGGATAGTCTCCATACTGTTTTGGCACTGGTAAGGTGTGAGGAATCCTAATAGCCTGCAGCTGGTTACTCTCATGTCACTCACATTGCAGATACAGCCCCAAACGAGCAGCAAGACCTGTTTATGAGGAAGCTGCTGCAGTGTTGTAATGTCTTTAACTTCATGGACCCAGTGGCGGATTTGAAGAGCAAAGAAATTAAGAGGGCTTGTCTCAATGAGCTTGTTGATTATGTGACCGCTACCAGAGGCATACTTGCCGAGCCTGTTTATCCGGAAATCGTTAAAATGGTCAGTAGTGTAAACCGGCCCATTTTGCCACATCAACAGTTAAGATTTTTCTTCCCCCTCCCCTACTTAGAGCTTTAGTTATTTGTGTGATTGGCTCCCTTTACTTAGATTTTCTATATGTCACTCATATAGTTGCTTTAAAGCAAAAGCTGGCTGTATGATGCAACTGTAACCGGCAAAAGAGTGTCGCAAACTGTTCAGCACCGGTCTAGAAGTTAAATTTCCAATAATGACTTTATGATGGGAGACAAATTAGCCGGCGGCTATCTAGGCATGTCTGGGTCAGGCATAGGTCTGTTCCTGTCTCCTTCTCTCAGCGCTAACTATCTAGCATCCATGCCAATATTGTAGGTGGCATGTAACCTTTTCCGCACATTACCGCCTTGCGATAACCCTGATTATGACCCTGAGGAGGATGACCCGACCTTGGAGGCGGCATGGCCCCATTTACAGCTCTGCTATGAGTTCTTTTTGCGCGTGCTCGAGTCGCAGGACTTCCAACCAAGTCAGGCCAAGAAGTACATTGACCAGAAATTTGTCCTGGAGGTAAGTGGTGCACATAACCGTGGTTCAGTATTTACACCGCATCAGTGTAATTACCCTCACTGTTCACGTTGAACCGTTCGACTCGAAAGTGTAATAAGCCAAATGCATTGTAAAAATGTTGAGTTTAGATTTAACAGACGCCAGTCTGGGCTGGACGTAAATCACCTCGCTGGCGCTCTTGACATTTGACTGCCTTGCGCCAGTTTCATCCACCGGAGGCGGGAAGGCACAATGTTAAACCTACATTTAGCGGCTCTAGCAGATTGCCAGCCTATCAGCATCTGACCTTAGTTTGACCTTTAGGTGTTTTCTTCCTGATAAAATCATTTTCAAACTGCGTATCACCTGCCAGTGCATACCGGCACGGCTTAACACGCATATCAAACGAATGTGCCATGAAATGCGACAACTTGGTGTGATGAACTCAAATTTTTGACTGTTGTATCGGGTTCCCTTTAGTGCGCGATATCAAATAGCCTGTCTCGCTTGCAGTTGCTTGATCTGTTTGACTCTGAAGATCCGCGGGAGCGAGACTTTCTAAAAACCTGTCTGCACAGAATCTACGGGAAGTTTCTAGGCCTCCGTTCCTTTATTAGGAAACAGATTAATAACATCTTCCTCCGGTAAGACCCAAACTCTTCTTTCTCAGTTTTGTTGAAGGGAAATAATTCAGTCAAGTACAACGTCAATGGAAGCCAACACTTCGCTCATATTCTTCTTTTTCTATCTCCATTAGTAGTGTGTACAATTGAGAGCTTTCATTTTTTTCTACTTGGGCATTTGGTCCATCTTATTTAACAGCGCTCGAGAGGCATGTTGGAGCAGATTTTAGCTAGGGATTAGGACCGAAACCCAGGATCTTTGGCTCTTGAGCCAAGCACTCTAGCCTTTGAGCTATCCGGCTATCCCTTGACACCAATGTTTTGCCCAATTGTATTTCACCCACTACAGTTTAACCCCGGCCCATCGTCTCTGCACGGAATCTCGGTCTTCTCCAGGTTTATCTATGAGACGGAGAAGTTTAATGGTGTGGGAGAGCTGCTCGAGATTTTAGGTAGCATCATCAATGGCTTTGCTCTTCCTCTCAAGTCGGAACACAAGACTTTTCTAATCAAAGTTCTTCTACCGTTGCATAAAGCCAAGACACTCGGCCTGTACCACGCTCAGGTGAGGGTTTGTCCTTCTGTATGTACTTAAGTCTGGGTCCTGTTCTTTCGACCTGTGATTTTGTGTATACAACACAGCCATTGGTCGAAACACATGCATGCTAAAATTGAGTAACTTAGAGAGATTTTGCGGCAGAAGTGAATGTTGGAATACTCCTATGGTTGAGATTTTTAAAGCTAGCAATCAACTCCGCGTGAATAAAGGGTCATGCACCAATGCACCTTCCCAGATCAATCTATTATTAGCTCAATAGTGTCAAGAGCTGTATCAGCCTGCTTTCAATTCTTGTTGCGATCAATCAACTTGGGCAATTACCCAAACAGATTCTAGCGAAGATGTATGCGCACATCCTAAAACTGGCCACGCCAGCGCCCCTCCTCTATTTTGTTCGGTTTGTTGCAGTTTCCCATTCACCCCTTAAAAAGTCAGTCATTCCAATACATAGACATGTGTATATATTTATGAGAACTTGTACTGACTCATTCGCAAGCGTTTCAACACAGCGATGCCTGGTTTCAGTTGGAATGAATTGATGTCAACTGGTTAAGTGTTTCCGCTTTTTGCTTGCAGCTCGCCTACTGTGTTGTACAGTTTCTTGAAAAAGATCCGACTTTGACCGAACCGGTAGTCAAGGGACTGCTCAAATTCTGGCCAAAAACTTGCTCTCAGAAGGAAGTTATGTATCTAGGTAAGGTTGCATCCGCCATGTCTGCCAGCATGGCTATGTACTGGTCAACAGACGTATTTACGAGGCGTCCGGGGGATTGGAGTTGAAGGGACATTTTCTAATCATGCCTTGGGACCTAGAGGCTATTGGTCCATTTCAAACAACTCAATAGTGCTCGTTCTCAATGCTCTCTCAATCGGCTTGTTACGCTGGTACAGATACTGTAACAGCCAGGTATTCCCATCGCAGCCAGGCTGCCAATAGCTATGGGTTATTGTTTTACTTGGGCACTTGGCCATCCTGGTTAATGAACTTACTGAGCATGAGGCTTGTTGGAGCGGTAGGAGCTAGGAATTGTATGAGGAGCTCATTCTCACAGCGGGTGCTCAGTAGGAGCTAGGAATTGTATGAGGAGCTCATTCTCACAGTGGGGGTTCAACATGACTAGGACTTGAACTCCAGATCTTTTGCTCCTGGGCTAAGCGCTCTAGACATTGAGCTAACCCGCTAGAAATATCAAGACTCTCTCCAGGTACTTAGAAAGAGAGCGAACATACAGGCGATTCTATTTGTTACGAAGGCTGTTGACTGCTTGACAGTTTTGTCACTAGGTAACTATATGAATGCTGAACAGATATGTGGGGCATTCTCAACCTCAATGTTCCCTTTGTAGGTGAAATGGAAGAGATTCTGGACGTGATTGAGCCTAGTCAGTTTAAGAAGATTCAGGAGCCCCTGTTCAGACAGATTTCTCGATGCGTCAGCAGTCCTCATTTCCAGGTCAGATTGACTAGTACCCTGTGGCTTCACTAGTCATTCTAGATCAGTACAACCCCACCCCCTATTATTTTCAAGTGACGTTCTAAATAATCCCTGCCCCCTTATCTGAGTTTGTGGCAGTTTAGCCGCATACCGGTCAACATCAGCGACGTATTGATCTCGAATTATTGATTTTTTGCGAATTTTGAGTCCGTTCTATAGGATTTGTCTAGATGCGTATCCCTGACTGGGTCAGAACGTTACACCTGCCCGAGTAGTTGTTTTGGACATCGAGTTATCGAATGGAATTGAGTGGGGGTACAATTAATGCATTGACCTAAGCACCTCTCGCAATAAGTATCCCTACGTCAACGGTCAATCAGCATCCTTCCCATGGCTACAATTTCCCGGCCAACACCACCGACACTTCCATGGATATTTTGTCCCTCATACACAGACTACGGCTATCTGCATCAATAGGGAGAAGTGATGGCTTAGTGGATAGCGCATTTGAGTTTAGACCAGGTGACTGGGTTCGATTCTGAGTCTGTGGGTAACGTTGTCCCTTCTCCCTCGTCAGACCCAGATCACAGTGTTAAATTAAAGAGGCCCACCCGTAAAGTTCCAAAATTATGGGGCAAACCATGTACCGTCCTAAAAACAAACCATTGGCTTAGTTATGCCTTCTTTGTAAAACAACATCCTCGCAGTTGGCTTGGGACTTTTAGCATCAGAATTGGTTAAAGGGATTAAGACATGCCCGAATATGTCTTCACTTGTTTGCAGATTCTGAAATCTACCATGGACAAATGGACCCAATACCCAGATCAAATGGTAGCTTAGATATATTCCCTATCCATCATGTATGCTTTGAGCCCTCAGCGACGCATTTTCCAGACCGCCGACACAATTGGCCTCGAGATAGGATATTCTCACAGGGCTGTTGGTGTTTGCATTGCTTTCTTGGTTAAGTTACTGAGTTTTAATAATTAAATCCCATTTTCTCTCTATTTGGTCCATTTGGGGCATAATTATTCGAATAACCGATATCCATCTTTTTGGAAAAAAAGGCCACTAGCTATCGCCGCAATGAATGCAGAGTTGCCTCCCTTTAGGCATGGGAAACACAACTCCGAATGTGTGTCTACCATCGACCGTGGCTTAAGAGTTATTTTAGGATATGGAGCATGTCATCAAGGTTTAGTAATTGCCATTGATTTACTGATGTTACTCACTTTAGGTGGCAGAGAGAGCCCTGTACTACTGGAATAATGAGTATCTGATGGGACTCATTGAAGAGAACTCGGCCGTGATCCTACCCATCATGTTCCCTGCCCTCTACAGGTATTTTTCCAACCTATTCTCATGGGCACAGGCCACTAGTTTATATACTGATTGATATCACTATTCGCCGCTGACACGCTTTTTACCTTCTTTTCGGTCTTGTTGGGTGTTCGCTCACCTCATCACCGGATAACATGTGGAGCTGTATTACTTGGATGTCGGTTTAGTCGCCGACGGCTCGACCAGGTCACGGGTCGTATCAGATTACGCGGTACTGGTAGCAAGGTGCATGAGCCTGACCTAATTTGGCCCATACTAGCGACTGATACTGTGTGCTCTCGTGTCCTATTCGATATATCTACACAGCTAGGCAGCATGTGCAATTCTAAATAGACTGGGGTCAATGTAGTCCAATTGAATTTGACAGAAACAACACCCTGAGTTCTCTGAACAATGGCTGGTTTATGTGAAATAACCAGAAACGGGAGTAGCTACAACAGGGCTCACAAAACATGATGACTAGCTAAAATGCAGTTGCAGTAGCAGAGACTGGGTAAAGATTGGAAATTGTCACACATTTCGTCTGTTACTAAGAATATCAATAATTGACACTGTATCTGTTAGCTGTTGCACTGTCAGCCCCTAACAGTATGTAATCGGACTCGTTGTAGGATAAGTAAGGAACACTGGAACCAGACTATTGTTGCCCTCGTCTATAACGTTCTGAAAACCTTCATGGAAATGAATGGCAGATTATTTGATGATTTGACAGCAAATTACAAGACTGACCGACAAAAGTAAGTAAATCGGTACTCAAGTTTGTACCGTCAACTCGGTATGAATAATGACCGATGTGACTTGGATATCCATCAAACAAACCCAAGTCTTGTGTTTTAATTAGGGAGTCCCCTCTGAACCCCCGGATTTCATATAGATGCTTCCATTTTGGACTGCCCTTAGGTACATTTTGGGAAACCTTCACGAGTTTGGGGATCTTCCACAGAAAAAGAGTTACCCTGGCTAGGTTTATACAAGGAACCTCCGCCAACAATCAACTTCACCGGGGAGACAGATGTGTTATGACGCCATGGCAAACGATGGTCGATCGAGGATCCGAAAAGTCTTGAAACAACCTCCGGATGTTAGCACAGTTATTACGATGGCTCGCTGTGAAATTTCCTGCCTGAAAACAAAATAATTTGAGACGATCATTGAAGGAATATCTTGTTTCAATCTAGAGTCAATGCAATATGGAGCCACAGGATTTTCATTTGTCGTCAATTCACGAATATTCGTCGAAGTGTTTTTTTCCAATGAGTGTCTGTGTATAAACCTAGCGATTCAGTCAGAAGTAATGGTGCCCAGAGAGAAGGTTACTCTATGGGCTGGCCTCCTTTTTTTAACGCCGGTATCCGAAACCAATGAGGATGTTGCAAGAGACATTTTTGCCCTAACTGCGGGTCAAACCGGAAACCCCGGTCTAAGGTCCATTATGCTATCCACTTAGTCATCACTTCACATCTGCCAATACACTGATTGTAATCCTGCTTGCAGAGAGCGCAAAAAAGAAAAAGAACGAGAGGATTTGTGGAGACGACTCGATCAGATCCAGATAACTTCGCCTCAGGCGGCTAACTCCGGGGCTCAGAAAGGCAAGAAAAGATAAG
>Ga0224501_10005240_pt1 | contig 10230 bp, 7 predicted proteins | sample SF_Oct11_sed_USG_4_FD_169105 | JGI IMG/M metagenome (GOLD analysis project Ga0224501, IMG submission 169105) | Sediment microbial communities from San Francisco Bay, California, United States - SF_Oct11_sed_USGS_8_1 | ecosystem: Environmental > Aquatic > Marine > Sediment | place: USA...
TCTAGACATGAGCAGGTAATCGAACACAGTGAGTAAATTTGTCACAGCTTAAGCCAAGGAAGGAACCAACTAATAATCACTTTGCTAGATGGATTATGCACTATACAGGAAAGATCAAAGGAAAAAGTGGTTTCTTAAGTTCATAGATTTGGACAGGATGCCCGCTTGCCTGCCAAAAGACCACTGTTCTTAACAGTGTCATATAAACATATTTTATGACATGTACATGGTAGCCTACATATATGAAGGGTTGCAGCCCAAGAATACCAGGAACGACACCATGTACTACATGTAGTAGGGCAGTGGAGTATACAGTGTAGTACTACGTGCACATGTAGTGTGTAAAAGTACCCCGGTACCATTGGTGCTTTGGTAGTTTCGGAACTAGGGGGGAAGATCATTTCGTTCAAATTACTGATGGTATGTAAGTCTTTTTAACAGAGTAGAAAATACTTGCAAATGTCAAAAAAAGACTCATGTTTTACAATGCCAATGCACTACACTAGTTGTCTGAGTATCTAAGGGGGGTCCGGGGGCCGGAAGCATTTCTGCTTTTCAGATGGTGAAATGTGCATAATTGTAATACTCAACACTATCTGTTGAATCCAATTTATGTACACTTTATATATACATTTAACATTTTAATAGCCCTGACATGACAATTGACAACTAAGGGGGAAAATACCCTCTGGATTTTCCTAAAACAGAACTAGGGGGAAAGATACAGCTTGCCAAACCCCAGTGACTGGTACCCAAGTTGACTTATGTATACACATTTTCCTGTGCCTGGTGCTCCCTGTTGGCGCTGATGATAATTTGGGAGTTGCCGCCCTTTGTCCCAATAGCGTGTCTACTTTTATGCTGGAACCGGAACCTCTGTATAAACCTCGCGTAAGAGTACTAGCTACGAGTATGAACTTAACATTAACAAGGAGCGCCCGGAAGTCACTACTAGCCTAGGATAGTCTGTCAGTGTAACTCTTACTGTACGTGTAACTGTAATTGTAACTGCCTGAAACTATACAGAAAGACATGAAACTGAACATGTGACTGCGAATAACATCAAACTCGCCCATTCCATTACCCAAGACCAAAGCAAAGTTCTGCCATGTCAAGTCACTGACTGACTCATTCACTTGTCAGACACCTCAGTGTCAGCACTCAACAGTCAGGTCTAATATTTAGTAATCAACTTAACACTATGACTAAGTCACTTGGTCAGTGACTAACACTAACAGTAACACTAACAGTAACACTTACACTAAGTTCTAACAATAACACTTACACTAACAGTAACGAGTAAGGTGTAACTGTAACACTAACAGTTAACTAAGTCGTAAAAACCCACCAGTTTGGTACTGTGTCAGCCATTGTCGTAATCGTTGTCCTATCCGCCTTGTGTCACCAGACTCTTCCTTTGTACAGTGATCTGGTTTGGTTTACTAGATGATGAAACTCGATGAAAGACGTGTCTCTGATGAAACTGGAAGAAAGACTAATCGGAACTTTGTGGACAGTAAACTCTAGCGGCATAAATGGTTCGTCGACTTTTGCTAGCTCCTACACCTATGCTTTCCCCATAGTTATGGTGGTATATACATTAAAAATATGGACTATCGTATTTACGACTATGTTTAACGTTAAGTGCCGGTTATATCAAAGTTGAACTTGTAGAACAGTCCTGGGGATTTAAAGACTGCATTATGGCCGGTCGACACCATCCACAATTGCGCTGTGTAACGATTACGTTTGACAACTACGCAATACAAGGCGGGCCTTAGTAAAGCGCGACTAACAACAACGGCGCTTCACGTGCATAGCTTGCACGTTGCTTCAACCCAACATGAGACGCGAGGCAGGTTTACTCAGCGGCTCGATTGTCTCGCATGGAAGTCATCTACTACCCACCACGTTGCGTTGGTGCAAGGGACCTTTGGTTGCTTATCTTCGCAGACTTCACATATCAGGATACTGAACGGCATGAGCTTCACGCGTGATTTTCATCTGTAATAGACTATAGCATAGAATAGACTGTCTATAATAGAGTTTTGTTCAGCTGTTCTTCAAATTCAACTTCAAGTTCGCGGTTTTCTTCACTGATTTAGTGCACAGTCCAGCAATATCGTGCAGACGAGATTGTTGTGAGTGATTCTTTGGTCCTTCGCTGATCAGGATCTCAGGTTGCGCTGGTCGACCTCGGTAAGGTAGGTTCGACCCATGTTTGCTTCAACTTGATTCACTAGAAGCTATGAACACAGTTACACTCCTAACTCTCAGTGCAGTTTCAAGTCTGACATTGTTACTAAGTTATTGGTATACGTACATCATAATATATTGGCATTTTTATGATTTTTTTCACAACTTGAGATATTACTAAACTAGTAATTCCAAACACGCTCACTTGCTGTTGTGTCCCATGTCCCATCACCCCACTCAGGTGTTCGTTTGAAATCACCAACCTGTATTGTTAGTGACTTTTGTTCACAGACTTCAGTGCTATAATGATTTTTAAACCCACTGGCTGCTCCATTTGGACATGCTTATGAATGACTGATGACTGTACTGGCTGATAACATTTTGTGAATGAGTGAGTTAGCTGGTATGAATAGCTTCCTTATCATATCCTACTTGCCACTGCACAGCAACACAAAGCTTCCGCATGCAGCTTCGTTTCTGCCCGTAATTATTTTTTGTACAATTTCTTATCAATTAGAAATTGCTCTTTACATTCCTGCTTTTACGATTCAAATCGCAAGGTTTCCCCGTTGTTCCGATCTTAATGGCCAAGTATTTTCCTCTGCTGGTTTCTAAATAATTAGTGGAAAAGTTATTTTAGTGTAGTGGACCTTAAGTTAAAGTCGGTCCGACCAGTTTTGTCTGTGGCAGTCTGATATGTCAGGTTTAACTAGGACACACGTAACCGATTGGAGTGCGTTTTTTTAAGTTAGACTGGATGCAACTAGGCATGAAAGAGCATCATTTGGGCAAAGTTCTACTGGGCAAGGGTCTAGAAACAGATCTCATGATTGAGTAGAGATTGCCATACCTAGAGTCTTTTTATCATGGACTTCATCAAAATCTTCGTTGCTCAACTCGCAAATTTACAACTTTCTTTTCTGGCAGTAGGCTTGAGATGCGTTGACCTACAAAAAATGAGTACTCTTATCCGCACTTGTTCTGGGCCGAATTAATTAATTAATTAATTGCCGGTGCGTGGGTTAATATGAGTAAACGATTTTTCTATAGTAGATCTACAAAATGAGTGGTTGCACATCAAATATTCAGAAATTATGCTGGAAGGGAATTTTTAAAGAACCTACAATTGCATTTAAAGGGGTTATGACACGGTCGATTGTCGATGGACTTTCGGAGTTGTGTTCCCCATTCTTAAAGGGAGGCAACTCCACATTCATTGCTGCGATAGCGAGTGGTCTTTTTTCACAAACCAAATATCGATCACTGGAATAACTACGGCCCAAATAGAAATAAAATGGGATCTAATTACTAAAACTTAGTAACCTAGTGATCTTCACCTCCTTATAACATCGAGTAGAACTTAAATTTGAACGTAAGATTGGAGAAAATGTAAGTTATAAGAAGTGCTTTGCTGGTTTTCCCTAGCCCTAAATAGAGGCCGTTGCATTCAGGCCTCTATAATTGTGCAATAATGGCACTAACGCTCATTGACAGAGGTGAAAAACTGTGTTCTGAAACCATATTTCTATATTTTTGTTGCACGGTTTCTCTATTCAGACTTGTGTAACTGCAGGTATAGTGTACACATGCACACGCATTTGTCAAACATCAGCGCGTAAGCCGAGAAATCAATGCAAACACCAACAGCTCTGTGTTAATTTCCTATCTCGAGGCCAATTCTGGTGTGTCTACGGTCTGAAAAATACGTCATCGAGGGCTCTAAGTATGCGCATTGGATAGGGGTATATCTAAGCTTTCATTTGAACTGGATATTGGGCCCATTTGTTCATGGTAGGCTTCAGAATCTACAAACAAGTAAAGTCACTTTTGCCCATGTCATAACCCCTTTAAGTCTAGGTTGTAATGGACAGACTTTTTTCCTCTGCATGCTGAATTCTCCCTACAGACGAGCCCAATTGATGAACCAATCATTGGTGTTCCTGTCTTTCTTGTCACCCACATCCTATCTCTTTGTAGTGAATCTTGATATCAAAAAGGTCTAATGCGTCTATAGGCATATAACGCCATTTCCGTGTTTTTCCTCATGGACTGGTTTCGTTTTTAGTTTCTCAATCTTCAACATGAACAATTCGGCCGCTGATCAAGAACTGTGCGAGGCAATAGACCTCACCATTTCTAAACCGTCCCCAAGGACAATGGATACTGGGGGCCTTAATGAGATCACCAGCAGTGATGGCAACAACTCGAAGAGACCTTCTGGTCGCAAGCCTCGTATGAATGCTTTTCAAAGACTTAAGTTGAAGTACAGGTTAGTTCTTTTGCGATTGTTCAAGGGGTTATGGTACGGCCGATGGTAGGCGCACTTTCGGAATTGTGTTCCCCATTCTTAAAGGGAGGCAACTCCGCATTTATTGCAGAGATGTCACACGAATAAATAATTATGACCCAAATGGCCCAAATAGAAATAAAAGGGGATCTAATTACTAAAACTTAGTAGCCTAATGATCTTCACCCCCTTCTAACATCCAGTAGAACTCAAAATTGAACGTAAAGATAGGAGAAAACTTAAGAAGTGCTTTGCCGGTTCTCCCTAGCCCTAAATAGAGGCCGTTGTGTTCGAGCCTCTATCATTTCGCAATTATGGCGCTATTGCTCGATGACAGAGGTGAAAAACTGCACTCTGAAACCCTATTTCTATATTTTTGTTGCACGGTTTCTCTATATTCAGACTTGTGTAACTACAAGTCTAGTATACACATGCAAACACATTTGTCAAACATCGGCGCGTAAGCCGAGAAATCAATGCAAACACCAACAGCTCTGTGCTAATTTTCTATCGAGGGCTGAGGGCTCTAAGTACGCGCATTGGATAGGGCTATATCTAAGCTTCCATTTGAGCTGGGTATTCGGCCCATTTGTTCGTGGTAGGCTTCAGAATCTACAAACAAGTGAAGACACTTTTGGCCATGACAACTCCTTTAAACATTTGCTGCCACAATGGAGCTCCTTTTCCCAACATTGTGTACGCATTTCCCTCGCAGATATTCCCAAGCGACTAAGTTTTATTTTACGCATGTAGGTATCTCATACTGATGAAGGACAAGCAGAAAAATAACCAACGGAAAGTTAGGTCTGACTCTGGTAACTGTGCAACTGGCAGTAGTAGTGTCGCAGATTCGTCAAGTACCATGAGCGCGAGCAATGAGCACGCCGGTGATTCAACCACAACGCGGGACACACCTTCATCCTCTATGTCCTTCTGCTCCCAGGATAGTCCTCTGAACCAGAATGTTAACCGAGACAGCCCCATGTGCTTAACGATGCGGCGCCCAGTCCCTCTCGTGCTTATGATGCAGGGCCAGCTTCAAAGTTCAACACAAAGTGGCCGACAGTGCTGTAACACTCTCATCTTCCGGTGCAACATGTGCAATATGTTTTCTGACAATCTCAACGATGTTTTAAGTCACATATCCTCTGGTCATTCCTCTATATTTTACTGCTTTGTCTGTAGTCAATTTCAAAGCTCAAAAAGAGCATACGATCAGCACAAACGGTATTGCCAGACTGCGCAAAAAGCCTTCCAAACTATGGTAGATGGACACTATAACCTTCAGTCAAACTCTGCGAATCAACAAGAGCAAGCACTTAACTTGTCAGTGGTTAAAAACGTGGCTTTACGAGCTGCACAGATGGTTCGAAATAAGAAGGGCCGGCGCACAAAAATCAAGAACCTACTCAAGTGCACATACTGTAAAAAGGCGTTCTTTGGTCAGTTTTATCTGCAGCGTCATTTGCGCACCCATACCGGCGAGAAGCCGTGTCACTGCAGCAAATGCGGAAAGGGATTTGTCGAATGGAGGAATCTCAAAAATCACATGATTCGGTTTCATAATAGTTCTGAGAGTGCGGATAGTGGAGGACAGTCTAAATTGCCGAGCCCACAGAATTACTCATCGAGCAGCAGTGAAGGTTATCACGGCCGAGCCTGGGTAAAGCCTGCTGTTCGCTCCTTGCCTCCACCTGCTACCACCAACACAACCAGCTCGCCTGCTCAGGAGTTTCGGGTCTCGGAGACTCCGAATAAAATTGCCGCTGATCTCAGTGCGGGGGGACCTGAATCGAGGGCACCCGACTCATCACCAGCTCAGCCATTCGATAATCATCAGGAGCAAACTAAAGACCCAATGAGTTCAGTGGAAACAGCTGAAGACTTTGGATCTCAGTCTCAACAAATTCCTGTGTCTACAGCAAATCTGACAACCTCCCCCAGCGGTATGTTTCAGTTATCCGCTTGAATGAGTTCGTTCAAACCATCAGATTATCACTAGGTTGGGTCTACTAATGTTTGCTTAATACCTCGCAACACTTTGCTCTGTGTTGGCTATGTTTCCCATGTCTCCCAAGTCATCTAGGGGTCCTAGTGGCTAATCTAGTATTCAACTACTGAGGGCTAGCGTCTGTCTTTTGTACAGTACATTAGATTTCTGAACCTATCACTACTCTTACAGCAGTATACTCCACAAAATGTTTGAGGTCTGTACCACCTTAGAAATAGAAATTTGGAACTAATCAGGGGGCAATAACTCAAAGCTCAATAAATAATTAGACTTTACCGGAGACAGCGCCCAATCGATAGTCTGTAATGATAGTTCCCTAGTGCGAACAAGGATGTACTAATGTAGATCATAAAATCTCACTTTTTCATTCTGATTGCCAGAGACTTAGAATTATTGAGCTAAGTGGCGAACCTAATCCTGTATGAGGCCATTGCCAGCGGCAATTGCGAGGTACATTACAGTGAACCCAGTGCCCCCCTCCGCAAGCCTGCCGATGACTCTGCTTTGAGCGTACTCTGTATAAATTATTTTCTTTCAGCCCAAAAAGGCAATCCGGTAGACAATGGGCTCAACTGCATAAAAGAAGACCATTCACGATCTGGTACAGCAACCCTGGGTACTACATCATCCAGGTTAGTAGTGATAATTATTTCCTCCCTGAAAGTTATACTCATAGAACACGATTCCATCGAAGCGCTGTTCATCCATGGTTCTGACAGGTGTAAAATTGATCTAACCTCTGTAGGTTGGTGTTACCGGGTCAAGAAGACGACCTAGAGGCCTCATTGAATCCAGTTTGCTCAACTGAAGGAGATAAATTCTTCCAGTGTCAGCTGTGTACTAAAACCTTCCGGACTAAGTTTGCGATGCGTCGTCACATAGACTTTCATACAGGTATTCATTCCCGTGTAGCACACTTTCAACTCATATGTTTTTAATCCGCACCATTTTGCCAGTTTCCTTTCAGCATATAGGACTGACTGTCTCTCATAGTTTTATATTTTGATAGCCAGAACTAAATATTAAAATTGACTATTTGGGGAAGCCTATGGCTTGTTTGAATGGTGTTTTTTTGGTGTTGACACTAGTATAGGTTGACCAACCAAGACCCATACCTAATAATGTTGAAACTTGATAAGGGGATTTGCATCATGGGATACCGTTCTATGATTTTCTTTCTAGTATTGTGTTGTAACAGAGAAGGGTTTTAAATTTTCACCGATTGGAAATTTTGTTTACAGAGCACCAGAAAATCCAGTAATCTGTTGACAATAAAGCGCGAAAACCAACCTGATAAACATTACATCACCGTCTTGTAGATAAGAGACCATTTCAATGTGACCAATGCGATTACAAAGCCAAGACAAAGCCACAACTGAAGGTACACGCGCTTCGACACTCAGGTAAGTCCCTCACAGATATTAGCTATGGTAATCCGATGTAGACTTTCCTTAATCAATTTACCAATCCTCACTCCAGCTGTTTGCTGGGTAGAAACTACACCATAGTCTTAGCTTTCAAAGTTGAAGATTCCATGAAACTATGTCCATAAGTGCGATAAGGATACATGTTTACCAATCCTCACTCCAGCTGTTTGCTGGGTATATGATATGCTTTGTCTGGCTTTCCTGAGGCATATAAGACCCCTGCTTTGACTTTTTAGCTAGTACATTCGAAATGAAGTCTTATGTTTCTCAGAATAACCCAAACGTGCATTAAAATAGCATGAAAGCCTGTTGGTGTGTCTGAGCAAAGTTAATACTGTCTTGTCACTTGGATAAGGTTTCAGCACCTACTTAAAGTGATTTGGTGCATTTTCCTTTGTAGGGGAGAAAGGATTCCATTGTGAGGTCTGTAGTTACGCCTGCGTGACCCACTCAGACCTGAATAGACACTGTAAATCCAGGACACATAGATTCAGAGTCGCATTGATGGAACAACAAAAGCCGGCCAACAGCTATCGAGGCCCTGCAGCAGATTCAGGCTATGGCCATGCGAACCCAACCCAGTCATCTTCAAAACCATACATCGCACCCGAAACCGGACCTAGTAGCATTTCAGAACATGACTCACCTCAGTCATGAAATTATGGCATGAACACATCATAGACCATTCTTTTGAAGGCTCATTGTATTTAATTGAGCAAAACTTGTGTTGTGCGTGAGGTGTGAGGTATGCTGCTCTTTGGAATTTTTCAATTTTATTACTGAAGAAAATGACAATCTTTAATTTATTGTACAGGTGCCATGTGTTTGTACATTGTAAAAACGTTGTTGACTAATTAATCCGTAAATTTGTTCATTCTGTAGTTCGGTACTGGTTGCTATACACAGCAGTGTCTTGTGAGAGGGCCAATTTTACCATCTTCGGTTTCAGCATTGCACTGGAGATGGGTTAGCCTAAATCATTTTTGTAACATGCGCGCAATTGTGTTACCATCAGAACACCGTGACGCAGGAGCACGTACTGCATGGTTGAACGAGTGGAATGCCACGTTTTCTTTCCACAGACACTGGATACAGTTCGGTGACGCAATAGTTACTTCACGCATGACTGACTCAATATAGATTCAAGATTTTAGAATCCATTCTCACCCACCTTCCTTGCGTTCTACAAATCATGTGAGCTTCATACTACATACTTTCATTCAGCTTATGAACCAATCAAACTGAAAATGGTCGGAAGCAGAGCCATGATTGTCATGTAATTGACCTAAATAACTCTGTGAATGTTGAGCGAAATCCTCGAGTTTCCGATTGTTCTGTTCTTTTGAATGCTTTTTGACCCTTCATTGAACCTTCAAAACAGACGCATTTCACTTGACTGTAAAAAAGTTCACATCGGATTTTCATCCCCTAACGAGTTTGATCACGGGCTAAAGTCTGTGGAGTTGACTCTAAAATTACCAAGGTTGAACAGAGTTGCCATAATCTATAATTTTTATCTTTGGTATCAATTGAAGGTGGTGAGGTAACCACAAGGCCACCCGAATTCCTTCTCATTGAGACCAGCACGTTTCGTGGGTAATATTTGCATTAAGCAACTGCGCGCTAACCTCTGTGGACTAATTTTCGAAGAAAAACCATCTTCTGTGCGAGATGGCACTGAGGGCACATTACCATGGTATTCCTGTGGTTTACTAGGTGTTCATGTGACAGATTCTGTTTTGCTTGACACATTAAATTTGCAGTAAATTGCAGACGTTAAAATTGTTTCGCTTTTAATTTTGTTATTACAGGTAACCATTTTAATAACACCTATACTTCGTTGATCTATGGTCAACAGCCCAAATTAAGGTCAAACCGCTTCAAATTCAAGTCATATTTACACGGGTTTGTGTTAAAATACGTCACAAGTAAGTTATGTTATGGGAAGAAACTGTCTCTGATGGTAAAACTTAACCGTATAATTTGGCGGGATCATTTCAATGATCTTTGGAGTAGAAGCAAATTTTGGCATGGTCAACTGAGAACGGGCAGACAGCCTCGTTTTTATTGGATGCTTAAAATAATCTAGGTCAGATTCGACACAGCCGCTCGCATGATACTCGAGCCTGCACCAAAGGTGGGTTTTGGGTACGCGTCATCGCACCATGGACTGAATCCACATAATAAACCCTTTTCTAAGAAAAGGAGAGCCAAATTGGGATTAGATTGGCTTTTAAGAGCATTTCTCAGGCTTCCCCATCCATAATTACTTTGATATAGTATCTCTCGACTGCATTAATCACGTCAGA